>Ga0116142_10005417_pt1 | contig 11507 bp, 10 predicted proteins | sample AD_UKC033_MetaG_FD_89785 | JGI IMG/M metagenome (GOLD analysis project Ga0116142, IMG submission 89785) | Active sludge microbial communities of municipal wastewater-treating anaerobic digesters from USA - AD_UKC033_MetaG | ecosystem: Engineered > Bioreactor > Anaerobic > Digestate | place: USA... | reverse complement strand
TTCTGGCTGATTACGAGGCCCGCCGCAACCGTGGCGCTGAATGCCTCCGTGACCACGCCCACGGACAGCCCGGCGCTGATGATCGCGGCTTCCGCCGCCGCTTGGGCAAGCCCGACCACGTTCGGTACGATCGGCAGTCCCTTCGACACCACCAGCGCCACCGCCGTTCCCGCCGGGACGCTCGATCCCGCCGTGGGGCTCTGGCTGATTACATTGCCTGCGGGAACCGTGGCGCTGTACGCCTCCGTGACCGCGCCCACGGACAACCCCGCGCTGATGATCGCGGCTTCCGCCGCCGCCTGCGCGAGTCCGACCACATCAGGCACGATTCGGGCTTCCGGGCCCTTCGACACCACCAGCGCCACCGCACTGCCCCGAGCCACCTTCGTGCCAGCCGCGGGACTCTGGCTTATCACCAAGCCCTCCGCAACAGTATCGCTGTATTCCTCCGTCACGGACCCCACCGTCAGCCCGGCGTTCACAATCGCCGCCTCCGCCCCGGCCTGCGTAATGCCGAGTACGTCGGGCACCGTCACGCGGCGCGGGCATCCGCCCATGGAAATGAGCGTCAACAGCATGAGGGTTATCAACAGACTCTGGCGTAACGTGATCTTCCTAGACATGGACCCTTCCCTTTCGACTTGGCCTTGCGCCATGGCTAACTGCAAATGCCCCACGCGGGGGAGACCGACCTCACAACACCTATTCGCGCTTCGTACTGCAACCGGGCCTGCGCCCACGGCACCCTTTTGGTAACAATGAAATGCCCTGTCCGATTCCGGGCGCCCAGACTACAAAGGGGCGCAGAGCCGCCGTCACTCCGTTTCCCCTGCGAAGAGACGCTTTCGGTAAGTCATGCCGGCCCGCTTACGTCAAGGATTCTTTAGGTTTCTTTGGATTTCTTGCGGAGTTTCCCGCAAAGTCGATGGGTAGGCGCTGGACCGCCCTCCCGCCTTCCCAGAAGGTCTGACACCGATCACCCCACGTTGCGCTTCATGTACATGACCTTCCACTGCCCTTCCTGGCACACCTGCCCGCGCTGGTTCTTCACCTGCACGTCGTAGACCACGACGCCAAGGCCGGGCTTGCTCGTCGGGCGCTTCGAGGCCGCGGTCTGGACTACGTGGATGGTGTCACCGATAAGCACGGGGTTCCGGAAGTCCCACGTCATGCCCAGGAACGCGACCAGGCGGTGCTGCTCCGCGCCGGGGTTCCGCGCGACGAGTCCCGAGGCGATGGACAATCCGAGCAGCCCGTGTGCGATGCGCTGGCCGAAAGGCGTCCCCTTCATGAATTCCGCGTCCGTGTGCAGGATATTGAAGTCGCCGGAGAGCCCCGCGAAATTCACGATATCCGCTTCCGTGACGGTCCGCGCCGGGGAGGTCGCTACGCGGCCCTCCTCGATGTCCTCGAAGTAGATGCCCTCGTCGGTGCTCATGGCTGTGTCCCTCCCATGCTTCGTTTGACCAGTTCCTTCACGATGATAAGCCGCTGGATTTCCGAGGTCCCGCCGCCGATGGTGCCGACGCGCGCGTCGCGCAGCATGCGTTCGACCTCGTACTCCTGCATGTACCCGTAGCCGCCGAAAATCTGGATCGCGTCGTTACACGCTTTCTGGCAACTCTCGGTGGCGAAGAGCTTCGCGTAGGACGCCTCGGCGGAGCAGCGCACGCCCGCGTCACACAGGACCGCGGCCTTTTGCGTAAGTAACCGCGCGGCCTCGATGTTCATGGCCATATCGGCCAGTTTCTCGGCGACCATCTCGAACATGATGATGGGCTGGCCGAACTGGGTCCGTTCCTGCGCATATTTCAGCGAGCGATCGAGCGCGGCGCGCCCGCCCCCCACGCCCATCGCCGCGCCGACGGTCCGCTCGACGTCGAGCCCGCCAAGCAGGATGCCCAAAGCCTGGTTCTCACCCTGGACAAGATTCGCGGCGGGCACGCGACAATCCTCGAAGAAGACCTCCGAAGTCGGCGATCCGCGCATGCCCATCTTCTTGAACGGCTTGCCGACGGAGACGCCCGGCGTATCCATCTCGACGATGAACTGGCTCAGGCCGCGGGGCCCCGCGTCCTTGTCCGTGCGCGCGTAGACCAGCAGCTCCCCCGCCACCGACGCGTTGGTGATGAAGGTCTTGCTCCCGTTCAGGACGTATTCGTCGCCCACGCGCACCGCGGAAGTCTGGAGGCCGAGCGCGTCCGACCCGGCGCCCGGCTCCGTCATGGCGATGCCGCCAAGGACCTTTCCCGAGGCAAGGTCGGGCAGGTACTTCGCTTTCTGTTCATGAGAGCCGTTGCAGGCGAGGTTGTGGCAGCAGAGCGTGGCGTGCGCCAAGAACGAAAGCGCGGTCGACGAGCAAGCGTAGGCGATTTCCTCCGTGACCACGCACATCGTGAGCACGTCTCCGCCGACCCCGCCGTATTCCTCGGGAACAAGCAGGCCGAGCAGGCCCAGTTCGCCCATCTTGTGAAAGGTCTCGGCGGGAAACCGCTCTTCCTCGTCCAATTGGCGGGCCAGCGGCGCGATCTCCGTCTGAGCGAAGCGGCGCACCATGGCCTGCATCTCACGTTGTTCTTCCGACAGCCGAAAATCCATGCGTTTCCCCTTGATTTCAGGTACTGCGTTCTGCCCTGTCACGACAGCGGCGGCAGTCTATCACGCCCTATCAGGGCCGTCAACGCGCGGTCTCGCCTGCGACGGGATTGCGGGCCGAACGGCGGGGGTGATAGATTCAGCGCGTCCTCCTGGAGAAACCATGAGATAGACAGGGAAAGTCTCGGCCGGCGGCTGAAGGAACGCGAATGAAGGCAATCATCATGGCGGCGGGCGAATCGACCCGCACTGTCCCGTTGACGCTCACGCGCCCGAAGGCGCTCCTGCCCGTGATGAATCAGCCCATTCTCGCGCGCCAGCTCGATGCGTTGTCGGGACTCGTGGACGGCGTCGTGATCGTCGTCGGCTATCGCGAGGCCATGATCCGCGAGCGGTTCGGCGTCGAATACCGGGGTCTCCCGCTCACCTACGTCTCGCAGACGGAGCGGCGCGGCACGGGCCACGCGGTGCTCTCGTGCGCCGGCGTCGTGAACGAGCCGTTCCTCGTGATGAACGGCGATGACCTGTACGACCCGCGCGACCTGGCGCGCGTGGCGGAACGGGACCAGGCGGCACTCGCGCTCGCCGTCGAGGACCCGCGCCCCTATGGCGTCTACGAGACCGACGATGACGACCGCGTCGTGCGCCTGGTCGAAAAACCGAAGGAAGTCTTTTCAAACCTCGCCAACATCGGTGTCTACAAGTTCACGCCCGCCGTGTTCGACGTATTACGCGAGACGGCCCCTTCCGAACGGGGCGAAATCGAACTCACGAGCGCCGTGCAGACCCTCGCCGAGCGAGGCGACTTCCGCGTCGTGCGCGCCGGCGGCTACTGGCTGCCCGTAGGCTACGCCTGGCATCTCCTCGACGCGAACGCCTTCTGGCTCGATAATTTCTTGCGCCCCGAGAACCTCGGCGAAGTCAGTCCGGCGGCGCACCTCACCGGCGCGGTCTATATCGGGCGCGGTACGGTCGTCCGGCCCGGCGCGGTGATTGACGGCCCCGTCTACATCGGCGATCGGTGCGAGGTCGGCCCGAACTGCTGGCTCCGGCCCGGCGCGACGTTATGCGACGGCTGCAAGGTGGGCCAGGCCAGCGAGATCAAGAATTCGATCCTCATGGACGGCGCGAAGGCGCCCCACCAGAACTACGTGGGCGACAGCATCCTGGGCGAGGGCGTCAACCTCGGCTGCGGCACCGTCACCGCGAACTACCGCCACGACAAGAGCGCGCAGAAATCGGTGATCAAGGACCAACTCATCGACACGGGCCGCCGCAAACTCGGCGCGATCCTCGGCGATCACGTTCACACAGGCATCCACACGGCCATCTATCCCGGAAGAAAGCTGTGGCCGCACACGAGCACGCGGCCCGGCCAAGTCGTGGACCGCGACATCATGGCGTAGCCTCGCACCTGTGCATGGAAAGAAGGGCAATGACGCAAGCAACCACAGAGGAATACACGCGAAGACATTTCCTTGCCCTTGGTTTGGGCGCCGTCGCGGCGGGCGCGGGGGCATCTTACCCCCGTGCAGGCCGGGAGGACCAACTCCGCCACGATGCCAATGATCGCATACAAGTCGCGGTCATCGGCTGCGGCAGGCGCGGAAGCGCGTTGCTCGATGTTCTCCGGCAACAGGTGGCGGGCGCGGCCTTGATCGCAACTTGCGACCTATGCCCGTCTCGCCGAGCGCAAGTCTACACGCGGCATCGTGTGCCGGCGTTCGCCGACTGGCGCGAGGTCGTGGCGCGCGAGGACGTGGACGCGGTGGTCATCGCCGCGCCGGACCCGTGCCGCGCGGAGATCGCCGTGGCCGCGCTCGACACCGGCAAGCACGTCTATTGCGAAGCGCCCGCCGCGCGCACCGCGGAAGAAGCGCGCGCGCTGCACGATGCCTGGCGTCGCTCGTCCCGGGCGGTCCAGATCGGCGTCGCCGAGTTGTCCTTGCCGGGCTGGCACGAAGCGCGCGCCATTGTCGAACGCGGGGACCTCGGGCCTATTCGGTGGTGTCAAACGGGCGGCGCTGGTCGGGCCGGGGGGCCCGTCGCTTCCTGGCGGCGCACCCTCGCCTCAAGCAACGGTCCCGCCCTCGAACATCAACTCCGCCAGTTGACCGCGCTGTTGTCGGTTTTCAATCCCGGATCGCCGCTTCGAGTCGCCGCCGCAGGCGGCGCATTGGACACGAACGGCGGCGACGCGCCGGATTGCCTGTTGACAACCATCGAGTATCCGGGCGACTTGACCGTCGTGCTGTCGGCGAATGTCCCGGACGGCGACGCGGCGGCCACACTGCGCGGAAGCGGCCAGACACTGCGCGTCCGTCAAGACAAGGCGGTCCTGTTCGCAAACGGCGCGATGCCGCCGCGCGACAAGCGGCCCGCCGACGGCCCCACGCCCGCGACGGCCCTCGCGGCGCACGTGAGCGACTGGCTCGATGCGATTCGCGCGGGCCGCCCCTGCCGCTGCGGCCCCGACCTTGCCCTTTCCGCGCAGCCGATCATCGACGCGGCGCTATCGGCCTACCAGCAAGCGCGGACGGTCAATTGCGCGTAAGGCCGCGGCGCAGCGCCCGCTTCTTTATAGGCTCCACAGGCATTTGCTAGAATCGATGCCCGCGCGGGAATCGCCGCGCGGGCCGCACGGAGTCTTCTCGCATGGATGATCCCCTGGTTATCGCCGGTCGCGCGTTTCGGTCGCGACTACTGGTGGGCACGGGCAAGTTCCCGTCGGCTCAGGCGCTGCGCGCCGCGCTCGAGGCGTCCGATGCCGAGATCGTGACGGTGGCCCTGCGCCGGGTCGACCTCGCGCAACCGGAGGAGGAAGGCATCCTTTCCGCCATCGACCGCAAGAAACACCTCCTGTTGCCGAACACGAGCGGCGCGCGGACCGCCGAAGAGGCCGTGCGGCTGGCCAAACTCGCGCGGGCGGCGGCCTCGACCCGTGGGTCAAGCTCGAACTGACGCCCGAGCCGCGTTACCTGCTGCCGGACCCCGTCGAGACCCTGCGCGCCGCGGAGATGCTGGTGCAAGCGGGCTTCGTCGTGTTGCCGTACATCCAGGCCGACCCGATCCTGGCCAAGCGGCTCGAAGAACTCGGCACGGCCACCGTCATGCCGTTGGGCGCGCCCATCGGCAGCAACCGCGGCATGCGCACCCGCGACATGATCCGCATCATCATCGAGCAGGCGACCGTGCCCGTGGTGGTGGACGCCGGTCTCGGCGCGCCGTCCCATGCCGCCGAAGCCATGGAAATGGGCGCCGACGCGGTGCTCGTGAACACCGCGCTGGCCGACGCGGCGGACCACGGCGCCATGGCGCGCGCGTTCGCTCTTGCGGTCGAGGCCGGGCGCATGGCGTATCGAGCTGGGCTCGGCCCCGAACGCGACGCCGCCGAAGCATCGTCGCCGCTCACCGGCTTCCTGAAATGAGCGGTCGGCGTGTGTGTGTTGCCTGAGTCAGGGGACGTATGTTGAAAGGACGGTCCGAAGTGGACTTCAAATCGGTTCTCGACGAGTGGCCCGAGGCGCGATTGCGGGCGATGTTCGACCGCGTCACGACCGCGCAGGTCGAGGCGGCCCTCGCGCGCGAAGACCACACGATCGCCGATCTGGCGGCCCTGCTCTCGCCGCAGGCGCGCCCGTTCCTCGAGCGGGTGGCCCGCGAGGCGCAGCGGTTGACCCGCTGGCATTTCGGCAGGACCATCAGCCTGTACGCGCCCCTGTATTTCTCGAACTTGTGCGCCGCCGACTGCGTCTATTGCGGCTTCTCCTTCCGCTCGGGCATCCGCGACAAACGGCTCACGCTCAAGCCCGATGAGATTCGCCGCGAATGCGCCGCCCTTGCCGCGCGCGGGTTCCAGAGCATCCTGCTGCTTACGGGCGAAGCGCCCAAGGTCGTCACGGTGGACGCCATCACCGAGGCGGTGGCGATCGCCCGCGAGTACTTCCATTCGGTGGCCATCGAGGTCTACTCGCTCGACACGGCGGACTACGAACGGCTGGTCGCGCTCGGCCTCGAGGGGGTGACGCTCTATATGGAGACTTATGACCGCGACGTGTACTCCCAGGTCCATCTCGAAGGGCAAAAGGCTGACTACGACTACCGGCTCGACGCCATCGAGCGCGCGGGGAACGCGGGCGCGCGCCGCTTGAGCATCGGCGTCCTGCTCGGGCTCGCGGATTGGCGCATCGACGTCTTGCGGTTGGCGCTACACGCGAAGTACTTGCAGAAAACGTGCTGGCAAAGCGCCGTGGCCCTGTCCTTCCCGCGCTTGCGCCACACGCCGGACCGCTTTCACGTCGAACACCCCGTAAGCGACGCGGAGTTCGTGCAACTCATCGCCGCCATGCGCCTGTACCTGCCGGAAGCCGGGTTCAACCTCTCGACCCGCGAACCCGCCGGATTGCGCGACCGCCTGATACCCCTCGGGATCACGCACATGAGCGCCGGGTCCTCGACGAAACCCGGCGGTTACACCGAGCGCGGCGTCCTCGCCCTCGAGCAGTTCGAGATCGAGGACCACCGCGGCCCCCTCGAAGTCGTCGACGCCATCCGCCGCGCGGGCTACGACCCCGTCTGGAAGGACTACGACCACGCCTTCCACGGCCCCGACGGCCCCTGATGTTGCGCCCGCTCGGATTCGACCGCGCGGCGCGTTTCTGCTAGAATGCAGTTCCGTCGCGGGTCTTCTCAGACCCCGTTCCCGCGCAACCATGAAGGAGTGACGCGCGTTGCGCCTCCCCATAGTTTCAGTTGTTCACGAGCTCGCGCCGCCGGGCCGCAGGTTTCTGTATTTCAATTTCTTCAACGTGATCTCGTGGCAATGCGTGGTCGGGCCGGCCATGATCCTCTTTGCGCGCAAGATCGGCATGCCGGCGTCGTGGGTCGGGTTCCTTATCTCGTTCATGCCGCTCACCATGATACTCGTGCTGTTCACCGTGCCGCTCGTGAACCGGCTCGGACCGAAAAACGTCATGATGAAGGGTTGGCTCTCGCGCAACCTGATCATGTCGACCGTGTTTCTCATGCCGCTCGCAGTGCGTTTCTGGGGGCCGCGCGCGGGCTGGTACGTGCTGACCGGCGCCACGCTCGGCTTCTGCATCGTGCGCGCCGTCGCGGTGGGCGGCTGGTTCCCCTGGCTGCACGAGGTATTGTCGGAGGGCGAACGCGGCGCGTTCTTCAGCGCGGAGGCGACCATCGTGCAGGCCGTGAACGTGGCGCTGATACTTGCGCAGGGACTCGTCCTGAGCGGGGACCCGGGCATGGGGCGGTTCCTGAGCATTTATGCCGCCGGAATTCTCGCCGGTCTGCTCAGCCTCTACTACATGTCGCGTATACCGGGCGGCGGCCCGCTCGAGACCGACGATCACGAAGAGAAGGGCTGGCGCGCTTACGGGCTCGTGCTCCACAACCGGCACTACATCGCGTTCATCCTCACCGGCGTCTTCTGCTTTTCTAGCTTGTCCTGGTTCGGCAGCGCGCTCGTGCTGTACATGCGCGACGCGCTCGAACTCCCGTCGCGAACGATCATGACCGTCATGGCGGCGGGCAGCGCGGGCATCTTCTTCACCATTCGCTTCTGGGGACGATTCGCGGACCACAGCGGCAGCAGTATCGCTATGGCGTTGAGTATGGTCGGCCACGCGATCGCCGCGCTCGGGTTTCTCCTGCTTGATCCCGAGGCCGCCTGGACACCCTACCTGCTCGCGCCCGCGGTGTGCCTGGTGTCGCTGTTCAACGCCGCCTGTTGGATGGCGGGCCACCGCGCCATGCTGAACTTCGTGCGCGAGCGGGGGCGCGTCGCCTACACCAACATCTGGACCATCAGCACCTCGATGGCCCTCGGGTTCACGCCGATCCTCGTCGGATTCGTCATCGACCGTTGGCATCTCGACGGGTTCCGGTTCTGCTTTCTCTTCGCCGGGCTGGCGGGGCTTGTCGGCGCGGTCGCGTGTCGCCTGTTCGTGTCGGATGGCCCCCCGTTCACGCGGCCCCTGCGCGACCTGCTCAACCCGGGCCTGCCCGTGCGAACCCTCGCGCGCATCGCGTGGATCACGGCGGGACTCCATATCAGCAACCGCGAGCGCGGGATGTGAGTTCGAACGGTACCGGAACGAGGCGAGTCTCTCCGCTTCGGGGGTCAAAGAGCTTCCCAAGTGTCCTTGCTTATGCCGGCCTGGCGGAGGATGCGCGACAGCAACTCAATACCGATATCGTCATGATGCGGGTTGGGAACACGAACCGTCCGTTCGTCCTTTGTGAAAAACTGATGCTTACCGCCGGAATACGGCCCCTGAAATCCCAGTGCCCGCAGGCAACGAATGAAGTCCTTCCGCTTGACGGGGCCAAGCGGCGGCATCACACCACTTCCTGAATCTTGAGTTGGATATCTTCAACAACCGGAATGGGAAGGTGATTGGAAATGCGAAGGAAGAGCCATTCCTCCAACACCTCGAGGAGTTCCGCGCGACAGACCTCGAGCGTCGGCGCGTTGGCGTAAACGCCCTCAAACCCGGGCACCTCCCCATAATAGGACCCGTCGTCCGAGAGGATTTCGTAATGAGCCCGGTTCATGGCGGCCTCAAGGTACTTAGTCAACATGGAGACGTCCTCCTGCACGACTTGCCATGACGCCCGGAATGACGTCGCCCCTACTTTATCACAGAAATACCTGCTTTCGCCCGGTCCTTGCGCAACTCCCCCCGCTGGGCTATGCTGGCGGCCACGCAACCGGAGGGTCCTTGCCGTGCGACACTGGGAACTTCTCGTAAGCCTTCTCCTCGCGCTGCCCATGCTGGGCGTATCGGCGCGGTCAACGGCGGAGACGCCGGCCATCGTGGTGGCGGAGGACGCCTCGGCCCTCGAACACTTCGCGGCCCTTGAAGTCCGGCGTTACGTGTATGTCCGCACGGGCGCGCTGTTATCCGTAACCACCGCGCCGCCGGAGGGCGAGGCCGTCGTCGTGGCGCGCAAGGACACCGCGTTGGCCCGGGACCTGCCCGACGCGGCGGCCCTGCGCGCCGAGGCGTTTCTGCTCAAGAGTATCGACGCGCCGGGTGGGCGGCGGCTATATTGCATCGGTGGCGACGCGACCGCGACGCTGTACGCGGCGTACCGGTTCGCCGAACTGCTGGGCGTGCGGTTCTACCTGCACGGCGATGAAATGCCGGACGCGCGGATGCCGCTCGCGTTGCCGGAAGTGGACGAGACGCACGCGCCGTTGTTCGCGCTGCGCGGCATCCAGCCGTTCCACGATTTCCCCGAGGGCCCGGACTGGTGGAACCCCGACGACTACAAGGCGATCCTGGCGCAATTGCCGAAGCTGCGCATGAACTTCTTCGGGTTGCACACGTACCCCGAGGACCGGCCCGCCGCCGAGCCGACGGTGTGGATCGGACAGCCGGAGGACGTCGCGCCGGACGGCGCTGTAACCTCCGCCTATCCCGCCATCTGGTATAACACGGCGCTGCCCGTGGGCTGGGGATTCCAGGCGAAGAGGACGAGCGATTACGCTTGTGGCGCGGGGGCTTTGTTCGACCGCGACGACTACGGATCGGACGTGATGCGCGGGTTGAGTCCGCGACCGGAATCGCCGGAGGACTGCGTCGAGTTGTTCGCGCGCGCGACGGCCCTCTTCCGCGAGTCCTTCACGCTTGCGCGCAGCCTCGGAATCAAGACCTGCATCGGTACGGAGACGCCGCTCATCGCGCCGCGCAAGGTCCTCGAACGGCTTGGGCCGACCGGGTCGGGATGGCGGCCCGACGGCGGCAAGCCCGCCCACTTCAGCGCGGCCATGGACGGGACCGAGGACGACGTGCTGTATCAGTCTGTGCGCTTTGATCTCGACGCCTACCGCTGCGACGTGCCGAACGGCGAGTATACGGTGACACTGCGCTTTGTCGAGCCGGCGTATGCATCCACGGGCGCGCGTGAGTTCGGCGTGCGCATCGAGGGCCGACAAGTCATCGAATCGCTGGACGTATTCGCGCGCGTCGGCCAGAACCACGCGCTCGATTTCACGTTCGAGCACGTCGAGGTCACGGACGGGTGCATGGACGTCGAGTTCACGCGCGAGATCGAGTTTCCGTGCATCGCGGCGCTTTCCCTCGAGGGTGAAGGCGTGTTCCAGAAGGTGAATTGCGCCGGACCGGCGTACCAGGACTATGCGGGCGAAGACGCCTCGGCGCTCTCGCCCGAGCAGTTGGCGCTGCTCTACGAGGGTATCTTTACCCGCATCCTGCGCGCGCACCCCCTCGATTACTACTGGTTCTGGACCCCGGAGGGCTGGACCTGGGAAAGTGTCTCTGAAGCGCAAGTAGCCGCGACGATACGCGATATTCGAACGGCGCACGACGTAGCGCAACGGCTCGGGACACCGTTTCAACTCGCCACCTGTGGCTGGGTGCTCGGGCCGCAATATGATCGCGCGCTGCTTGGCCACGAATTGCCACAGGATATGGCCGTAAGCTGCATCAATCGTCAGGTCGGCCATGAACCCGTCGAACCGGCCTTCGCCGAGGTCGAGGGCCGCGGCAAGTGGGCTATCCCCTGGCTTGAGGACGACCCCGCCATGACTTCGCCGCAGCTTTGGGTCGGGCGCATGCGGCGCGACGCGAGAGACGCGCTCCGCTACGGCTGCGATGGGCTAATGGGCATCCATTGGCGCACACGGATTCTCGGGCCGAACGTGGCCGCGCTCGCACAGGCCGCGTGGGACCAAGACGACTGGAACAACCCCGCGGAAGTCGAGGCGCCGCCCCTCCATGCGCCCGCCTACGACTTCTACCGCGATTGGGCGCTGGCCGCATTCGGCCCCGAGGCGGGCGAAGACGCCGCGCGTATTTTCGCGGAAGTCGACGGGCGCCTGCCGCGGCCCTCGGATTGGGTGAACGGCCCCGGCGGCTACCGGCCGG
>Ga0116142_10005416_pt1 | contig 11509 bp, 8 predicted proteins | sample AD_UKC033_MetaG_FD_89785 | JGI IMG/M metagenome (GOLD analysis project Ga0116142, IMG submission 89785) | Active sludge microbial communities of municipal wastewater-treating anaerobic digesters from USA - AD_UKC033_MetaG | ecosystem: Engineered > Bioreactor > Anaerobic > Digestate | place: USA... | reverse complement strand
GGATTTCTCGACCGCGCTGCGCTCCGTCATGCGCCAGGACCCCGACGTAATCCTTATCGGCGAGATGCGCGACATCGAGACCTTCCAGGCCGCCATCAGCGCGTCTGAGACCGGCCATCTCGTGTTCAGCACGCTCCACACCACGAACGCCATGCAAACGGTGGACCGGATCATCGACCTCTTTCCCTCGACGCAGCACGATCAGGTGCGGTCCCAACTCTCGATCAACCTGCGCGCCATGATGTGCATGCGCCTCCTGCCGCGCAAGGACGGCATCGGGCGCGTACCCATCTGCGAGGTCATGTTCAACACCCCCGCCGTGCGTAAGCTCATAAAGGAAAACCGCGTCGCCCAGATTACCCTTGCCATCCAGCAGGGCCGCGAGGCGGGCATGCAGACCTTCAACGACAGCCTGCACGACCTCGTGCGGCGCAATCTCGTCTCGCTCGACGTCGCCCTCGAAGCCTCGGACAATCCCGAGGAACTGCAAATGATGCTCCAGGGCATCCGCCTCAGCAGCACACGCGGCGGCATCCTCGGCGCGTAAGGGAACCTTGGCTCCGATCGGTCCGATCCGTCCGATCCGTCCGATCAGTCGTCTTGCCCATCGGGGTTTCTTCTACGCTCCCCTCTCCCCAGCGCCGTCCCGACGCCTACCCCCGAACCGCGAGGAAACGTCGCGCGGCCGCGGCCAGCGCCCGGTGTTCCGGGTCCTCGAGCCGGGGATCGCGTTCGAGCAGCGCCTGCGCGTCGCGCCGCGCCCGGTCCAGGAGCCGCGCGTCGCGGACAAGGTCCGCCACCCGCAAGTCGCTGAGCCCCGCCTGGCGCACGCCGTGGAACTCGCCAGGACCACGCAATTTCAGGTCCTCCTCCGCAATCGCGAAGCCGTCATTCGTCGCGCAAAGGGTTTCGAGGCGGCGGCGGCCATCTTCCGTCGTCGGCGCGCCGATCAGGAAGCAATGCGATTGCTCGGGGCCGCGACCGACCCGCCCGCGCAATTGGTGCAGTTGCGTCAGCCCGAACTGCGGCGCGTCCTCGATGACCATCGTCGTTGCGTTTGCCACGTCGATTCCCACTTCAATCACCGTCGTGCTGAAGAGCACGTCCGTCTCTGCATTCTGGAACCGGCGCAACACCGTCTCCTTCTCGCTCGCGTCGAGCCGCCCGTGGAGCAGGTCCGTACGCAGCCCCGCGAACGGCCCGGTGGAGAGTTCCTCGAAGTGGCGGATGGCCCCGCGCAGTTCCCGCTGGTCCGATTCGTCGACAAGGGGACAGATGATATAGGTTTGCCGGCCCGCCGCCGCTTGGCGCGCGATATACGCGTGAAGTTCAGGAATCTTCCCGGGCGGCACGCGGCGCGTCTTCACGGGGCGTCGGCCCGGCGGCATCTCGTCAATGACCGTAATGTCCATGCCGCCGTAGACGGTGAGGGCCAGCGTGCGCGGGATGGGCGTGGCGGTCATGTGCAGCACGTCGGGCTCGTCACCCTTCTCGATGAGGCGCGCCCGCTGGAGGACGCCGAATCGGTGCTGCTCGTCGATAATCGCCAGGCCCAGCCGGTGGAACGTCGTCTTCTCCTGCATGAGCGCGTGGGTGCCCACGATCACGTCGATCACGCCCGCCGCAACTTCCTTGCGCACGCGCGCGGCCCCTTTCATGGATCCGGTGAGCAGCCCGACGCGCAGCCCGAGCGGTTCGAGCGCGCGACGCAGGTGGAAGTAGTGTTGTTCCGCCAGCACCTCGGTCGGCGCCATCAGCGCCGACTGGTAGCCCCCATCCGCCGCCGCCGCAACCGCATGCAGCGCCACCACCGTCTTACCGCAGCCCACGTCGCCCTGCAACAGACGCAGCATCGGGCGCGGCGCGGCCATATCATCGAGAAGGTCCTTCACCGCCCGTGCCTGCGCCGGCGTCAGCGCGAAGGGCAACGACGCCCGCAGCCGCGAAAGGCACGGCCCGTCGCGTCCGTCCCACTTCACGTGGGCCGCGCGCCCTTCCGCCGCGCGGGCCGCCCGCTCCATCAGGATGCCCGCCTGCATCGCCAGCAGTTCCTCGTACACGAAGCGCGCGCGCGCGGCCTCCGCCGCCTCGAACGACTCGGGGAAATGGACATCCCGCACCGCGGCCTCCGCGCGGGGCAATCCATGCGCCGCGCGCAGCAATTCCGGCAGCGTCTCCTCGACGCACCCGTCGGCCTCGCGCAGCGCGGTGGCCACCCAGCGGCGCAGGGTCCGCTGCGTCACGTCCTCGGTCAGGCGATACACCGGCACAATGCGGCCCGTGTGGAGCAGGTCTTCTTCGTCGCCGGAGAGCGCCTCGTACTCGGGATTCTTCAGCGCGGGTCCCTGCCAGGTCTCGACTCTGCCGCTGAGCACGAGGCGCGTGCCCGGCGAGAACGCCCGCGCCAGGAAGCCGCGTCCGAAGAACGTGACGTTCATCTCGCCCGTGGCGTCGCGCACGCGCAGAACCGCCATGCTGAGCCGCCCCCGCAACCGCACGTGGCGCGCGGACACCACTTCCGCCGCAATCGTGACCTCCGCGCCCGGCTGCGCCTCTGCAACCGGCGTCATCCGGCGGCGGTCCTGGTAGGCGCGGGGCACGTGCAGGAGCAGGTCGCGCACCGTGCGCACCTCGAGGCGCGCCAATAACGCCGCCCGTTTCGGACCGATGCCCGCCAACGTCTCTATGGGATCTTCCAACCGCACGCGGCCATACTATCACGCCGCCGCGCCCGCCTCAGTAGTCGTACCCAATAAGAGAATCGCCAAGGCGCGCGTCCGTCGTCACGACACACGCGACGCCTTGGCGTAAACGCCCCCATCAAAAGGCCCGCGCACACCCCGGATGCACCCGCGGTTTCGTCCCCCTGGCGGAGCGCAAACTCCGCTCCAATCCCAGCCTGGAGGCGCCGTCCCGGTCCGGGCGACGCGGCCTTTCATTTTCAATTCTTTCTACCCCGGGCCCTGTGGCCGGGTGCGACAACGACACGTTGCCGGTCGCGTTCACACCGGCGGCGGAGGCATCCCGTTTCGGAATAGGCGCCAGCCCGCGAAATCATCGCGATCGAGCAAGAGATGACCCCCTGGCCGCGGATTGCGCCTCTTCTCCGGGTTGGCATATCCTCCACAGTGTCGTGTCATGCCCGCCACAGGGCCTCCATTTGGGGTTGCTCGGCGATAGAGGGAGCAACATTGGTGCCAATACTCGCACCGTTACATCGCGATGCTCGTAATACCCTGCGCTGAAAGTGGTTGCACCAATTTGCCCAGGCGGGCTATTGTGAACCGACGTCCCCCCAACTTGCCCGAGAGTCCGAAAGCTGGACGTGCTTCGTCCAGATTTCGGACATATCGCCGCCCGGAGCAGACCTGGCACGTCGCAACAGGGGAGAGGGCTTGGCTAGGTGCACGTACCTGAAAACGGCGCGGATGAGATCGAATGGCAGTCACTTTCCTGATAGAGTATGACATATGCGCTTCTTCTTGGGTTCTGAGAAAAATGCGGCTTGACATTTTCGGAGTTTTGTGCTTTATTTATGAGCGGAAGGGGTAGACTCTTTATTCTTATTCTCTGTTCTTAGGCACAGGGGGGCGGGAGGAGTTATGTCATGCGCGAGGTCCAGAGGGGTTTCACACTAATCGAATTGTTGGTGGTCATTGCCATTATTGGCATCTTGGCCGCCATCCTGCTCCCGGCGCTGGCGCGCGCCCGCGAGGCCGCCCGCCGCGCCAGTTGCCAGAACAACCTCAAGGAGTTCGGCATCGTCTTCAAGATGTACGCGAACGAATCGAACGGCGAGCGCTACCCGACGATGAAACGGCGCGGCTCGACGTGGATGGCGGACGATCCTGGGGTCACTTTTGAGATGAACTCTTGCGATGTGCCGAACGGCACCTCGTTCGTGCCGGATGTCCAGTCCCTCTATCCTGAGTATCTGACGGACCTCGAAATTCTCCAGTGCCCGTCGTCCCCGATGTTTACCCGGTACGACTGGCATTTCGGGGACAAGCCGGAAAATCCGGTGGACCCGTGCGCGACCACGAACGATTCCTATGTGTATCTGGGCTGGGCCGTTCTGGCGGAGCACGTCGAAGTGGCCGGGGCCAATCCGAACGTGAACCCGCCGGATACGGCGATCGACCCGTTGTTCCTACGGATGTTCGCGGACGCGAACACCTGGACCGGCGTCCTCTACGATAATTTCTTCGATGTGCCGAACGCTTTCGATGTGGACCTCTACTTCCAGACCCTCAACCCCGCCGCGCCGGAGTCGCCGATGTACCGTCTGCGCGAGGGCATCGAGCGGTTTCTGATCACGGATATCAACAACCCGGCGGCGGCCGCGCAGGCACAGAGCGTCGTGCCGATCATGTGGGACCGTTTCGCCCAGAACATTACACGCGACGGCTTCAACCACGTGCCGGGCGGGGCAAACGTGCTTTACTTGGACGGCCACGTGGATTATCTGCGGTATCCGACCGTGCATCCGGTGACGCGGGCCTACGCCGCGGTTATTACCGACCTCTACAACGCGATGTACGGGGAGTAGGCCAGGATACTGTGTTCAAACAGGTTCGTAGTTCAGGCTTTAGCCTGTCCTGAGGACAGCCTGAAGGGCGTGCTTCGTCCCTCACATTAATTCGTAATATTCGTGGTTGATCCCTTCCGCAAGCGTGCCTCGGCTTGATCCCCCGGGCGCGGACGGGTACATTCCCGACATGCCCGTGCTACCGCGGAAAGGGGAACGAACATGAGCCGAGAGGACGGACAAACGCGGATCATCAACGCTATGGCGCCCATTCGCATCTGCGATTTGGGCGGGTGGACGGACACTTGGTTCGCCGGGACCGGCGCGGTCTTTAACATCGGCGTGTATCCCTACGCCGAGGTGCAAATCTACGCGCGGGAAACGCCTCCGGGTCAAGACCGCGAGATCGCGATCCACGCGGAGAATTTCGGCGACCGCTATGTACTGGATCCCGGGCCCATCGAGTACGACCGGCATCCGCTGCTCGAGGCCTGCATTGACATCATGGAGATACCCGAAAACCTGTCCTTCGAGATCAACCTGTACTCGAGCGCGCCCGCCGGCTGCTCGACGGGCACCTCCGCGGCGGTGAGCGTGGCGCTGCTCGGCGCATTGGACCTGCTGAGCGCGGGGCGCATGACGCCGCACGAGATCGCCGCCACCGCGCACCGGGTCGAGACGGAGAAACTCGGGCTGCAATGCGGCATCCAGGACCAGATTTGCTCGGCCTACGGGGGTATCTGCTTCATCGAGATGTTCGCGTATCCGCGGGCGTCCGTCTCGCAGATAGTCGTCGCGAACCGCATCTGGTGGGAACTCGAGCGGCGACTCGTCCTAGTGTACCTCGGGCGCACGCACGCATCGAGCGACGTCCACAAACAGGTGATCGCGGGCCTCGAAGCGCGCGACTCCGACAAGTCGGTCCTCGAACCGCTGCGCCGGGCCGCCCGCGACGGCAAGGATGCGGTCTACGCCGGGGATTTCCAAGCATTGGGCCGCGCCATGATCATGAACACGGAGGCGCAGGAACAGTTGCACCCGGCGCTCGTTTCGGACGCGGCAAAGGCGGTCATCGAACTCGCGCGCGCGCACGACTGCGTCGGCTGGAAGGTCAACGGCGCGGGCGGCGAGGGCGGGTCGCTCACGATTCTCTGCGGCCCGGAGGGCGAGAAGAAACGGCGCTTCATCGAGGCGCTGCCGTCGCTCGACAAGCGGTTTCGCGTGATCTCGACGTACCTGTCGCGCACGGGGCTGCGCTGTTGGGAGACGGAGGCGTAACCACGAATGAACGCGCATGAACACGAAGGAGGGAGGCTCGCACCCGATGGGGGATAAGACCCGCACTCGATCTGTCCGATCTGTCCGATCCGTCCGATCCGTCCGATCCGTCCGATCCGTCCGATTCGTCCGATCCGATGGGGGATAACACCGTGCCGACGATAAGCGCATATGTCTTCGATCTTGACGGCACGCTGATCGACTCGGAGATTCTATGGGTCGAGGCGGCGCACATGTTATTGCGCGATTACGGCTACGACGTGTCCTTCGAGGAGGCGCTCCGCATTGTCTACGGTCGCGCATGGGAAAACATCTACACGCTTATCAAGGAAGAGTACCCGCGGCTCCGCATGCCCGTCGCGACGCTGCAACGCGAATTCGAGGAGCGTTTCGCGCCGCTGCGTGACAGCCGCGACATCCGCATCCGCGGCTCCGTCGCGTTGCTGAAGCGCCTGGCGACGACACATCCCGTCGGCATCGTCTCCGGTTCCTACGTGAAGGACATCGCCCACGCGGTCGCCCTGCTGGGCATCGAGGACATCATCGCCTTTTACGTCGGCTTCGAACACGTGCCGGCGGGCAAGCCCGACCCCGCCTGTTATCGCATGGCCGCCGAGAAATTCGGGTTGCCGCCCGAGACCTGCTGCGCCTTCGAGGATTCCACGCCGGGCATCCACGCGGCCAAGGACGCCGGGCTATACTGCGTGGCGCTGGCGCGTCCGGACCGGCCCGCGCAGGACGTCTCCCGCGCGGACCTCGTACTCGACGACCTCGCCAAGTTCACTCCCGAGCAGTTGGGATAGCCGGCGAAGGCCGTAGTTGCTCAGCCGCCCGCCACCGGGGGCAATAACAGCCGCGCGAGAGGCACTCCGCCCAGAATCAGGAGGATGAGGAAGAACCACATCGCAATGCCCCCGAAGGGGAACACCTCGTGGAAGAGCCGGACCTGGACGGTAATCATGGGCAAACTGAGAATGTCGCGCAGTCCGAAGAACTCCCGCTTGCCGATGGCGACCCAGAACTTGCCCGGTTCGTTCTCGGGGTGGTACCCGACAAGGTAGTAGCGGCCCGGTGCTTCGAGAACGAGGTTCTTGTCGGGAAACTGCCACGAAGTGGTCCCGGTGAAGGGTTCGTAGAATTCATTAGGCTGCTCGCCCAAGGTCGTGAAGACATACGCGCCGTAACCTTCCGGGATGTCGAACGGGACCGGGGCTTCGGGAAGACCGGGGCCAACCAAGGCCATGGCCGGGCGATAGTTTTCGAGACGGGTTAGCTTCGGAAGCCCCATCTGGAGATAGAGCGGCGTGTTCGCGGCGACTTCGAAGGTCAGCCAGAGTTCCGGCTTACTCGCCGCGATCTCGTGATACGCCACCTGCGAGATGTCGACGTCCTCCGTCTCGATGGCGGTGTCGAGCGTGGTGGAGCCGCCGTTGACCACAATGGGCTTATGCGCCGCGGCCGGTATCGCCACCATAAGACAGAGGACGACGAGCGAAACGAGTAAGAGACGGTTCGAGCAATCCATGACCTGCAACTCCTATTCGTGTGGGAGCCGTATGCGCAACGTATTGCCCTCGCGCTCGACCGGGAGCACGTGCAGTCCGCGCGTGGCGGGTCCGTTCAGCACACGGCCCGTAAAATCATAGCGTGATTTGCCGACGCTGCAACACTGGAGCGTGTCCGATCCCGGCACAAGGTCCACGCGACGGCCCAAGTGCCCGCAACAGTTGTGCAGCGCGTGGAACTTGCGGTCTTCCCCATGCACCACGAGCACGCGGACGGGCAGGTCCTTGCCTTCGAGCCGGACGGACGAACCGGGCGCGGCGATTTCCAGAGCGCCCTCAAGATCGACCGTGACAATCCCGCGATCATACCGCCAACATGCCGGATCGCGCGGCGCGCGCGTGGCGGCAATCCCGAGAATACGCTGCCAGAACGACCGCCGTAGCGTCTTCCCTTCCATGCTTCCTCCCCACGAAGCGGCGTCTACTCGGAGGACTTGATCTTCATGTCCTTATCGATGCGGACGCCGTCCCGCTTCTCAAGCAACTTGCAGACCGCCAGACCGGTCTGCTCATCGAAACCGGTCACCTGTACGCGCGCGACGGGCCGCTGGCGATACGCAATGACGCGGCCCCCGGCCTCAATGGGCTCGCCCTCCTGCAATACGGTGAAGACCTGGTCCGCTTTCACGCCGTGCAGGGCCGTCAGGTTGGTCAGGATCGCGTTTTCATCGGCGGCGTCGGCGATCATGCCCCGGACTTCCTGGTCCCTGTAGAAGTGCGCCAATTCGTCGACAATGGCGCCCACCGGACCGAGGACTTTGCCGGGCGGCATATTGGCCTTGTAGTGGAGCACGATTTCGCCGGTCTGCGTGTCGGTCACGCGGAGAAACACGAAGGGGTCGCTGTCGATCTGGTCAAAGTCGACGAACGACAGGTATCGCGCAATCTTGATCTTGCCGGGCGCGGCGGCGGTTTCCGGGTCGGCCAACGCGCTGAGCTGCTGTTCCTGCAGGATCAGATCGAGGTTCTCCCGCTCGACCACGGCGACGTTCATCTGCCCGCGCAGTAAAGCGGCGATTTCATGGCGGACGGCCACGTCCGTGCCCGCGCGTGCGAAGAACACCGGCCGTCCCTGCCGCGGCCCGAGGAAGGACACGACCAGTGGCCGGGTGGTCCAGTCGTCCACCGGCTGGCCCTCGAGGCGCTTCGCGTACTCGGCGAGTTCCTTGATTTGTTGCTGGACCAGCTTGCCGCGTTCGACCTGCGTTGCCTCCTCGAGTTGGCGCAGCATGAGGCTGACGAGTTCGTCGTCACGAATACTTGCGGCGCGTTCAAGCGTCTCCTTCGCTTTCGCGACGTCGCCTTCAGCCTGATGTACCGTGCTCTCGTTGCTGAGCGCGATGACGTTATAGGGGTCCAGCGCGATCGCCTGCTCGTAGCGCGAGAGGGCGGCGCTGTTGTCGCCTTTTTCCTGGGCGACGCGTCCCTGCGCGTTCAGCGCCTCCGACTTCTGCCAATCGTCCGCGGGAAGCGTCGCCGCCTTGTCCGCCGCCGCCGCGGCGTCCTCGACCTTGCCCGCGTTCATCAGGGCCTGCGCCTTGACCGCCTGGGCATAGCCGTCGTCGGGGGCCTGATCGGCGATTTCCGCCGCCTTGTCATAGTCGCCCTGTTCGAGGGCCACGCGCGCCAGCCCGGCGTTCGATTGAATCTCGCCGAATTCCGCGACCGCCTCGTCCAGCTTGCCTTCCGACACGAGGATGTAGCCCTTGAGTTCCCGTGCGGCCTGCGGGTCCTCGCCCGCCGCCAAAGCATCGTCGACCACTGCCGCCGCTTCGGCTTTGCGCTTCTGGTAGAGGTTCTCCGCGACGCGCTTGAGGAAATCCGCGCTCGATGTACCGCCGCCGCGAATCACCTGCTCGACGGCGCGTTGCTCGTCCGGCGCCACAAACAACACGAGCGGCGTCACGTCCACGTGCTTGATCCACGCTGCGTCGGCAATCTTCCCGCCGTCGATCACGTGATAATTGAGGTCCAGTTGCCGCGCGAAGGTCTTCAGGGCCTCCTCGTCCTCCTTGAAACCAAGCGCCGTAATGATCATTTTCTCCCGGCCGTACTTCATGTCCAGGAGCCGCAGTTTGAGCGCCAGTTCCTCGCCGGAAGCCGTATCGAAGAAGTAATAGATGGCGAGATATGGCTTCGCCTGCTCGATAAGCGTGCAGGTGTCCACGTCCTCGCCCCGAATGTCCACCGCCTTGATGCACGGCGCGGGCGCGCCCTTGGTGAACTGGGCATTCGCCGTCACGGAAACCGCGAGCGCCAAGGCCGCCGTCCCAACCGTCAAGAACCACCGCATGTCACTGTCCTCCCCGAACGCTCTGTTGTTCTCTGCCTCGCATAAGACTCGCCGCCCGCGCACCCGCGCGCAGTGCGAATTTAGCACTATTATACCACCGTTCGGGCCGTGCGCGCAGGGCTGCGTGCCCTGCACCCCGCGCCCGTGGATTCTACAGCCTCACTGCTATTTCTTGGTGCTCACAAGTACGTCCAGCAAGGGGGCGATTTCGCCGGGTTCCGTGGCCTTGACAGGCCAGGGAACATCGAGCGTCGCCGGTTCGTCATCCCCTGGGATGGGAACTGTTACTCGAATCCAGACTTCCTCGACCGGCTCGGTGCACTCGACCCGGCCCACGTGGCGCACCGCACCCTGGCCAACCGTTCGTCTATCCTTGTCCAACAATTCGACCGTCGCGTTTGCTTCCTCGACAAGCCCCTTGCTGTACAGTTCTCCCACGTACCGGTGCGCGTCCTCCATGCCGAGACCTATGTATTGACCGAACAACTCGTCGTCATCGGTCTGATAGACCCCGATGCGCACCGCGGTCAGGTAGTTTTCAGGAGTAACGGCAGTGTCCCGCGGAGTGGACACCGGGGCGGTACCCGCATCCGCCGGCGTCGGCTGCGTGCCGCCGCCGCTGAGCGCGATGACCAATGCAACCACGAGCAGCGCCGCCGTCGCCGCGGCGACAATGTAATACAGACGCGGCGGCTTCGTCCAGAGAACGGCCGGAGGCGGCGCGGCGGCGACCGGCGGTCCGCCGGTTTCCGTATCGGGCGGGGGCGCGCCGGGTTTCGTCACGTCGAGAGCAGACGCCGACACAACGGTGGCCTCGGCCGCCGGAGCCGCCGCCCGCGCGGTTCCCATCATGACCGTTGCGTCGTCCGTCGGGGCGGTGATGACCGTCTCCGCGCCCGCGCCGGGTTTCTCGAGCGCCAGAATGGCCGGATTGGGCTGCGGCTTGACGCTTTCGCGCAGCGCCGCCGCCATGGCGCGGCCGTCCTGGTACCGGTCGGCGGGACGTTTGCTCAGCGACTTGAGCAGCACGCGGCTGAGCGCCTCGGGGACGTTGAAGTTGAGTTCATGGGGCGGCACGGGGTCCGTCTTGATGACGTGGTGCATGACCGTGCTCAGGGCTTCGCCGGTAAACGGCTTCTCGCGCGTGATCAATTCATACAGCACGACGGCGACAGAAAAAAGGTCGGATCGCCCGTCGACTTTCTGGCCCATGAACTGCTCGGGACTCATGTAGAAGGGCGTGCCGATAAGCGCGCCTTCCTGGGTCAGCGTCGAGTCGGACATGTGGGCAATGCCGAAGTCCGCCACTTTAATCGGTCCATCAGGCGGGGTCATGATGTTCGCGGGTTTGATGTCGCGATGAATGACACCCCGGTCATGCGCGCTGGCCAGTGCTTCGCAGATGGCCGCGCCCATCTCGGCCGCCGCCTCGGGCGCCATGTGACGCCGCTCGTCGATCACGTTGCGCAGGTCGCCGCCTTCGAGGAATTCCATGGCGATATACGCGATGCCGCTCTCCTCGGCGGCGTCATAGATGGTGATGATGTTCGGATGGTTCAGCGCGCCGGCGGCGCGCGCCTCGCGCAGGAAGCGTTCCATCATTTCGTCGGCATGGGCGGACGATTCGAGGACGTCGCGGCGCGCCGTCTTGATCGCGACGCGACGCCCGATGTTCGGGTCGAGCCCTTCGTAGACGACGCCCATCGCGCCTTTGCCCAGTTCGCGGACAATCCGGTAGCGCCCCAGATGGTCCGGCATGTTCGTGGCGGACACGTGCGTGATTCCCCTTGTCTGTGTGCTATGGACTCTTCAGTTGCTCGATCCACGCCCGCACCCGCGCCGTGT
>Ga0116142_10005414_pt1 | contig 11514 bp, 8 predicted proteins | sample AD_UKC033_MetaG_FD_89785 | JGI IMG/M metagenome (GOLD analysis project Ga0116142, IMG submission 89785) | Active sludge microbial communities of municipal wastewater-treating anaerobic digesters from USA - AD_UKC033_MetaG | ecosystem: Engineered > Bioreactor > Anaerobic > Digestate | place: USA... | reverse complement strand
TAAAGATGATCTAATCTGACAACCAAATCATCTTCTTTCGAAATTCTTCGAAGATAAAGGCTAACCTCTGCTTGATTAGCTGTCGTTTGGCTGGTCATAACCGAACGAATGTTGACAATATAAGTCTTATACGAAACATAAGAAGACAAAGCTAAAACCATAAAAACTACCAAATACTTAATTATTCTTCTCTTTTCGAATATCTTTAAAAATTTGTTGGTCCCACAGGCAACGGTTATTGCCCAAAAAGGCATAGAAGGAATTAAATACCAGTTATTATCTCTTTGGCCAAAACCGACTAAAATCAGCAAAAAGGTAGAAAAAGCCACCATTAAAAAGTTCTTTGCTTCTTTTATCTTAGTAATCAAAAAAAATAATCCCATCACAAAAACCCAAAAAAATCTTCTTTGTAAGCTGTAATAGCAATACCTAATATAATTAAAATTGAAGTGGGAAAGAACAAAATTTGCGGCACCCTGGTCCGATTGAAAAAGATAGTATTGGGCGAAATGCCAACCTTGCTTTATGCTCCCTAAAAAAAGCCAGCTACAGGAAATTGAAACAAAGATTAATAAAAGTAATAAATAACTTTCTTTCTTTTTCTTTAGATCGTTTCTCCGAAAGAAAAGTTCGTGAAGGACAAAAATTCCTAAGGGAAAAAAGACCAAGGAGGCTTTCGTCAAATAAATAAGAGCAAACATTATTCCAAGCAAATAATTTCTTTCTTTCCTTCTTGATAAAATCAAAAAATAAATTAAAAAAATCTCCAACGAGACAAGTGCATCGAGATTTCCCGTCCTGGCTCTCCAAATAAAAACATTATTCAGCGCTAAGGAGGAAAAACCTAAGAGAGAAGGTACTAAACCATAACTCCGATAACAATAGTAAGTCGTAGCAGTAATAATAACCAAAGCACTGAAGGCTGACGGAAGCCTAATCGAAAACTCGGAGAGCCCGATTACGCTTGAGATTAACGCTCCTACCCACATAAAAAAGGGTGGCTTATCCAAAAGAACACTCCTATTCCAATACAAAACAATAAATTCTTTTTTTCGCATCATGTTCCTTATAATATCCCCATACCAAGCTTCATCCCAATTTTCTAAATAAAATCCACCTAATTTATAAAAAACAATATAGGCGGCAAAAGCCCCTAATGCTACCAATACGAGCTTTTTCCCAATTTTTATAAAATCTTTAAATATCACCGATTTTCCCTCCGTTGAAATTTCAATAACAAAAATATTGCCACTGTCAAAGAGAAAACAGAAACTAAACTTCCTAAAATTACTGTTTTTGGCCGGTAAACAAAATGAATTTGATGTTCTCCTTTAGGAACAGCTACAGAACGAAAATTAAAATTTGCCCTATAAATTGGCGTTCTCGTGCCGTCGATATAAGCTTCCCATCCCGGAAAATACGAATCGGAAACAAACAAAAAGGAAGGCCTATCAACTGCTACACTAATTTTCTCTTCGTTAGGTTGATAGGTAAGCCATTCCAGGCGGTTCTCCTTCTTTTGAGTTTTATCGTCTTCAGAGATATCAAAACTGACATCCGGTTCAGTTTCTAAAACAATAGTCTTTTTAATATTAAATTGAGGTTCGGAAATTAACTTAATAATTTCCCTGTTATTCTTTGCCACCTTAAAGTCATTAACCAAAATCGCTCTCGGTAAACAATCTACGTTCTTTAAAACAACAACTCTTTTATCTTCAAAAACTTTCTCAAATTTTTTATCTCTAAATTTCCAACCAGGAATCCCTGCTGGGTCAGGAACAGAAATTTCGTTACGTTTGACGGCTAAAAGATAGCAAATATTCGCTAGGTCAAAAAATTTATTATCGTATTTCTCTACCCCTCCAAATCTGCCTTGGGCAGAAATTCCGTCACCACCATTAATTACCGACATAAATTGAGTCGATCTCAGGGTTCCGAAAGCATCGTATCCAGAAAATGATTCTAGACCGTATGGCATCAACATATTCATCGGGACAGCGTCTCCTCCTTCAACCCGAAAGACCCCTTTTTGGCTCTTTAGATAATTAAGTACTGGAGTAGTCGGAAAAATTAACTTTCTGTCAGAAAAAGGAGTATATTTCCAGCCAAATCTCACCAGCTCAAAATAAACCAAGAAGAGAAAGGAAATTCTTACTAGTCTTGACAGACTATTTCTTAAAACCCCCAGAATTAATAATAAACAGGAAGCAAGAATAAAACCAAGCGGTAAAACCAAATTTCTCATTCCTACGTTTAAATTTCTTAGCCAACCTTCTAATACCTCCCGAGAAAACGAATCGGTTGCTACTCCTGAAAAGGATCTAAATGATTGCCGGGACAAAAAAGAGCCTGTCAAAACCCCGAAGACAACGATTGTCGGCAAATATAAACTTCTAATTACCTTAAAATCATATTTTTGTTTTAGAAAATCAAGACCGAACGCTGCTAAGGCGGCTAAAGAAAAATTTGCTAGAAAAAGTACTCTATCTCCCGCGGCTCCACCCAATCCTAAAAATTTTAATTTATTAAGAAAAATCGCCGCCGGTGAAGGAAAAGCAAAAGAAAGAGAAAAGACAAAAAGCAACAACAAAAACAAAATCTCTTTCTTCTTAATAAAAATAACTGCTAGCGAAGCCAAAATAACTACCACTATTCCAGAATAGCCGCTATTCCTAGTGTAATTCCCTTCTCCCCAATAATTTCCTGTGGTAATGTTACCAAAATAATCCGGAGCGAAAAAAGAAATTAGATTATTGTTTTTTAGGTAGGCTTCGTTTCTATTAATCGTTTCAATTTGCCGACGAGAATTAATCAAAAGCTCAAACGAAGGAAAAAGTTGAATACCAGAAAGGGTAATACCTAAAATAAAAAATAAAATTAAATCGATTGCCCTTTTCTGCCAAAACTTCTCAACTATCATAACAAAAAGTATTTCTGCAAAAACAGAATAAACTATTACCTGTGGATAACCGGAAAAAATTTGCAAAGCTAATGTAAGGCTAAAAAGAACACCAAAACGTATTTTTCCCGATCTTAAATATTTGCTGGAAAATAGCAATAGAAGCGGTAAAAAAGAAGCAGTAAAGACATGGGAACCCCATTGAGACCATATTATGGAAAAGCCAGAAAAGGAATAAACAATTCCGCCTAAAAGACTACTGAGCTTGCTTATTTTCAAATATCTTAGTAACCAATAAATAAACAGCCCGCAAAATAAAGTCTGAAAGAAAATTTGCATCCCCCAGGCGACAGGAACAGGGGAAACGAAGTAGAATAGATTGGTTGGATTAAAAATTCCTAATTGAATATTCCCCAAAAAAGGATAACCGCCAAACATATAAGGATTCCAAAGAGGTAATCTTCCATTCTTCAGTGAACTGATTAAATAGCTTTTCATTGGAAAGAAAAGAGAGACCACGTCGGAAATCAAAGAATTTTTTACAGGAACCCCAACTGTATATCCCCATTTATAATCGAGCCACGGAAAATACATTCCTACAATAATATCAGCCGGGATAGGAATTGATCCTTTAAAGAAAAATCTCCAAAAAAAAATGATTACCAGAAAAACAAGTACGGAAAATGGCCAAATCCGAGAAAAGCATCTCTTAAAATCCATGTTCTTTGTTCGCTGCAAAAAGTTTAAAAATTAAAAAAGCGCTGGTTCCTGCTAAAAAACTCCTAATTAAACTTTTTAACTGAAAAACATCCGTATAGCGACCAAGAATTTCGGAAAAGCCAACTGCTTTTTCTAATTGAGGATTAATTGGGTTAAACAGACCAAAAGATAATGACGGCTCAAACAATAATGTCAAAGCCAACCAACAACTGGAAATGGCTAACGTTAAGACAAGATGTCTGTAATCATTTTCCACTAGCTCCCAAATTAAAAATGGAGTCACCCATAAAAACCATTGCGGGTGAAAGTGGGTAACCGAAAAAGTTAAAAGTAACACCGCTAGGAAATAAATACTGGGACTAAGTTTCTTTTTAGTATAAAAGGCTAAAAAATGAATAATCGTCAAAAATAAAACAAATGGGTAAACTACCTCCGCTCCAGAAAGAGCCCAGCCCATAAAAAGCATTTTTTGACTTTTAGGAGAAAAGACCATTGCTCGGAAAGCAGAGGAACCTAAGTAGGGAGCAATAAAAAGAAGAAAAGGAAAAATTCCAATTATGGCTAATTTAATTCTTTCGCGAAATTTATCGGTTAATAAAAAAACTAAAGGCAACAATAAAAAAAGCGGATACATTTTATAGGAAGCAGCAACCCCCATCATAAAAACCGACAAATTAAATCTTTTCTTTTGAAAAAAGTACAAAGACAGAACCGTAAAAAACGTCGGTAAAAGATCCAGCTGCCCCATCATAAAGGAAGTGTAAATTGCCAAAGGATTAAATAGCCAAAGAAGAAAAGCCGCATTTTTCTTTTTTTCTTCCCGGAATAACCCCGCCAACAGAAAAGCTACCCCGATATCAAAAAAGAGATACGGGAGTTTAAAGAAAAAAAGGTGCTTGCCTAAATTCGGATAGGAGTGAATCAAACTTAAGTTCTCCATTAACCAGGGAATAAAGTTAGGATCAGTAAAAGGCTTAACTAAAATCCTGAAAATACCCAAAGTGTAGTAGGTCAATGGCGGATAAATAAAAATATCGCTAATCCCGAAATTTTTTACCAGAGGATGGGTTGGAGAAAGATTAGCTAAGGTATCATAAAGGTTGAACTTGCCTTCGTAAGCAAAAAAATAAGCACTAAAGGAATGGCCGAGCAAATCCGGATGAAGAGTAATTGGCATCAGAATCATCCGTACGACAACCGCTATCGCAAGCAAGAAAAGTGTTTTTTTATTTAAAAATCTAAAGGACGATCCTTTTAACATTTTCGATGAAGTTCTCCTTTGAAAAGATTTTACTCCTTTTAGCTGCCTGATTGCCAATCAAAATAATTTTTCCTTCATCTTTAATAAGTTCAGTAGTTTTTTCTTCTAACTCTGATTCTGTTTCCCAAAAATAGCCGCTTTTGCCCTCCTCGACAATTTCTTTAAAGCCACCTTTCTTTAGTAAAAACGGCACTGCTCCGGCAGACATGGCCTCAACTGCAGTCATCCCAAAATGCTCAACTCTCTCCGGCTGGGATTCTTCGTCCACATCAAAACCGCTAGCTGACCAAAATATTTTCGCCTTTGAATAAAGATTGACCAAATCGGCAAACGGAATATTTTCTTCAATTTTAATAGGATAGCCAGAAACAATCTTTTTCAAGTAACTAACGAACTCCTTACCACCAACGTCGCTTCCACCGGCGATAACCAATCGCCATCCTTTTAATCCATTATTACATAGCCTTTTAAAAACCTTTATCAAAATATCCTGTTTTTTTGCCTGAAGCAGTTGGGAAAATCTGGCGACAGAGATAATTAAATTTTCTTTTTTCTCCGGCTTAAAATTTTCAAGGTTAATCGGCGGATGAATTACTTTGCTGGAGATTCCAAATGTTTTATCGATAAAATTCTTAGTAAAATATGAATTACAAACAACTTCGGAAATCATCAACAATTTGATTTTATTTAACAATGAATTACCCCCGATTCTTTTAAATGGAACCTGAACATGAAGAATATTTTTTTTACCGAACATCAAAGGAATGCTGCCGTCACCCATAAAAAACAACAAATCATACTTACGTAAGGTAATAAATTTTTCAATAATCCCCTTGGGGGCTGGAATAAAATTTGCCTTCCCAATATCCAATCCTAATCTTTCCTCGATTTTTTTCTTTAAATTTTCTCCATCCCAAAAAATATCAACCTCAAAATCATTTTTCAGAAGTAATTCGGCCAATGTCAAACAATATTTTTCTCCCCCGCCGAGTGTATCCAAATATGGATCGTAAATTCCCGCTTTCATAAGTTTTTAGCTTTGAACTTTTCGCTTTTAACAAAATTTTGCATTTCCCAAAGTCTTGCATAAGTAATAAACACACTGAAAACCTGGTAAATCGCTTCCAATACTCCTTCCGTCCCGTCACGCCACGCTTGTAGTTTTATCATTCGTTTATAAAATTCTCTGCCCATTGCTCCGAAAAATCTTTTGGTATTCATCGGCGGATGGTTGGCTTTAAAAAGCATTTCCGCTTCCAAACCTGACCATTGAATAGTATTACTTAATTTATGTTCAAATGAACCGCGATGACTATAATGAATTAAAGATTCTTCCAATTTGCCGACTCGACCTTCTATCTGCGGTTGCTCGTGCAGTTTTCCTTCCCATTTTACAAGTTTATCTTTTTTTATCAGTCTCAGAACATAATCCGGCCACCAGCCGCCAAATCTCATTTCCTTCCCTAGCCGAATATTTCTCCTTGGAATCGCAAACCCCACTTCTCCTGTCCTTTTATTCTCCTGCTCTTTTACTTTAATAAGAATTTCTTCTCTCAAAAGCGATGTCACCCTTTCGTCCGCGTCCAAATACAAAACCCAATTTCCGGTTATTTTTTTTAAGGCAAAGTTTCTCCACGCCGAATAATCAATTTCTTTCGGCCCTTCATATTTATATACTTTTGCACCATACTTTTCCGCCACTTCCGTTGTTTTATCAATTGATCCGGTATCTAAAATTACTACTTCATCCGCCCACTCAACCGACTCCAAACACTCACCAATCACTTCCTCCTCATTCTTGGCGATTACGATAACAGAGATTAACGTCTTGTTTTTTATTATTTTTTCTTTGTCTTTTTTCATTTTTGATTATTCCAGCTTCCTTTTCCGAATTTTCCTAAATAAAAATCCCTCACTCCGATTTTTTGCCATTTTCTTCCTTTGATAATCATTGTAAGGCTCTCTCTAACTAAGGCTATTTTTGACCTCAATGGCGCCCATCTTATCCCAAACAAGAGCCGATTCCTAGTTAAAAAATAATCGTGCAGGTTGCTTCCCGATCCGGAAGAAGCAGCGTTCAGATGCCAAATAATTGATTTTGGCGTATAAAAAAGTTTATAACCGGACTTTAATGCCTTTTGGCAAAAATCCGTTTCTTCAAAATAAGCAAAATATTTTTTATCAAGCAAGCCGGCTTTCTCAAAAACTTCTTTTTTAACCAACATTAAGCAACCGTTCACATACTCTGTCTCTATTTCAGTCTCATATCTTCCGTCGTCCACTTCGTCAACCCCCCGATGTTTGGCGTAAACATTTTTCCAGTCAATAATTCCCCCGGCATACCAGATAACCTTTCCCCGGTCTGCCGGTTTATATCTTTCTTTATGAAATTCGTAGCCTTTCTCAAAATAAATTTTGCCGCCGACAACTCCGATTTTTTCATCCGATTCGGCCGCTTTGATCAACTCCGTTAAAAAATTTGGCGAAACCCGGGTATCATTATTTAAAAGACAAATATAATCAGCCCCATTTTCAAGCGCATACTTTATTCCTATGTTATTTCCTTCCGCGTACCCTAAATTTTCTTTGTTTTCAATTAGTTTAATTGTTAAAGAATTAGCGGATTTTTCTTTTAAATTTTTTAATTTCCTAAATTCGTTAATTTTTTTAATCGAATCGTCGTTCGACCTGTTGTCCACCACAACAATTTCCCGTTTTTCATTTCCTGACCCTGCTTCCAACGCTTTCATTACCGATTCCAGACACCTTAAGGTCATTTCTCCCTGATTCCAATTGAGAATAATCAAAAATGTCTTTTTTGTCCTCATGCTATTGATTGTATATCATTTTTCAAAAAACTACCCTCGGTTCCGATCCGGCCACTTTGTAAAGATAAAGACAAAAGAAAATAACCATTATTGTTAAAATGATTCTGCGCATTTTTCCGGAAAGTTTAATTAAAATGGAATAAATCAAAATACCCAAGAAAATATGAATTAGAGGATAAACAAATAGACTTTTCAAGCTGCTTTCCCAAATCCAATTAAAATCAAATTTCAACAAAGCGCCGGCAATTAACGAGGAAAGGTCTTGATTTACCAGAGAAACAGATCCGGGCGCAATTTTAAGACCAAAAAACCTTAAAGGATCCCAAACAAACCCAAAATAATGGATCCCCTGTAGTCTGGTATATCTCAATGCTCCAACAATAAAATCGGCTCCGTAAGTAAGCGGGAAAATTTGCATTAGCAATTTTAGATTTTTTACTTTATTAAAAAAAAGTTTTATCGCCAGGAAAAAAAAGCTGTAGGAAACAATAACCGCCAAAAACTGAATTAAAGAAAGATTTTTAAACATCGGGCCAAAATAAATAAACCTTCCAAACTTGGTATAACTTAAGAAAATATTTAAAAAGGAGGCAAAGATAAAAACGGAAACCGGAAAATAGTGCCAAACAAGCTTATATCTAACGTAAAACACCAACCCTAGAAAAAATGCAAATAATGCCGGTAGAGGAGAAAAAATATAACCTTCCGCTTCGGTAATAGGCAACCTCCGATTCAAAAAACTGCTTTTATCGGCGATAAAGTAATCCTTAAAAGCCAAATTTTGTTTATAAAAAGTTTTTTCTCCCAAGAAATCGTTTTCTCTGGCTTGGGGATTAAGAATCCACTGGCTGTGGCTGTCTTTTAAAACCAGCTCTGAAGGATTTAGGGGATAAATATTTTTATAAATGTCGGCAAATTCCGCCATCGTTACGCTTTGTAAATTTTTTATTTTTGATAAAACCGACAATTGATTCGCAAATTCAGGGAACACCTTAACACTTTCTATACCCGTCTCCAAACCGACGGTTATTTGACCAATCGACAATTGACAATCCAGGTAACGACTTACCAATTCTTTAAAATATGAGGTATTAAGCCTTCTTTCAAGATAATCGTTTGCCTGTAACGAATAGTTGGAAAAACTGGTCCCCTCTCCGTAAGCCTTGGAGAGATCTCTTTGCGCCCACTGAAGAACTACCGGTCCCAAAATATCTTCTTTGCTTTTGGCAGGAACCAAAACATTGGCGAGAGAAGGATAATACGGCACGCCCCACCACTGCCCCCAAACTCCATAGCTGTCGGTCGTCCGCTGGTCTGCCACTATCAACACGGTTGCCAAACCGTATTTGTTTTTTATGTATTCCAAAGAATAAGAGTCTATCCACCAGGCGCCTACGGAAACCGGATATCTTCCGAATTTTTCCTTGAACCCGGAAAATACAGTATCGATCAATTTCCTTCTCTCGCTTTGGGTATAGCCGGAAAGAAAAATTACACCTGGATCGCTCCAGGGAATTAATGGCGGATAAATCACCCGAGCGGCCGAAGCCAAATCGGGAGAGATTTCCAAGAAAAGACCAAGTTCCTGGTTGGGAGAGAAATTATTATTTATACAAGCAATAATTTCTTTATCTTCCAAGGCGTCATATTGCAAAAGCCAAGTGGCAGAAAAGTTATATTTCCGGATTTCTCGATATTGGTTTTCCACCGGTTTTAAAGAATTGTCCAACCAATGATTTCTGCCCCTAACCGGATTTATAATCGTCAAGTAACGGTTGGGGCAATTAACATTTTCTTCCGATAAAACATTCTTTTTAACCAAAAAAAAGGAAAAAAAGATAATCAAAAACAAGAAGATTTTTTTAATTCTCATAATATAACCCGACAAAGGCTACAATATTATTATAAAGTCTTTACGCGGCTATTATAAAGTATTCAACAATAGATAAAAGAAGCGGTTGAAAAATAAAAAGCTATCTGTCAAAATAATCAATCAGTTCTTATAAAAATAGTTTTTAAAGAAATGTTCAAAAAAGCTCTGAGTCTATCGGCTATTTTAACGATTGTATGTTTCCTGGCGCCTCTTCCCGTTTATGCTTATCTTGACCCCGGAAGCGGAAGCTATCTTATCCAAATTATTGTGGCCTCTCTGGCCGGTTTCGGTTATTTGGTAAGAGCAAATTGGAAACAAATTAAAACCCGATTCTTCAAAAAAGCCAAAAATGAGGCAGAAAGAGAAAAAAATAAGAGCGCGTCTTGAAACATCTTCCTTTAGGGACCCGGGCGGATTTGTTTTTTACCTGGACGGACAACCTTACCGCCAAATCAACCAAAAAAGCAAACAAAATTTTGATCTCCTTACTAATTCAGGGCTTTATCAAGACCTTGCCGGAAAAGGTCTTATCGCTTCACACGCTGAAGTATCCAATAAATTTGCCGTTACCAAAGACGCTTACAAAATAATTAAACCTCAAATTATTCCTTTTATTTCCTATCCCTATGAATGGTCTTTCGACCAGCTAAAAGACGCAGCCTTAACCACACTTGAAATCCAAGAAATTGCCCTGTCTTACAATATGAGCCTGAAAGACGCCAGCGCTTATAATATTCAATTTATCGGCTACAGACCTATATTCATTGATACCCTGTCTTTTGAAAAATATCGGGAAGGACAAACCTGGACGGGTTATCGACAATTCTGCCAACATTTTTTAGCTCCGCTTGCGCTGATGTCCAAAAAAGATCCCCGAACAAATTTAATACTTCGCGATTTCATTGACGGAATTCCTCTGGATTTAACCAGCCAACTATTACCAAACGCAACCAAGTTCGATTTATCCCTGTTAACCCACCTTCACCTTCATTCTTTAAACCAAAAAAGAATGGCCGAGAAAAAAATTAACAAAAGTAAATATCGGATGACAAGATTTCAGATGCTTTCCCTAATCGGTAATCTTAAGTCAACAATTGAAAAATTAAAAATGAATCATTTCAAAACCGAGTGGCAGGAATATTACAGTTTTACCAATTATTCGGACAAAGCCACCGAGCAAAAAGAGCTACTCTTAAAAAACTTTCTTAACCAACCTAGACCAAAATTTGTGCTCGATCTCGGCGCCAATGACGGCAGGTTTTCCCAAATAGCCTGTCAAAATGGCGCATATACGATTGCTTGTGATATTGATCCTTTGGCAATTGAAAAATCGTATCTGGAAGCAAAGAGAAATAAAAATTCCCGACTGCTCCCGTTAATAATTGACTTGACAAACCCCTCTCCCTCTCTCGGTTGGGCCAGCGTTGAACGAAAATCTTTTAATCAAAGAGCAAAAGTTGACTGTGTTGTCGCACTTGCTTTGATCCACCACTTGGCGATATCAAACAATCTGCCTTTACCCATGATAGCCGAATACTTTGCCGGACTTGGCGACAATCTGATTATTGAATTTGTCCCCAAGGAAGATTCCAACGTTAAAATCCTTCTTCAAAACAGGGAGGATATTTTTACGGAATACTCAAAAGAAGGCTTTGAAAAAGCATTTCAATTGTTTTTTAATATTCTCGGGAGAGAAAATATAAACGAATCAAAAAGAATCCTATATTTAATGAAACGAAAATGATTGAGCCGAAGAAGAAAAATCCCAAAAACACATTCTCCCTCTCTTTTATTTTTACCCCTATTTTAATGGTAATTTTTCCGATTCTATCCTTTTATCAAAAAAATATTTCCGAACTCTCGTTGAAATTTTTGGTGGAACCTCTTTTCTATTCAATAAGTTTGGGCATTACTATGACTTTCATTATTTTGG
>Ga0116142_10005412_pt1 | contig 11516 bp, 9 predicted proteins | sample AD_UKC033_MetaG_FD_89785 | JGI IMG/M metagenome (GOLD analysis project Ga0116142, IMG submission 89785) | Active sludge microbial communities of municipal wastewater-treating anaerobic digesters from USA - AD_UKC033_MetaG | ecosystem: Engineered > Bioreactor > Anaerobic > Digestate | place: USA... | reverse complement strand
TTGCCGACCCCGACGCCAGGCATGCGATGGGAGAGGCCGCGTACCTGCGCATCACGCAGCACTTTGCCGAGCAACCCGTCGCTGCATTCGAGGAGGTGCTCGTACGCCATGCGGCAGGCACACACACCCAATACGTGCACAATTCACACGAAAAGCATATTGACGCCTAGACTCGCAGTCCTTTCAAAACCAGCGCCAGCCTGCAGTGTGGCCGTGCTGCCTTGAGTACCTGAGCAATGTCCGACCTCGTCATCAAGATCGACAAGACCTTACGCCACCACGCGCAACGTGCGCTTCGCACCTTGCGCGCGCGACACTGGGATCTGCTACGACCGGCTGCCGACCGCCCGGTTATCGTGCTTGGCTGTTCGCGAGCTGGCACTACTGTCGTATACAAGACGCTCTCCGAATCCCCTGAGCTGGGAACACTGCAGCGCGAAACACACGACTTCTGGGTCGATCTCCACCCGCTCGACGAGAAGGGCTGGGACACCCACGCACTTGACGCTGCAGACGCCTCCAAGAGGGACCGTGACTACGTTGCGCGTTACTTTTACGCCTGGACAGGACATCGTCGTTGGGTCGACAAGAACAATCAGAACGGGCTGTGCGTACCCTACCTGCGCGAACTTTTCCCTGACGCCATCTTCGTCTACGTCAAGCGGGATCCCGGCGACAACATCAATTCGCTCATCGAGGGTTGGGGCAAGCCCGACAAGTACGCTACCTGGAGTGGCACTTTCCCCGAGACCGTTGCCATCGATGACGGCCGCTACACACAATGGTGCTTCTTTCTCGCGGAGGGCTGGCGCAACTATCTGAACGCCACTATTGAGGATGTCGCTGCCTTCCAGTATCAGGCCATCAACCGGGCCATTCTGGAAGCCCGCGCCAGCGTGCCGGCGAATCAATGGGTAGAGGTCTTCTACGAAGACTTGGTGCGTGATCCCGTCGCTGGCTATCAAAAACTCTACGCTGACTGCAGGCTGAACTTCTCACTCGCGGTGCGGGCACATTGCGAACAAGTGCTCAGCAAACCGTATGACGTTTTCGGCGAGATCGAACTCGACAAATGGAAGAAGAGCCATAACAGGGAACGTGTGGAGCGGGTACTGGGGCGGGTCGCCGAGGTCGCGCTCGAGATGGGCTATCCATCGAGATGAGTTCGCCCCGCTTCTCGGTCATCATCCCGGTATTCAATGGCGCCGGGTTTGTTTCACGCGCCATCGAATCGGTTCTGGCGCAGACCTGGCCAGCGCACGAGATCATCGTTGTCGATGACGGCTCCACCGATGACACGGCCGCAGTTGTAGCCCGGCACCTGGCCGACCACCCCCAGCAGCTGCGCTACCTGCACCAGGCCAATGCAGGCGTCTCGGTCGCACGCAATACGGGCGCTCAGGCGGCGCGCGGCGACTGGCTCACGTTCCTGGATGCAGACGACTGGTATTACCACAATAGGCTCGAAGCTCACGCTCGCTTCATCCTAGACGACCCCCGGCTCGACTTTCTCACCGGCGACTACGATTACCGTCGGCCCGACGGCAGTATTATCTCGCGCTCGATGGAACAGCACGACGCTGGCCGTGCCATGCTCGCCAAGTCGGCTGGCAAGGACCGCACAGTCATGACCGCCAACGAAATAGAGAGCTTCGTCGCCGAACACTTCGGCGACACCCACACGCTCAGCGTTCCGCGCGAAACCTTCCTTCAGGTAGGGGGCTACCCTAGCGGACACCGTGTCTGCGAGGACGTCTTCTTCCTTGTAAGACTGTGCGCCCGCAGCGAACGGATCGGTGTCTCATGCACTCCGCTGGCGGTGTATCTGATTCATGGTGCAAGCGCCACCCGCAGCAATCCGCTCAAGGCACAGATCGACAACGTCGCAACACTGAAGATCATCGCCGCCAACTCCGAGGACTTTCCGCTCCCTATCCGCAGAGGCGTCATCGAGCGACTTGCGAGTGGACGGCTCAACCTCGCCTATGCACAGCTGCGCTCGGGAAACAGAGCAGCTGCGCTCGGCGCGGTCATACCGCTCTTGTGGGAGAGGCCGGGGCTACGGACCATCAAAGCGGTTCTATCCGTTCTTTCGGGCTGAACACCGCCAGACGCTGCGGCGAACGAGATTCCGAAAGGCATAATCAGCCCCCTCAAATCATGCGAACACCTAAATGACCACCGGCCAGAAGATCAGAAGCGGCGCGTTATGGTCCTTCATGGGCAACACCGGGAGCCAAATCATCGGCTTCCTGTTCGGCATCGCGCTTGCGCGACTGCTCGCTCCCGACGTGTTCGGTGTCTTGCTGACCATACAGATCTTCACCGGCATTGCTGGATTCGTCGCCGGCGCGGGCATGGGACAGGCGTTGGTCAGAGCACGAGATACGACCCGCGCCGACTACGACATCGTGTTCACCCTCCAACTCGTCATCGGCTGGCTGATCTATGCCGTCTTCTTCTTCACTGCTCCGATCATCGCGGAATGGTACGGCGAGCCACTCTACAGCGACCTAATTCGCGTGTCGGCACTGTCGTTCTTGTTCAGGCCATTCAACAACGTACCCGTCAGTATCCTGCACCGCGAGATGCGGTTCAAGGAGATGGTCTGGGTACGCTTCCTCGCACTGCTCATATCCAATTGCACAAGTATCGGCCTCGCATATCACGGCTTTGGCGTATGGGCACTCATCATTGGCGGCATGATCGGCTCGATAGTCTCCATCCCCTTGTTCAGCATGCAGGCAAAATGGCGTCCGGGCCTCTCGCTCAACGTCTCCCGGGCGAAGGAGATTGCCCGCTACGGCATGCTGGTTTCAGTCACGGACATCATCGTCTTCCTGAGGGAGCGGGTGACGACGCTGATCCTTTCCCGCACGCTTGGGCCATCGGCGGTGGGTCTCTACAACAAGGGCGAAAGCCTGGCCGGCATGCCCAACGCCTTCATTACCGGGTCGGTGTACCAGGTGTTGTTCCGTGCAATGGCAGCCGAACAGGATGATCTCGACAAATGCCGCTATTTGTTTTTCCGTAGCATCACGCTGGTCGCTGTGTATGGCACCCCGTTCTACATCGGCTTGATCTGGCTTGCGGAGCCCTTGGTACGCGGGCTTTACGGTGAGAAATGGGTCGAAGCTGCCACGCCCCTGTTCATCCTGGTCTTTGCCTGGCCGTTCTGGCTGCTCGACATGCTATCCGGCGCCGTGCTGGCGGCGTTCGCCTGGCTCCATCGGGAGGTTGTATCGCAGACTGCGACCCTCATCGTTACCGCCCTGGCAATCCTCATCGGCCTGAACCATGGGCTTCAAGGCGTTGCATGGGCGCTCGTCGCTGCTGCCGTTTTTTCCGCAATCTATATGCACAGCCTCGCCATCAGCTGCCTACGTGCACGTTGGTACGACTTCGTACGCGCGCTGGCCCCTGCCGCCCTGCTCAACACCATCCTTGCCGCCAGCCTGTACCTTGCGAGCCAGTCCCTTCCCGACAACTTGCTCTCATCCGATTTGATTCACGTTGTCGTAATGACGGCGATTGGCGGCAGCGTGTATGCTTTTTGCTTCCTGTTCCTACCCATTCGCGCGCTCACGTCGGAGCAGCAGAAATGGAAGAAATGGCCAACCAAGAAGCCGCAGTGAGCTTGCACAGACCGCCATTCATTACCCGCTCGACCACCCTATGGACACCTTGGCGCACAGTGGCAACCCCCAGCGCGAAACGCCCCCTTTGCATAGCCAGGACAACATGCCTACCGAACCACTTGTCTCGATCGTAATGCCGTGCTTCAACGCCGAGGCTCACCTCGAGAGAAGCATTGGCAGCGTCCTGGCGCAGGCGTTCACCAATTGGGAGTTGATCGCGATCGATGACGGTTCGCGCGACGGGACTCTTGCCCAGCTGCAGCGCTTTCAGGACGGCCGGATCCGAGTCATCGGACAATCCAACATGGGGGTGAGTGGTGCACGCAATACGGGGCTTAAGCAGTGCACTGGCGACTACATCGCATTCCTGGACGCGGATGACACCTGGTCACCCCGTTTTCTGCAGACCATGGTCTGCAAGCTGGAGTCGGCCCCCGATACCGTCCTGGCCTATTGCGGGTGGCAGAACCTGGGGATTGAAGATAATCGTGGCGAACCTTTCGTCCCCCCAGACTACGAGGGCCCGGGCAAGACGCTGGCACTCCTCCAGGGCTGCCGCTGGCCAATACACGCAAGCCTTACTCGCCGCGGAGCCATCGAGTGCGCCGGAGGCTTCGAAACCAGCCTTAGGATTGGCGAGGACTATCTGCTCTGGATGGAGGTCGCGGCTCAGGGGCCCATTGTGCGGGTTCAAGAGGTGCTGGCGTTCTACCATCATCATGAGGGGCCACAGGCAACCGACAACCGCGCACTCGCTGCACTCGATACGCTGAAGGCAAAGCAGATCTTCACGGCTCGCCACCCGGACCTCGTTCGCAAAGTGGGCCGCACTCAGGTCAACGCAGCCGTCTGGACGCCCGTGATCAACCAGGCATCAGAGCTGTACTGGGGCGGAAACCTCGAGGGTGCGCGGCCATTGTTCCGCAGAGCACTCCTGGCGGGTCAAGGATCGATGAAGGACAAGGTACGCATGCTGCCCAGCCTGCTGCCGCTCTGGCTGCATCGATTGGCTGTGCGCCTTCTGACCCGATAAGGAGAGGCGAGTGACGAAACCCACGCTTTACGCCATCTTTTCACACATCAACCCCCAGCAGGTTATCCGGCTTGCCTGTACCGTCCGTGCCCTGTCGCCAACAGCGCACATCGTCGTCCACCACGACCCCGGACACCCGCCGATTGACGCACGGCAACTCGAACTCGCTGGCGCACACCTCATTCCTGACCCCGTTGCCGGCGAGTGGGGTGACTTCTCCCAAGTGCAACAGCACCTTCATGTGATGCGCTGGTGCAGGAACAACCTTGATTTCGAGTGGTTCATCACCCTGACGGGCCAGACGTACCCAATCAAGCCACTGGCGGAGTTCGAGTCAATGCTTGCAGTAGCCCCGCATGACGCCTTCGTTGAGCATTTCGACGCATACAATCCCGCAATCTGGCCGCTCGGCGAGGCAGTGCGCCGCTATCATTACCGATTCGTGACCCTCCCGAAATTCCGCTACTGGCACCGCGTCCCCGCATTCGTGCGCGTTGCCGTACCGCGACTGTTCCGCGCCTTCAATGCATCTCAGCCCCTGTTCCGGATCTTCACCTATCCAAAGGGGCTTCGCACCCGACTCGGGATATTGACGCCCCACCGTCCCTTCGGAGGCGACGGACTTCGGCTGATCGGAGCCAACCAGAACACGAACTACAGACGCAACGCAATCGAGTACATGCTGGACTACGTCGACGCACACCCGGCTTATCTCGAGTACTTCCGCCGCACTGCACTGCCGGACGAGGCCTTCTTCGCCACGGCACTCTGCAGCTCTCCGACCCTAAGAGTCAGCAACGATAACCTTCGGTTCATCCACTGGCCAGGGCCGCAAGCAGCAAGCGGCGGAGTCCTGACGCGGGATCAACTGCCCGAGCTCGAGGCGTCGCAGGCTTGGTTCGCCTTGAAGTTCGATGAGCGTGTTTGCCCGGAGGTGCTTGACGCGCTGGATCAACGCCTCGGGCTCCCAATGACGAGATACAGCTAATGAAGACCGCAAACCGAATCCCCGTGCTCATGTACCACCGCGTTGGGGATGCCCACAACGACTGGGAACGCAAGTACTGCATCAGCCCGCAGGGCTTTGCTGCCCAGATGCATGCGCTCGAAGCCAAGGGCTGGCAGGCAATCAGTCTCGACGACTTCGTCGCCTGGCTCGACGCCCGACATGAGGTTCCGGAAAGGTCATTCCTGCTGACGTTCGACGACGGCTTTCTAGGCGTGTATGAGCACGCTGCCCCCGTACTGCAGGCAATCGACTGGCCCGCAACCGTCTTTCTCGTGAGTAACCTGATCGGCCAGCATGACAGCTGGTGCGAACGACACAATCCGAGTGGCGCCACCTATCCGCTCATGGACGCTGGACATATCCGGGAGCTGCAGGACAGAGGCTTTCGATTCGAATCGCACACGCGCGGGCATGCCGACCTTCCAACCCTGGATGATGACGCCCTGCACGCCGAGCTTGCGGGCGCTCGCGCTGACCTGACATGCCTACTCGGCAGACCGGTCAATTATCTCGCTTACCCATTCGGTCGCTACGATGAGCGCGTTGCAACCGCGGCACAGACCGCGGGCTATGTCGCCGCATTCAGCACCCAGCCTGGCTTCAACCGACGCGAAGTCTCACGCCATGGCCTGCGGCGGCTGGACGTCTTTGGCACCGACTCACCTGCTGCTCTGCTTCGCAAGATCAGCATGGGAACCAACGACCCGAGCATATCTCACTTGGTTCGCTACTATTACAAACGCGCAATTAGGATGATATTCCCGTGGATCTGAGCATCATCGTTTGCACTTACAATCGTGCCGAATCGCTTCGACACACAATAGACGCACTTCTCAAACTTGAAATCCCAGCCTCAATTAGTCACGAGATAATTGTAGTCGACAATAACTCAACGGATGAAACACGTGCCGTGATGATGTCTTATGTAAAGAATCACCCGCACATAAGGTATTCATTAGAAGCACGACAAGGTCTGTCTCACGCGAGAAACCACGGGATAACAGCCTCCACTGGGGACACGATTCTCTTTACAGATGACGACGTTCTTCCTGAACCCGATTGGGCAAAGCAGATCCTTAGTTCCCTGGAGAAGCACCAAGCCTCTGCGTGCGGCGGTTACATCGCCCCGATTTTTGAAACCCCCCCTCCAAGCTGGCTTACCAAACGCTTCTATGGCTTCTTAGCTGTGCGCGACGAGCGTACGGACGACTATGAGATACGCAATCCTTCTGCCGCCCCCTTCGGGGCCAACATGGGCTTTAGGAGAGATGTATTCATTGAACTTGGAGGGTTCGATACGGCCCGTGGCAGGAAAGGGAAGAACCTTGCGAGCGGGGAGGACGGGGAAATGTTCGAACGCACACTCAAAGCCGGCATGAAGGTGATCTTTGTTGGACAAGCACGTGTTCATCACAAAGTAGAGTCATATCGCCTTAGAAAAAGGTACTTTCGGCGCTGGAGAATGCAGGCTAGCCGTAACATTGCCCTAACGCGCGGTATTCCTGGAGAACGGCGGATACTGAACATCCCTTACTATCTGATTGCACAGTTTCTACGCTCTCTTGCATCCGCCGCCCACTCAAGACTGACAAAGCCTGCCGACGAAGCCTTCAGCAAGGAGATCATCGTATGGCACTTTGTCGGCACGATGCAGGGACTGCTAGAAGCCCGGCGAGCCAACAAACAGCCCCCACCTGATTCCAGAGCATAACGTGGCAGACTTTCTTCCTGGGCTGACCGTCCTGATCTGTACCCATAACCGTGCGGACCTGCTGGAGCGCGTTATCGGCTCGCTGAACGCAGCCGAACGTCCGCGCATGTCGGTCCGGATCCTGGTCGCTGCCAACGCCTGCTCGGACGATACCGTGGCACGTATGCGTAGTTACCAAGCGACGCATCCAAACTCCGGAAGGCTCCCACTCGAGCTTCTCGAAGTGCCCACCCCGGGGAAGTCACACGCGCTCAACGCAGCCATACCGCGGATCACAACAGAGCTCGTCGCCTTCGTGGACGATGATCACCGTGTCGACTCGAACTACCTGTGTGCGATCGAGACCGCGGCCTCGCTCTGGCCTGAGACCGAGCTTTACTGCGGACGGATCCTCCCGGACTGGGACGGCAGTGAGCCGGGGTGGGTCCACGATGAGGGTCCGTATCGAATCTACCCGCTGCCAGTGCCACGCTATGACCAAGGGGACGCGCCCAAGGCCATCACTGCGACCGAGGGCCCTATCCCCGGCGGCGGCAACCTGGCAGTCCGGAGCAAGGTGTTCTCGACATGCGGGTTGTTCTCGACCGAACTCGGACCTCACGGGCACGACCTGGGCGGCGGCGAAGACAGTGAATACGTGCTGCGAGCACTAGAGCGCGGCATGCGCTGCCAGTACTACCCCGGCATGATCCAGTTCCATTATGTGGACAACGACCGGCTGACACTTCCCTACCTGATCCGCAAGGGCTATCAGCGCACACGCTCAACAGCACGGATCCACGGGCGCGGCAAGGTCCCCCTTTACATGTGGCGCAAACTGGGCGAGTACGCCTTTCACAGCACATTCTGCCTATCGTGGGCAAAACGGCGCTTCTTCCTGGTGAGAACCGCCGCGGCCATGGGTGAGTTGCAGGGCAGCCGCGAATCAGGACACCGGGGCCGCGGACTGAATCTACCCGCCGACGCGCTCGGCATCGGATTGTGGCTGCTGGCCCTGCTCGCCGTCGGTTCTGGCGTGTTCGCCTTGGTCGCAGCGGGCCACAACAGCTGGAGCGCCTTTCTACCCGCTGCAGGCGTGGCCGCAGCGGGAACCTTGGCACTGCTGTGGAAATCGATCGCCGATTTTTCGCGAACAGGCCCCACAATACGCGACGAGATTCTGGCGCATTACCGTCGCTATTCGGTATTCGCCTTGGCCAGACTCGGCGTCTGGAGCTTCCTTATCATGCTCGTTCTGGGCAGCTTGGGGGTGTTGTGCTACTACATGCTCGGTGTACTGCTGCAGCAGCCGTTCTCCGTGCTCGGCGCCACCTTGGCGGCAACGCTCGGCATCGCCGGCACCAGCCTATTCCAGTTCACGCGGATCCTGCGCTTCAATCCCGGTCTGCTCGTAGCCTCCATGCACTACCGAACAACACGCTTGCATCCCTTCTGGCGATGGGCGACTGCAAAGCGCATCCGCCGGATCGAAGCGATAGTCGCAGGCCTGCTCGTCCTGCTGCTCGCGAGCAGTACCCAGGCACTGCTCGCAAACGGGGACATGCGCGCGCTCGTAGCACTCTGGGCTACCGTCACTGCGTTCCTGGCCGCTTATGGCTGGGTAACGCTGCAGCCCGAGGTAGACGCAAGAAAGGTAGCCCTGAAGCCAAAAGCCGATCGACGTCCGCCGAATATCGTGATGATCGGCTCGGACACGCTCCGCGCTGACAGGCTCGGCGTGCTCGGGTACGCGCGCGACACGACGCCGCATCTGGACCGCCTGAGCACTCAAGGCACCTTGTTCCCCAACTGTTATGTCCCCTGCGCGCGAACAGCACCAAGTCTCGTGTCCCTTTTCACCGGCACGTGGCCACAGACACATGGCATTCGGGACAATTTTGTCGGCGAGGACGAAACACGACTCAAGGCGCCCGCCCTTCCGGAGATTCTGAAAGCCCTTGGCTACAATACGGCAGCGGTATCGGACTGGTGCGGCGCCGACCTCGCGAAATTCTCTTTCGGCTTTGATCTGACGGATCTACCGGAGGATCAGTGGAACCTCAAGTACCTGCTCCGCCAGGGCCCGAAAGACCTGCGCCTGTTCATCTCGGCATTCACGCAGAATCGGCTGGGGCGCCTGCTGTTGCCCGAACTGTTCTACCTCGGCGGCGCACCGCTCACCAGCGATCTCGGCCGCCGCGCCCGACGTACCCTGCGTCGCCTGGCTGAAACAGAGACCCCATTTCTGCTCAATATCTTCTACTCGACCACCCATCCGCCCTTTGCCTCTGAATGGCCTTGGTATGAACGGTACACCGACCCCTCATACGACGGCAACTCGCGTTTTGCGATGGCAAAACTGACCGATCCGTTCGAGATCATCCGCCGCCAAGGGGCCCCCAAGGAAGAGTTCGATCTCGACCAGATCATTGACCTCTACGATGGGTGCGTCGCGCAGTTCGACAACGAAGTAGGCAAGCTGCTTAAGCAGCTCGAGACGAGTGGTATCGCTGCCAACACCATTGTTGTCGTCTATTCGGATCACGGAATGGAGTTCTTCGAGCACGACACATGGGGCCAGGGCAATTCTGTGATCGGTGATCACTCGACGAAGATACCCTTGATCATTCGCGCCCCCGACATCTCCCCGCGGGGCGTGGACCAACAGATTGTGCGCAGCATCGACCTGGCCCCCACCCTTCTCGAAATGATTGGCACGATAGCGCCACCCTCGATCGAAGGCTCATCTCTCGTACCCGCATTGAAGGGCGAATCGAGCACATTGGGACTGGCGGCCTACAACGAAACAGGGCTATGGCTGACTCGGCTCCCCGGCATGCACGTCGATCATCTGCTGTACCCAAACCTGCTCGAACTCCTGGAAGTCCCGGACAAGGAAGCCGGCACTCTGTCAATCAAACCGGAGTTCAAGGAGCCGGTGATTCGCGCCAAGGATCGCATGATCAGGCACGAAAAATGGAAACTCGTCGTGCAGCCCCTTTCCACAGGAATCAAGGTCGGCCTGTACGACTTGAGCACCGACCCCGAATGCAGGATCGACGTGCTCGCATCCCACCGCGAGGTCGGGCAGGCGCTCTGGCTGCGGCTGATGCAGCTTTGTCATGATGAGCTACCAAACCCGCCTCGTGACAACGCCGCAATGAAACCGGGTACGACGCATAGATGCTGAGGCATCAATTGAAAGACTCTTGCCAGCGGCGTTCCACCTCTTCGGGCGGGCAGAACCGACACTTTCGGGCACTGTCCGCCTCCTGAGTACTGCCGCCCCGATCATTCTCGCGCACCTCCACAGCCACTTCCCCTGATAGCCGTTCAGTCTCCTCCAGCCCCTTTTCCACTTCCGGTGCCGGCGCGTCCTTGGAAGGCGCAGGCGCCGTCCTTACGATTGGCACTGGGAACGGCCTCTTCCCGCCGAGCTCCAGGTACAGCGCTTGCAGACGCTGCGCCTCGGGAAGGTGTCGCAAGCCCTCTGCTGCCGCTTCACGGGCCTGCTGCGGCAGACCCGAACTGCGCAGATGCTCGATCAAGGCCAAGTATCCTGCGAGATAAGCCGGATTGGCCTGCAACGCCGCCTGAAACGCGCTCATCGCCTCGGGCTTCCGGTCCAGGCGGGCGAGGATTCGCCCTAACTCCACGTTCAACTGCGGCCTCATCCAGAAATCCGGCCTGGCGTTCCTGAGCACATAGCCGTACTCGCCCACGGCAAGCTGAAGCTGCGCATTGCGATCCCGCAAACTGCCAGCCTTGAGCGATCGATTGACAGCGTTCAGGCCATAGCAATAGTGGTGCAAATGGAGCCAGTTATCGAACCCGAACTGCCTGATGAACGTGCGGGCTTCCGCACTGGTGTTGTCATCTCGTAGCTTGACAACACAAAAACGAGGCAGCAGCGCCTGCTCTGACTCTGTCCCGCCAGGATTCCACTGCGCATTAGCTGGCGCAATGGAGAAAAGAATCACCGCCCCGGTTAAGAGGCCCAGCAGTTTTGCGTTCATCACCCATTCACCCTCAGCTGCGCAAGTTCAAGGCGCTGGTCCGCTGAGCCACCGCAGTCCAGCTCAGCATAGCGTGCGCGCGCTCCATCGCGGCCGCGCTCATCGTGTCGCGGAATCCGCTGTCCCCCAG
>Ga0116142_10005406_pt1 | contig 11522 bp, 7 predicted proteins | sample AD_UKC033_MetaG_FD_89785 | JGI IMG/M metagenome (GOLD analysis project Ga0116142, IMG submission 89785) | Active sludge microbial communities of municipal wastewater-treating anaerobic digesters from USA - AD_UKC033_MetaG | ecosystem: Engineered > Bioreactor > Anaerobic > Digestate | place: USA... | reverse complement strand
TTTTTGTAACTTTTTTTGTTAAGAAAAAAAGTTTGATATAAATAAATGAAGCGAATTTTGTTAGCTGTTGACCAGCTATTATTTACTTGAAATATTTTTCAAGAACTGCCTTAGTGTGACAAAAACACATGTTTTAATTTGTATATTGCAGATATTCAAGCACTTAAGGCTGTGCTAAAATTCGAAGGGACAAGTCGGGATCAATCGAGATACTTCGTATGCAGATTTTAAAAAACGACTTCAACTTATGCTTATCAGATACGAAAAAGCCGGATATAATTATTCAAAACACGAAGTTGAGTAGGTTTTGAGTATTGAGTCCTAAATATGCCATTTGGCTGATTTGAAATCTGTAAACGGGGTTGTAAAGTCCAGCAATAAAACGGAAAAGATATTAAAATCTTCAATCAATTGAAGAATTTAACAACTTTAAGATATGAGTATATATATTGTCTATTTCAAATTGTATTATAATTTGACGGTTGAAAAATATATTTTGTTTTTATCCTAAACAAAATATAAATTTGGGACTTTTAATTTTTAAAACTTTTCTAAATAATGAAAAATCAGTTTGATCCTTACAGCAACTATCTTGCAACAATGAAGAAGATTGGGTATGTACCGCGGAAAGAAGCTACACAGGACGATTACAATCGTATCGGGTTTATGTCGGGACTAGAAGTGCACCAGCAATTATTAACAAAGAAAAAACTATTTTGTCATTGTCCTGCCGGAATTTTTCATGGAGATGACGAATATGATGCAGAAGTTATTAGACACATGCGTCCGACTTTGAGTGAATTGGGCGAGTATGATGGTACTGCACTAATGGAGTTTAAAACAAAAAAGGAAATCGTATATCGTATAAATAACGAAAATGCCTGTACTTATGAGGTTGATGATACTCCTCCTTTTTTAATAAACAGAGAAGCATTGGATATCGCACTTGAAATTACGATTTTAAGTAAATTTAATGTTGTTGGAGAAGTTCATATAACAAGAAAACAATATCTTGACGGAAGTATCCCAACCGGTTTTCAACGTACTGCAATTCTTGGTGTGGAGGGAGAAATCCAACTTAAAAATAAAGTTGTCAGACTAATACAATTAAGTATCGAAGAGGACTCGTGCCGCGAAATTAGTGATATCGGTCACCGAAGGATTTATAAAACTGATCGTCTTGGTATGCCATTAATTGAAACCGTTACTTATCCCGATATGGTTAACCCCGATGAGGTTAAAGAAGCCTGCGATTATATACGCTTTTTGAATCGTTCTACAGGAAAAGTTAGAACAGGAATGGGAGCAGGGCGTGAGGATGTAAATGTTAGTTGTAAAGGTGGAACAAGAGTAGAGATAAAAGGTGTTGCTCATACTAACTGGATTCCTGAACTGACTCATAATGAGTGTTACAGACAGTGGTCTTTGCTTAGAATGAAAGACGAACTATTAAATAGGGTTAAGGATATTGATGCATGGAAAATTGAGTATGCTTATTTGGATTTAAATGAATTTACTAATAATTATCCGGCCATTAAATATGCAAAAGATAACGGATATAAAATTCTCGCGGTAAATCTTAAAGATTTTAAAGGAATATTATCTTGGTTTAACCAGCCTGATATAATGTTTGCTCAAGAAATTTCAGACAGACTTAAGGTTATTGCCTGTATCGAAAAACCAAATATGATTCATTCGGAAATGAAAGAGCAGGTATTGACCGAAGCAGATTACAGCGTTATTAAAAAGCATTTGTCTTTTAATGACGAAAAAGATGCAATTATAGTTTTCTGGGGACCTGAAGCTGACATTGCCTGCGCTCTTGAAACTATTGAAGAGAGATGTAAAATGGCTTTTCAATGTGTTCCGAATGAAACCAGAAAATCATTCGAAAACGGCACAACTATTTTTGAACGTGTACTTCCGGGTGCTGACAGAATGTATCCTGATACCGACTCAATGCCTATTCCATTGACAAAAGAGCATATTGATAATTTAGGTAAAAATATACCGGATGACATTTCGGATAGACTTGCACAATTTATAGCTTGGGGAATTCCGGAAGACACTTATCATTATTTGCTAAGTAAGAATTTATTTCCATATATCAAACAAGCAATAGAGTCCGGTGCAGATCCAAAAAAGGCGGGAGTATTGTTCGGACATAATCTGAAATTTGTTGAAGGACATTACAATCAAGCAAAAGGTTTTACATATGCCAGGATTGTAGAAATGATTCAATTCTGCTTGAAAAATAACTTCCAAAGTCCTTTGGGTGAAATGATGTTACCTGAAGTATATCAATATCCTGAAAAAGATTTTGAATCTGTTCTTAAAACAATAAACTTTAAAAAGTATAGTAAGGAAGATTTGATTTCGAAGATAAAAGTTTTAAGTTCTGAATTTGATAAAGAAGCAAGAGTTAATACTCCAAAAAACAAAACAGATTGGGTTATGGGCAAGATCAGACCATTGGCAATAGGTAATATTAATTTGTCAGAATTGAAATCATTGGTTGAAAATAGTATTAAATAATTGAAATATATTTTATAATGGAGAATACAGATTTTTTTCAGGGGTATAAAGGACGTTCTCTTGACGTGTTGAAAAAATTTAATGTTCGTGTTTGGGGACAGGCAGAAATGAATACAACCAGGGGCGAATTTAAAGGTACAATTTTGCCGAGGTCTTCTAATGATGATGATGAGCATATTGTGATGAAGGTTATTACCGGTTATAATATCGGAATAGATATAAATACAATTATTGACATGAAAGAAGTTGGCTATAAAAAAGCCAATTATGCAATTCCCGAAAAGCAGTTTCCATATACCGAAGGATTGCCTCATGTTAAACTATTTGGAACGGGTGGAACAATTGCATCAAGACTTGATTACAGAACAGGTGCAGTAATTCCTGCTTTTTCACCCGGTGAATTGTACGGGGCAGTGCCCGAGCTTGCAGATATCTGTAATCTTGATACTGAAAAGATTTTTGCTGTTTTTAGTGAGAACATGGGTCCACAGCAATATATTGAACTGGCAAAAGCGATAGGCAGAGAAATTGAAAATGGAATTGATGGTATCGTTATTGGTCATGGCACAGATACCCTTCATCACACGGGAGCAGTGTTGACATTTATGTGTCAAAACTTACCTGTACCTGTTGTACTTGTGGGTTCACAGCGTTCGTCAGATCGCCCAAGCTCCGATGCAGCATTAAACCTGCAGCATGCAATGAAAACTGCTGGGACTTCTGATATTGCCGAAGTGCTGGTTTGTATGTTTGGGCCTACTTCTGATGAGTATGGTTTGTTACACAAAGGAACAAGAGTAAGAAAAATGCACTCATCATATCGTTCTACCTTCAGAACAATTGGCGACACCCCTGTAGCAATGGTTACAACAAAAGGGGTAACTCCAATAAAGAAAGATTACAATAAGCGGCGTAACGACAGAAATGTAATTATTAAACCATATTTCAGCGACAAAGTTACGATGGTATATTATTATACAGGAATGAAGCCGGACGTAATTGATGCTATAGTAGATGCAGGATACAAGGGAATTATTATTGTCGGAACAGGATTAGGTCACGTTAACAAGGAAATTTATCCGGCTATAAGACGTGCACATGCTGCGGGAGTTCATATGTATATGACACTGCAAACGATTTGGGGATATGTGCAAATGTACGTATATGATACAGGTCGTGATATGATGGCGATGGGCATTATTCCTGCCGGTAATATGTTACCCGAAGTAGGATATATAAAATTAAGTTGGGCATTAGGACAAACGGATGATCCGGAAGAAGTCAAGAAGCTTATGCTTACGCCGATAAATGATGAAATTACAGAACGTGAACCATATAATGGTTATCTGGTGTATCAGGGTGGAGTACCCGAAGTAGAAGATTTTATAAGAAAGGTGAGAAAATAAACTATCGTTTAAACTAGTGAGTCATGGATTCATTTAGTTTGCTTTTATTCTGAGTGTCTAATTTTAAAAACAATAATTTAATATACATTTTGTTGATCAGTATTTTCAATTTGGTATTCCATACCGGTAGGAATAATATAGAATGAATGGTTTCCACTTTTTAAAGAACTAATCCTTTTTTCATTATCGTAATAGAGTTTGTTCTCATAAGCAGGCACTTCAATAAACTTATCTTTTGGCTTGATTATTTTAGATACATTTTCTTTTGTTTTGTCATCAACGCCGTCTATTTTAATATTAATTTTCCCTTTAAAAAGGTTAACGCCTTCTTCTCCTTTATCCGTATTATCTAATATACTGAGTTTTTGATTTCCGTTACCTTTTAATATTATTAATTGTTCGGTTTTTCCATCAAAACTTGTGACTAGTCTGCTCAATAGTTTATCATAATCCTTGTCTATGTCTTTTACATACCTTTTCATTTCTTCAACAATATTTTCAGCAATGCAAATTCTGGAATAAGCATCCATAGTTATTTTAAAATCGGGAGATTTATCTTTCGCTAAATCAAAAAAGTATGACTTTATTTCTGAAAAAATTGTATTATACAGGGCATCTGTATCTCCTTTGTTTATTGCATCCATTGCGTCAACAACAGAAATTAATGTACCCATACCCATTAAGTTTAGAGCATATGCAAAAACCTCTGCTTCCCGTGTCTGTGGTTTTAAAGGATTTTGAATAAAATAAATATAAATTGCATCGGCTGCTAGTCCGGTTGTAAGATTAAAATAAGACTTCTTTAAAGAATTCTTTGTATTGAGTATTTCTTGCCCATTTTGATCTGTAAGCTTTATTTCAGCTTCATAATAGTGATTGCCTGTTGCAGATGGTGTTACAACTGGATAGCCGTATTTGTTTAAAGATGATTCGGATATCCATAGAATATTATACTCTTTCTTATCTTTGAAACTTCTTACTTCAACCTTGTCTTTAAAAGGCTTTTCCGGAAAACGGCTTTCTCTTAAATAATCCATTAAATATTCAGGTATGTATGAATTATTTTTAATTTCCAGATATAAGTAAAGCTTGTCATTACCATGATCTCCTCCAATTCCCCAGTAATTTATAATTTCGCTCAGATCTGCGTCGGGATTCCAAATATCTTTTATTTTTATCATAATCGGAATCTGTTCACCTGCATTTATTACTCCTTTTCCCTCATATTTATTTTCGAGTTTTTCTATTACCAGATTTAATCCAATCGAAATTTTCGCTGTTACGGGTTTTACCATATCTGTCGTTTTAATCTCAATCTCCTCAATAATATGATTATCAGAAACTTCATTTAATGAATAGAAATAGTAAAACTCAACGAAACCTGAATTGTCAGTACTAAGAGTTAGCTTGTTAGATTCTGTTCCGTTTTTTGCCCTTAATTTACCAACAGTTTTTTCTCCTTTTATTTCAGCATAAACTTCTGCATTTGTTTTGGGTTCGAGATTTTCATTTTCAAAATACACTCTGATTTTTGCGGGATATCTTTTATCGGGAGGTACAATGCCATAACTTGAAATCAAACCGTTAGAAGGCTCAACAAACACTTTGGCCCGATCCGAAACAAAATTAATGTAAACAATATCTTCTATGTTAAAATCATTTTGACTGACTTTAATTGTAGCTGTGTTAATTAAATGTAGCGAATCTTCTATTCTAGCCGCATCAGGGGATTTATAAATAACTTTTGCAATTCCATTTTCATCGGTAATAGCAGTTGAAGCAGATAAGCTCCCCGGAGTTTTGCCATACTGGTCAAGTATTTGAAAATTTAGAACTTTCCCCGAAACCGGTTTGCCGGAGCTTTCAACCCCATCAATAAATTCATAAAGCTGAGCATTAATTTCTGTGGTTGATTTACCATCTGTTTTAATCTCTTTCGGATTGGAACCTGCTTTAATTGCGTAAGAACTCTTAACCTGTTCACCTTTTTTTACATATTTGAAATATTTTATTTCTCCACTACCATTGCCATAATTATCTATAATTATATAGTCTCCTGTGCAGCAGTTAAAATAACTAAGCACGTTAGGAGTGGTATATTCATCACAATTTGAAATAAATCTCGTGTCTTCTTTTAGTCTGCCTAGTACATCAAGCGATTTGTATATATTTTTGTAATTATTGGGATAAAGTTGAACACTACCAATTCTTTTAAAACAGTTGTACCCAGAAGAAGGAGCAATTCTGTTGTTGTTCCCATCAAGAAACATAAATCCATCTTCATATTTGGGAGTTCTTGACATTTCCCATCCTGTTTCACTATTGTATTCTCCTACAACATAATAATCACAATATATGACATCTTTTTCAATTAGTATATTTGGCAAATTTTCATTGATTGTCAGTTTTTCCATATATTCATATTCGAAGTCGTTTTCAAATACATTAGTAAACATCGTTCCACTATTTGGAACATATTCCCATTCCCCATAACAGTCGCATTGGCAAAAAGCTGTATTTGATAATACTGTTAGACAACAAATTACAAAAATAAGAGCTCCTTGATTTTTCATGATTACTAAATTTACAGTTAGTCTTAAAGCAAAAATAATAAAAAAAAGACACTTATTGTTTTTGTAAGTATCAAATAAAATTTCTTACAATGAATGACTTTCTATAAACTTTACTTAATTTTGTTGTAAAATATTTAAATATATAGTTTGGTGTCTTTAGGTTTTAATATAATTTCAATTGAGGGATTCTTAGAGTCTGCTCTTCAAAAACCTTTACCCGGTGTTGAAGCTCAAAAAAGAATGATTCCCGAGTTCCCGAAAAATCAACCGGAGTATTTTAATTATGAAGTAGTTTTAAATGAAGCAGCGGTTTTAATTTTGATTTTTGAACAACAAGGAATTCACAAGACTGTTTTAATTGAACGTATGCCTGATGCTGGTCCTCATTCTGGACAAATAGCTTTTCCGGGGGGCAAAAAGGAAAAAACCGATGCAGATATTATTGAAACAGCAATAAGGGAGGCAGAAGAAGAAATAGGCGTTAAAATAGATAGAAGTAATTATATCGGCAGTTTAACTCCGGTACAAATTCCAATTAGTGGCTATTCGGTAACTCCTGTTATTTGTTCAATTGATTTTGTACCCAAATTTAAAATGTGTCCAGAGGAAGTAAAAAATATTTTTATAGCTGATTTGTTCGAACTATTAAATTCTGAAACATCCAAAAAGATAACTGTCAGAGAAATGGAAATAAATGCTCCTTGTTATATGCTTAATAATAAAATTGTTTGGGGTGCAACTGCAATGGTTTTGTCAGAATTTCAAGCTCTTATTGATCAAAATTCAGGTCGCTGAATTTCTTTTTCTTCATCAGAAAAAAATCTTTTACTATGCTATGATTATAATATCCCTTGAGGTATTTTACAGACTTTGGCTTAATAATTTTGCGTTGCTTACTCATTTGTTTTGAATAATACCAAAAATGAAAATATGCTTTTATTATTGCAAATGCTTCAGCAAAATTACCTTGAAAAATCATTCTGTACAAAGCAATCTGATCGGTAAATAATCTGACAAATTTTACTTTATTTCTTTTATATCTAGGTATATTCTTTTCAATTAGGAAAAGATTATTCCTAAAGTTCAAAAATGTCTTAAAAGGATTTGATTTTGGCAAAGTACCACCTCCAATGTGATAAACAGTACTTTCGGGTTGAATAACCACTCGGTAGCCTAAATTCTGTATTCTCCAGCACAAATCTATTTCTTCCTGATGAGCAAAGAACTTGTCATCAAAACCACCGGCTTTAAAAAACAGCTCGGATTTAATCATAAATGCAGCTCCACTTATCCAGAAACAGTCAGCAATGTCATTATACTGTCCGGTATCAGTTTCACAATGCTCGAAAATTCTGCCTCTGCAAAACGGATAGGCATATTTGTCTATGTAACCGCCTGAAGCACCGGCATATTCAAAACAATTTTTGTCATTGTAATTCAATAATTTAGGTCCGCAAACGCCTATCGAAGAGTCATTCTCCATTAAATTCAGCAATGGCATTAACCAATCCTGAGGAACTTCAATATCTGAATTAAGCAGCAAAAAATATTCAGACTCAATTTCTTTTAATCCCCGGTTATAACCTCCTGCAAAGCCATAATTTTTATCTAATTCTACAAGTGGGATTTTCGGAAAATCTTTTTTTAAATATGAAACGGATCCGTCTGTTGAATAGTTATCAATGATGCATATTTCAGCTAAATCGTTGCTTGTATTATTAATAAGATTTTGTAAAAATTTCTCCAGAAAATTTTTTCCATTCCAGTTTAATATTACAACTGCAACTTTTTTCATCAATTTCAGATATCTTACAGTAAGTTACTTGCCAGTTCTGCCAGAAAACTTCTTTCTCCTTTAACAAGATTAACGTGAGCAAAAATATCCTGCCCTTTCATTTTCGTAGTCAAATAAGATAATCCGTTAGATCTTGCATCAAGATAAGGGGAATCAATTTGCTCGATATCACCGGTAAATACCAGTTTTGTTCCTTCGCCGGCTCTTGTTATAATAGTCTTTATCTCGTGAGGTGTAAGATTTTGAGCTTCGTCAATTATAAAGAATACTTTTGAAAGACTTCTGCCACGGATATATGCTAAAGGCTCAATCAGAAGTTTTTCGCTTTGAAGCATTTCATCTATTTTATTAAAATCTGGGCTTTGGGGTTTAAACTGATGCTTTATTACAGATAAATTGTCAAACAGCGGTTGCATGTATGGGGTAACCTTTTCTTTTGCATCACCAGGCAAATAACCCATTTCCTTATTTGAAAGTGATACAATAGGACGAGCCAGAAAAATTTGATGGAAATCTTTTTTCTGATGTAATGCTGCTGCGAGAGCTAACAAAGTCTTTCCGGTGCCGGCTTTACCGGTTAATGAAACCAGCATTACTTCCGGTCTCAGAAGAGCGTCTATTGCAAATGCTTGCTCAGCATTTCGCGGTTCTATACCATAAACAGTAGTTTTTAAAACTCTTTCGACATTCTTTGAATTCGGATTATAATGAGCCAATGCACTTGAGGAACCGTTTTTTAATATAAAATATTGATTTGAATGAGGTGTGGTTTCAAGCTCCAAATCTTCAAGAGGTATACCTTCGGTTTTTTCGTAAAGACTGTTTATAGTTGCTTTACCAAGGCTTTCAACGGTTATAACTTCTCTGTTTAGTCTTTCGAGATGTTCTACATGGTCATGTTTGTAGTCTTCTGCATTTATTCCTAATGCTTTTGCTTTTACCCGTAAATTAATATCTTTTGTTACAAGTATTATTTGTCTGTCTGAATGATTATTATTGTAATATTCAGCTATTGCTAAAATCATGTGGTCGGGACGATGCTCCGGAAAATTATTTTGTAATTCTTCCGAAAAAGGCTTACCGGTTTCTATAAATAATCTGCCCAGTCCTTCGCCAAGGCTTACTCCTTCTTTAAAATAATCATCTCCTGACAAACTGTCAATTGTTCTGGTAAATTCTCTCGCGTGGAAATTTATCAGATCATTACCTTTTTTAAATTTGTCAAGCTCTTCGAGGACAACAATCGGGAGAACTACATCATTTTCCTCAAATTTAAAAATACATTTAAAATCATGCAATAACACGTTAGTATCAAGTATAAATATCTTCGATTTGGTTTGCTCCGGTTTTGTTGTTTTTACTTTCTTGTCTTTTGCCATTTGATATCTATTTTTAAATAGCAAATGTACAAAAAATATGATTAGAGATTGATTAAATTTCAATAGTTTACCTGACAGTTTTCAACAAATGATTATTAGTAGTGAGATATTTTAATTCATTATTTGAGAAGAGTTATTGACAGTAATATAAAAAAACTTGAATAATTATAAACAGTGAAACAATAACCACATAGTCATTAAATACTAAAAGTAAAAATGAAAATATAAAAATATGTGCTAAATATATAAAACAGAGCTGTTTATAAACAATATGTGTTGTATAAATTTGATAAATATAATTGACTTCTATAAAATATATGTATATCTTTGTAATAATACATACAGAATTAGAAATGTAATTTTATGAAATATACATTTGTTTTTTTATTATATATATTTTTCTTTGCCATGATTCATACATCATTTGCTCAGAATGATCAATATTCAGTGCAAAAGGCTGAAGAATTAGGAATTTTGGTGAAATATGTTTCGACTGGGAATAATATTTATGACAATAAAGTATGGAAGAGAGATTTGATTGTTTATTTTAGAGAAAATTATTCTTTTCCTTCTTTTACATATACTGGGAATAAGGACATTGACATTGCTTTATTTAACAAATCAGTTACTGACTGGTATGCAGAGTATCCTGAGTTTAATGAAGTATTGGATATTCCTCCGGTCTTTCAGGATTTCCAAGATTATGACATGAGTTGTTATCATCCTGCTCCTGTCTATATAAAGGATGGTAATGCGGAACAAGAAAGAGTTTATGAAAAAAGGTTCTCTATGTGGATGGCAGGTCATCCTTATGGACCTATACCTGCAAGCGAAAAGGAAGAATCGAAGATGCAGCACGAAAAAGAAAAAGATGAGTTTTATGAGAAGTATTATAAGAAATAGATTAGTCTTTTTTATAGAGAGTTTGAATAATATTAAATACATATTATTTGTGAGTTTTATTCTTTTTCTTATATTTTTTGGCTTAGGTTCTTATGGCGCAAATTCAACATTTGGTTCTATGTCATTAACTCTTTCGAATAATACAGGTTGTACTATTTCCACGTATACTTTTACTCAAACGGTAGGCAACTCTGCTGATTATCAAATCAATATTGGGCATAGTGTAACAATAACATTTCCATCAGGAACAGATGCGAGTACATTTACTGGTGGTACATTTAAAGGGATTGCAATTTCTGGTGCTACTGTTACAGCAACTCAGATTTCTTTTAGTGCACCGGCACAAGTTAAGAAAAGTATTGAATTTTCGATTGTTTTAAATGGCATTACTAATGGCGAAAGTATATCTGGGAATTGTACCGTAGTTACAGCTAACGCAAGTTTAGGAACAAATACTGGGACCTATGCATTTATTACTACTTCATGTGCATGTGCACCAATAACTTCTTTACCATGGTCAGAGAACTTTGATGCTGTTTCTACTCCGTCATTGCCAAACTGTTGGACAATTGAAGATAATAGTGCACCTAGTGATGACTGGATGACATCAACAACAAATCCGGGTTCCTCGCCTAATTGTATGTATATTAGTTGGGATGGTTCAGCTGCACTGAATGACTGGGCTTTTTCACCGGGGTTCAGTTTAACCGGTGGTGTGTCCTATAGAATTGAATTTAAATATAGGGCAAACAGTAGTTCTGGAACAGAAAAGCTTGAACTTCATTATGGAACAAGTCAAAGCTCAGCTGGAATGGCTATTGAGCTTTTTGATAATCCTTCTTTTACCTATACGACTTATCAATCTGTAAGTGTTGATTTTACTCCGGGTTCTTCAAATACATACTATTTTGGTTGGCATGCTTACAGTATT
>Ga0116142_10005405_pt1 | contig 11522 bp, 11 predicted proteins | sample AD_UKC033_MetaG_FD_89785 | JGI IMG/M metagenome (GOLD analysis project Ga0116142, IMG submission 89785) | Active sludge microbial communities of municipal wastewater-treating anaerobic digesters from USA - AD_UKC033_MetaG | ecosystem: Engineered > Bioreactor > Anaerobic > Digestate | place: USA... | reverse complement strand
CAAGACGGTCGAAGCATTCCGCCGTCTCCGCGTACAGCGCCTGATGTCGGCCCACTGCACCGGATTCCCCGCAATGGCGCGATTGTGGCGGGAATTTCCGGCGCAATATATGTCTTGTCCAGTCGGAACCAAATTGGACGTGGACGAATAGTATATAAGGGCGTATTCACAATAACTCGGCCCCTTCACGGAGTGTGAATTATGCATGACGCGAGTTGCTCGGAGTCGCCGCGGCCAACATAGTCTCTCGAAAATGCCCGGAAAAGCGCTGTTATCCAAACGGGCGTGTGTAAACGCCACGATAGACTCCGTCATGCCCCGAGACAATGCGTGCCTCGGCAGGAGGAGCAGGCCATGATACAGGAGAGAGCGCCAGTCATTGAGATCGAAGGACTCCATGTTACCTTCAAGACCCCCTTAGGCCGCCATGTAACCGCCGTTAACGGACTCGACCTGTCCGTAAGACCAGGGGAGGTGGTGGGCTTCATCGGGCCAAACGGCGCCGGCAAGACCACCACGATCAAAGTGCTGATGGGATTCATCCAACCTGACCGCGGCAAAGCGCGTCTCTTCGGCGAAGCCGCCGGTTCCCTCTCCGCGCGAAGCCGCATCGGCTATCTTCCGGAGGTAGCCCTATACTATCCCTTCCTGACGGCGCGGGAAGCGTTACGGCTCTATGCAAAGGTTGCCGGGATACCACGCGGGCAGCGCGAGCAGCTTATCAGCGACTTGATCGAGAAAGTCGGGTTGCTTGGCCGCGACCGGGAACGGTTAAGCGGGTTCTCGAAAGGCATGTTGCAGCGCGTGGGAATCGCCCAAGCCATCATGGGCGAGCCGGACCTGCTCATCTTGGATGAAGTGACTTCCGGGCTGGACCCCGTCGCCCGGCACGACGTGCGCGCAATCCTCAGGAATTTCAAGACGCAGGGCAAGACCGTTTTCTTTTCTTCGCATGAATTGACGGAAGTCGCCCTGCTATGCGACCGGATCATTCTGCTGGATGACGGGAGCATCGTCGAGGAGAACGACCTCGGTCAGATGCTGGCGTCGGCGAAGTGCGTGGTTCTGCGAGTGCGGCACGACAGCCGGGTGGGCGACCTGCCCGACAAGGTCATCGCCCGGAATCTGGGCAGCGGCGTGCATCTCTATACCGTCGATGACTGGGACCTCGCGCAACGCGTTCGCGAGCACTTGGAGAAGCAAGGCGCGAAGATTCTCGAGGTCAAGGAGGCGCCGGCTTCACTCGAGGACTACTTCGTGCGCAAGCTCGGGCACAAGACGACGTAGCGTCCCGCGCGGCTCGCGTCCACGGAAAGGATCGACATCATGGAAAAAGTTCTTGGCATTGCGCATGTCGCCATTCTGGAGTCCTTTCGGCGAAAAGACCCGTATGTCGTCCTGATTCTTGGTTTGGTCATTGTGTCGGGGGCCGCGCTCTTCAACCAATTCGGGATCGAGGGGCTCGAGAAATTCGTTAAAGACGTGGCGCTCACGGTGACAAACATTCTGTGTATCGCCATCTGCGTGGTGGCGGCGGCACGACAACTCCCGGTCGAGATCAACAATCGAACGCTTTACCCGCTTCTGGCCAAGCCGGTCAGCCGGACGACGGTCTTTCTAGGGAAATATGTCGGTGTCGGCCTGATGAGTTCCGCTGTGGTGCTGTTATTCTGGGTGGAACTGCTGGCGATATTCCTCCTTTTCGGCATCTCCGCCGGCGCGATCTTCTTTCAGGCGTTATATCTGCGTATTCTGTCCATGTGGCTGATAGCCGCCATCGTCGTAACCCTTTCCCTCTTCCTTACCCATGGCGCGAACGTCACCGTGTCTCTATTGCTTTGCCTCGCCATGAGCACGTTCGCAAACACCGTCCTCGCAGTGCACAGCGAATTGGAAGGCGCGGCGCGCAGACTCGCCGAGGCGGTCTACTGGGTCGTTCCGCATCTGGAGCTCTTCGATCTCTCAAAAAAGGTCATTCATGACTGGCCGTCTATTCCGGGCGTCGCGCTGGCGGCGCTGACCGGTTATGCAGTGATATACGCCACTATCTTTCTTGCGCTCGGCTGTTGGCGCTTTCGACGAACAGCATTGTGATATGCACACGGACAACGAGGATTATAGCGATGCGGGCAAAGCTTTTCCCTCTAAGTCTCCTCCCGGGATTCGTCCTGTGTGGACTCCTCATCGAATTCCATGACGCGCGGATCAAGACGACCCGGACACAATTCACCGCCGAGGAACTGGAGGCGGCCAAAGAATCCATAGCGCTCAGCCTGATGGGCCAGATCCAATTCACCGCGCACAGCCTTATCTGGATGAAAACCCTTGAATACCTTCATTACGGCGTCGCGCTGCGAACGCCCACCGCCGCGGAGGAAAGACGCGGTTTCCGTGCCCGCGAGGCGACGGATGTGGCTTCCGGTCTTGCGCACAAGTGCGGGGTGCCGGTCGCTCTGAGCGACGAGATGGATTGGCGCGGTCCGGTGGGACGCCTCCACCGAGCAGTAATGCCCCACATGCAAATTCACCGTCACAGCGACCCGGTCGAGCTTATACCCTGGTACCAACTGACGCTGAAGCTCAACCCGAACCTCGAACGCCTATATACCCTTAGTGCCTTCTTCATGGCGGATTTCGCGGGTGAGCCCCAAGAAGCCCGCAGCCTGCTTGAGGCCGGCGTCAAGACGAACCCGTGGACCTTTGAAATCCGCGCCGCCCTGGGCCGGCTTCTCTTCGACTACCATCAGCAATTGGGTCTGGCGCCCACCACGGCTTACGAGAAGGCCGCCGAAGCTCTACGGGAAGCCATTGCATACGGCAAGGAAGAAAAGGCCCGCATCGAGAAGGCCGAGGGACGCTTCGACGCATATCAAGATCAACTATTCTACGAATCTTATCTCTTTCTGGCGAAAAGCCTGACGGAACTCGAACGGTATGACAACGCCCTCGCGGTCTGTGACGAAGGGTACGAGATCACCAAACATAACCTTCTCAACGTGCAAAGGCGTATTACGACGAAGCGGATGAGCGGGGAGTAGAAGTCGTAATAGGCAGGGCTCCTTGCAAATCGTTTTCGTTTACCGTCAACATTACTTGAACCGCCGTCAGGATTGATGCAAATCGCGCAGGCACAACCAATTGCGCCTCAGTTGCGTATTCTGACCACACGGGATGGAGCGCGGGCCGCTAAACGTCCCAGGGAGCGCGGTAGTCGCGCGTGAGCCATTCAGGTTTTTCACTGTCGTGCGCGAAACACATTTGCCTTGGATTCCACTTGATGACTTCGTGATTGTAGTACTCCTCATTCAGCAGGTGACAGCATATGGCGCTGCGTCCACCGATTTCTTCATCGGTGACCGGCTTCGTGCGCACTCTCACACAGTCCAGGAAGGTCCGAATATGATCCGGGCTCTCGTGGAGTCGAACTTCGACATCTTCCAGGAAATCCTTATTGACGCGGAGAATGGTGGATTCAAGGGAGCCGCCGGATCCTCCTTCACGAAGAAAATATCGAGAGCTACATTCTCAAGCAATTCCAGGCTGCAGTGCGCGGTTGAGGCGACAACGACAATGACAACGAAGTCTTGCCTTTTGTGGCGATTCATGGCGCACTGTGGCGAAAGACGATCATGCGTAAGGCGTGTATTTGCAGGCTGTTGCGCTTTGTGGCGTTTCATGACGACATATAGATAGGCTTTTCACTCAACTATCGGGCCGTGTCGCTGGCGCGCCGGCGCTATTGTACTCGGATTTCAGCCGCCGATCACGGTGACGACGACCTCGCGCGTGCGGGGCTTCACATCGAGCTCGACGTGGAATATCTGCTGCCACGTTCCGAGCGCGAGCCGCGCCTCGCGCACGGGCACGGTCGTCTCTGGGCCGAGCAAGGTCGCCTGCAAGTGGGAATGACCGTTGCCGTCGTGCCACGTTTGCTCATGCGCGTAGTGTCTGCCGGGCGGAAACAAGCGGCTCAACTCGCGGGGGAGGTCCTCGATCAGCCCCGGCTCGTACTCGATCGTGCCGATGCCCGCGGTGCTGCCGATGTTGAACACGTGCGCGACGCCCGTGCGAATGCCGGACCGCGTCACGATCTCCTGCACATGTTCCGTCAAGTCGTGCATCTGTCCCGCGGTTGCGGTGTGTAAGGTGATGAACTCCTGAAACGTCATGAAAACGCCCTCATGCCTTTCCAGACGGGACGGAAACCCCGTGTTATAATGGCTTATGGAATAGGAGACACGGCGCGCCCGCGCCATGTGGCATTATAACGCGCGGGCGGCGCAGACGCACAACGTCCGCGCGCGCACGAGCAGTCTAGAGCGAGATTACGCCATGAGTAAGACGATCCGGCTCAGGGAGTTGCTTGAGGATAACACGATCCCCGCCGCGCCCGAACTCGCGCGCGAGGAAGTGGACGGCCGCGGCGGGCGCGCGGTGCGTTGTCTGGCCTGCGGCCACCGCTGCCTCATCCGCGAGGGCCGCGCCGGGGTATGCCGCGTGCGCTTCGTCCGCGACGGCGCGTTGCGCGCGCCGGGCGGCTACGTCGCGGGGCTGCAAATCGATCCCATCGAAAAGAAGCCGTTCTATCATGCATTTCCCGGCCGTGACGCGCTCTCCTTCGGCATGCTCGGCTGCGACCTCCACTGCGCCTATTGCCAGAACTGGGTCAGCAGTCAGGTGCTGCGTGACGATGAAGCGGTGGCCATGCCGCATTTCTGCGGCGCGGGCGAACTGGTGGACCTCGCCCTCCGCCACAGCGTCCCCGTCGTCGTCAGCACCTACAACGAACCGCTCATCACGGCGGACTGGGCCGCCGCGGTGTTCGAGCGGGCCCGCGAGCGGGGGCTTGTGTGCGGCTTCGTCAGCAACGGCAACGCGACGCCCGAGGTCATCGAGTTCCTGCGGCCCTTCGTCACGCTATACAAGGTCGATCTGAAGTCATTTAGCGACCGCAACTATCGCCAACTCGGTTGCACGCTCGCCAACGTGCTCGAAACCATCGAGCGCCTCAAGGCCATGGATTTCTGGGTCGAGATCGTCACACTCATCGTCCCCGGCTTCAACGACAGCGACGACGAAATCCGCAGGATCGCCGAATTCATCGCGGGCGTATCGCCCGATATCCCCTGGCATATCACCGCGTTCCACCCCGACTACAAGATGACGGGACCGCGCCGCACCTCCGCGCAGGACCTGGACCGCGCGTGGCGCGCCGGCAGGGCGGCGGGGTTGCGCTTTGTCTACCCCGGCAATCTGCCGGGACAGGTGGGCGAACGGGAAAACACCTGCTGTCCCCAATGCGGCACGACGCTTATCGAGCGGCACGGCTTCTTTGTCGTTCAGAATTGCATGGACGGCGCGCACTGTCCCGATTGCCGGACTGCCCTGCCCGGGGTTTGGGAGCCCGTGCCGCCGCAGACGAGCAACGGTTCCGGTGCGCCGCGCGCCGTCTGGTTCTGATGCCTCTCCCCCGCTCTCGCGTCCGTCGGCTACTCGAGGCGGATGCGTGGGTCCACGAGCGCGTACAAGATATCGCTGAGAATAAGACCGGCCAGCGTCAACAGGGCGGAAATGGCGAAAATCCCCATGATGAGCGGGTAATCGCGCGAGAGCACCGCGTCGAAGCCGAGCCAGCCCATCCCCGGAATCGAAAAGATGCTCTCGATGATCACGCTCCCGCCGATCATGGCCGGGAGTAGCCCGCCCAGAAGTGTGATAATCGGGATCAGCGAATTGCGCATCGCGTACTTGTAGATGACGACCCGCTCGGAGAACCCGTAGGCGCGCGCCGTCCGGATATAGTCCTGGCGGACCGTATCGAGCATGCCAGCCCGCATGTAGCGCGACAGTCCGGCAAACCCGCCGTAGGTCATGCAGAACACCGGCAGGGCCATGTGCCACAGCCGGTCGATAAACCACCGCCCCCACGGCCAGGCGTCCGCGCCCGTCGAGTTCAGACCGTGAACCGGGAACCAATTCAGCCACTGCCCGCCGCCCAGAAACATGATCAACAGCATCGCCACCCAGAACGTGGGCAGGCTGTAGAGGATGAAGAGGCCGAGCGTCAGGCCCGAATCGGTCGCGGTTCCCTGATGCGTCGCGGAATACACGCCGATGGGGATCGAGATCAAGTAGATAAGGAAGATGGACAGAATGTTCAATTGCAGCGTGATCGGCAGGGCGTCGCGGATCTTGTCCAGTACAGGACGCTGATCCTTGAGGCTATTCCCGAAATCCAGCGTGACCAGCCGCCCGAGCCAGCGCACATATTGCACCGGCAGGGGCTTATCGAGACCGTAGAGCGCCTTCGTCTGCTCGATCACCTCTTGGGTGTCCCGCTCCGCCCGCAGGCTCCCCTCGACGCCGCGCAACTTGAAATAGATCGGGCTGCCCGGCGCGAGTTGGATAATCGCGAACGTAATCAGGCTGATGCCGATGAAGGTCGGCACGATAAGCAGGAATCGCCGAAGGAGATACGCCTTCATCGCGTCAGCCTCCCGTCCCGCGCGCCATGTCCTCTCACTTCCCATACCGTTGCGTGGCCTTCGGCACGAACCACTCGCGCGGGTCGGGCCCGAAGGGATAAATCCGGATGCCATGCACCCGCCTGTCCACCGCCAGCAGGGATTTTCTGCAAAACGTAAATGTATATGGTTGCTCGTCATGCAGAATCTTGCTGAAGCGATGGTAAAGGCGGATGCGTTCCTCTCGGTCAAAGCTCACCCGCGCCTCCTCGATCAGACGGTCCGCCTCCGCGTTGACGAAGCCCACGTAGTTCGATCCCGCCTCCGCCTGCGACGAATGCCACACCTGGTACGGGTCCGGGTCCGGCGGCATCTGCCAGCCCATCATCATCGCGTCGAATTGCCGCTTGTCCGTCCGCTCGAGCATCCCGGCCCAATCCAGCATGCGTATCGTCATCTTGATCCCGACCCGGGCCAACTCCTCCTGGTATATCGTGCATATCTTCTCCGCGACCGGGCTGCTGTTGATGATCATCATCTCGAACTCAAACTGCGTCCCGTCCTTGTCAAGATGACCGTCCCCGTCCGAGTCCGTCCAACCCGCCTCCCGAAGCAACGCGGCGGCCTGGGCCGGATCGAAGGGCCACGGCGTGATTTCGGCGTTGCACTCGGGGGTGCCGATCATGAAGTTGCCCGCCACCGTCTGGGCCAGCCCGTAGTAGATGGTCTCGCGTATCGTCTCGCGGTCCAGGAGCATGGTCATGGCGCGACGGACCTTCTTGTCGGAAAATGGCGGTTTGCGTAGGTTCCAGCCGATATACGTGTACTGCGGTGCGTAGTAGGCGAACTTGTTGAACCGCTGCTCGAACGTCGGGCGGGTCGCCCGCCGCACCCAATCCTCGGCGCGAAGGTCCATGGCGTCGAGGTCGCCCCGTTCGAGCACCTGGAAAGCCGCGTTCTCATCTGTTATCAGTTTATATATCTTTTTATCAAAATGCGGCCATTTGCCGCCGTCCCGGCCCCAGTAACGCGCGTTCCGGGCCAGCACAATCTCGCGGCCCGTCTCCCACCGTTCGAGCACATAGGCCCCGGAACCGATAGGCTTGCGATTGTTCGGATGGGTGTTGAATTCGCCCTCGGCGTAGACGTGGCGGGGCAGCACCGAAATGTCGCCGAGCATGACCAGATGCCGGTAGTACGGCTTCGAACAGGTGAAGCGCACCGTGTGCTCGTCCAGCACCTCGCAGTTCGTGACGTCCACATAGTAACTTCGCAGGTGGGGCGCATCCACCGCGGGGTGCATCATCTTGTCGAAACTGAACTTCACATCCTCGGCGGTGAGCGGTGTTCCGTCGGAAAACACGACGCCGTGCCGGAGATGGAACGTGTATTCGAGCTTATTCTCGGAGATGTCCCACGACGCCGCGAGCCAGGGGATCGACTCGATGGTGACGGGGTCGCGGTCGAGCAGCGTGTCGAAGACGTGAGCGTTGATCTGCGAGGCGTAGGCGTCCGAACTCGTGATCGGGTTCAGGTGCGGCGGTTCAGCCCCCATGCGGACCAAGAGCCAATCGCCATCCTCGGCAGGAACCTCTGTTCCGAAAGACTCGAGGGTATCACCCGCGCCTCGGGTATCGCTCGGCGGCTGTGTGGCGGGACCGCAGGCGAGTCCCCCGAGCGTCATACAGATCACGACGGAACTGAAGAGAACCGGTTGCTTCATGGCGCGCTCCGCAGGCTGTTTTCCAGGTTGAAATCGTGGGCTTTTTGTGTCGCGGCATGATACCATAAGGGATTGCCGGGCGGGCAATCCCGCGCGACGCGGGAGCGGAATGCGCCTGCGGCGCGGGTTGTTACTCCAAACGGCAGGAGAAGCGGAGAAGCGTTTCAGAAAGCGGGGCGGTCACATGAAAAAGATTATGGTGCTAGTGATCATTGCGCTTGTGGTGATTCTGGGCGCGGTGCTTGTTGCCGCGGGGTGGCAACTCGGGGCCTTCGACAAGCCGGCGGCGGCGGTGGCGATTGGCGCGCCTATGCCCGATTTCACGCTACGCGACATCGAGGGAGTCGAGCATACGTTGTCGCAGTATCGCGGGAAGACGGTCGTGCTGGTGTTCGCCTCGTTCAAGTGCCCTTGGTCCAAGGGCGCGGACCCGCAAATTGCCGCCCTTGCCGAGGAGTACAGCGATCGGGACGTCGTCTTTCTCGCTATTGACTCGCACTACGACACATCGCCCGAAGAGATTGCCGCGTACGCCAATGCGGCGCGGCTCCCGTTTGCCACGGTAAAGGACGAAGGCAACCGCTACGCGGACCTTGTCGGCGCGAAGCGCACGCCGGAGGTGTTCCTCGTCGACCGGGAAGGCGCGCTCGTTTACCACGGCGCGTTCGATAACCGGCGCGGAACCGATGCGCCCGGCGGCAAGACGTACACCGCGGACGCACTTGCGGCGTTATTGGAAGGGAAGAGCATCCCCGTGGCGGAAACCCGGTCCTGGGGATGCACGATCAAGCGTGCGGAATGAAGCGCGCGGAAAAGGAGGCTGTAGACCATGCGGAAGTATTCGAAAAGCACTGTGGGAATGGTCGTATTCGCCGGCGCATTGCTTGCGGCGGCGGCCTTGTCGGGGTGCGGCGCGGCGAATTCGCAGGGCGCGAAAGAGCGACTCGCGATTGGCGCGGCGGCGCCCGACTTCACGTTGACGGACGTGACGGGCAAGGACCACTCCCTTTCATCCCACAAGGGCGCGATCGTCGCGCTCGTGTTCACGTCGCAGGAGTGCCCCTACTCGCGCGGGGCCGATCCGCATCTGGCGGACATCGCTCGCAAGTACGCGGAGAAGGGCGTAGTCATCCTGTCCATCGACTCGCACAAGGACACGACGCCCGAGCAAATCAAGAAGTATCAGGATGATAAGGAACTCCCGTTCCCGATCCTGAAGGACCCGAAGAACCAGTACGCGGACGCCGTGGGCGCGAAGCAGACGCCCGAGGTCTTCCTTCTGGACAAGGAAGGAAAACTGGCCTATCACGGCGCGTTCGACGACCGGCGCGGCACCGATGATCCGGGCGAAACGCCGTTGCTCGCGAACGCTATCGAGGCCCTGCTCGAGGGCAAAGCTCCCGACCCCGCCGAGGTCAAGCAATGGGGTTGCACCATCAAGCGCGCGAGTTAACGGATGCGCCGGAGAATCCCGACTGAAGCGCGGCGGCTTGGGGTGACTCGATCCGCCGCGTGTTTTCTGATTCTCGCCGCATTGCCTCAATGCGCGCAACCGGTCCCCGCGCCGCCCGAGGGCGTCGAGATCGCCTCGGCGGACCGCGTCGCGGCGCTCGTAGCGGCGGCAAAAGGAAAAGCGCTCGTCGTCAATCTCTGGGCGACGTGGTGCCCGCCGTGTGTCGCGGAAATGCCCGACCTCGCCGACTTCTACCGCAATCGCGACTCCGCGCGCGTCGAGTTCCTGAGCGTCTCGCTGGATGACCCGGAGAAACTCGACGACGCCGTGCGACCGTTCCACGAGAAGCACGCGCTCCCCTTTCCCGTCCTGGTACTCGACGCCGCAAGCGACCTATCGGACATGGACAAGGCGCTCCGCACCGAAATCAGCGGTGTGCTGCCCACGACCCTGCTCTACGACTCCGCCGGCGGACTCGTCAAGACCTGGGAAGGAGTTGTCACTAGGGAGCAACTCGAAGAGGCCGTTAGCGCGGCGTCCTGAGGATCGCGCGAGCGGCGTCGTGCGCGGTGGACCGTATGGACGCAATGGACGCGATGGTCTTGCTCCTCTTCGGCGGAACGCCGCCTCTTCGAGATAGTTCTGGATTCCCGCTTGCGCGGGAATGACGACGTAGCAGGCCGCGCTCTTCCCCACCGTCATTCCCGCGCAAGCGGGAATCCAGAATACGTGAAGAATGGGCCTTGCCCGAGCACGCTCTCCCGGCATTGCTTGAGCCGGTTGCTCCGTGAAAACTACCATAGGGCTGAGAACTCGTCGTCATGTTTGCGGCGGAGGCCCGCGCGGCTTCCGTAAACGCGGGGAGGTGTTCCGATGATTACAGCGGCTCAAACAAGATTGTCAAAGTCAGCCGCGACGCTGTTCGCGATACTCGTCCTTGCGGCGAGTCTCGCATCGCAAACCGCCGCATCGCCGTCGCGCGCCGTCATCGTGCATGACCCCGCTATGGCCGCGCCGGAAACGCTCGTTGCCTCCCTCCGGCAGGCGCTCGAAGAAGCGGGTTACGCTGTGCGCCTCGTGGATTTCGCCGTTCTGTGCGACGAAACGGCGCTGGGAGAGGATGCGGACTTGCTCGTCCTGCCGGATGCGGCGTCCTTGCCCGCCATGTCCGTCGAGACCGTCACGGCGTATTTGAAGCGCGGCGGCGATATTCTCGCGCTGAGCGCGCCGTTGTGGCAACGTCTCCTGCTCGAGGATCGGGGCGCGTGGGTAGACCGGGAGACCTACGCCCAAAGGCACGCGGAAGACCTGCTGGAACACGTACTGTTTGATTGCGCGTCGCTTCAAGGCTGGCGACGCACCTCGAACGACATGAGCACGACAACCACCCACGTCGTCGCGCCGGTCGAAGACGCCGCGTTCGATCGCGCGATCCACGTCGTCATCGACAAGCTGACCAACTGGGACACCTTCGCCTCGCCGCCCCTCGATACACCGTTTCCCGAAGGACACACGCTGACCGTGTTCTGGGCGAAAGGCGGACCGGACACCACGGAACTTGCCGTCGAATGGGCCGAGAAGGATGGCTCCCGCTGGATTGCGACGGTCTCGCTAACGGAGGCGTGGCGGCAGTACGTGCTCGCGCCCGAGGACTTCCGTTTCTGGGAAAGCGCGCCCGCTCGCACCGGAACGAAACTCGATCCGGCGAATGCCGCCTCGATGAGCATCGGCCTCGCGCACTCGCACACGCGCCTCCGGGGTGAGCGACACGAATACTGGCTCGGTCCGTTCGGTACGGCCGCGCGCACGCCGATTCACGACAAGCTGCTGACCTCGGTCAAGCTGCCTACGCTCGACACGCTCTGTCCGGGATACAAGTTCT
>Ga0116142_10005403_pt1 | contig 11523 bp, 1 predicted proteins | sample AD_UKC033_MetaG_FD_89785 | JGI IMG/M metagenome (GOLD analysis project Ga0116142, IMG submission 89785) | Active sludge microbial communities of municipal wastewater-treating anaerobic digesters from USA - AD_UKC033_MetaG | ecosystem: Engineered > Bioreactor > Anaerobic > Digestate | place: USA... | reverse complement strand
TCACTGTGCCCAGCACCAGCAGCGCCGCGTCAAGCACCGCCTCCGCCGCCTCCACCGTCAGCCCGACAAGGTCCGGCACCGTCGTGAAGCACGGGCCCAGCGAAATCACAATGTCCACCGCCGTGCCGTAGGGCACTCCCGTTCCCGCGGACGGGTCCTGACCCATCACCAGGTTCTCCGCCACCGTCTCGCTGTAGTCATACGTCACCTCGCCCACCGCCAAGCCCAACGGGAGCAGCGCATTCTCCGCCTGGATCGCCGTAAGTCCCAGCAGGTCCGGCACCAGCACGGACTCCGGCACGAACTGCGCAATCACCTCCCGGTTCCGCGTCATGAACCCCGACAAGGTCGGCGACGTCGCGTCGAAACCGTCCGGCAGGTCGCCGTACCAGCGCCAGAACACGTGATCCGCCGCTGGCAGTGTCGCCACCGTAAACGGCTCGCCGTCCAGGTACCAGTAAACGTCCGGCGCCGGGTCCGTCGTACCGTTCCCGATCACCTGGATGTACAGGTACCAGTCCGCCAGAATGAAGTGGGCGGTGATATTCCGGTCCTGGTCCATAATGAGCGGCAGTTCCGGGTCCAGTTCATCCGCGCCCGGCGGCAAGTCGCCGCTCCAGTAGCTGAACCGGCTGTCCGCGTTCTGCACCGCCACCAGCGTCGGCGTCGCGCCCGCCGCGTAACCGATTGTGCCGCTCGGCACCGTCGCCCCCGGGCCGTCCACGCTCGGGTTCAGATAGTAGCCGCTGGTCGTCACCGTCGGCGTCACCGTCTTATCCGCGTCCATCAACGGACGCGCAATCAGGTCGTAGGTCTCGATATCGCCGGACCAGCCGCCCCAGAACGCGCCGGGATCCAACCGTATCTCCGCGCGGCCCAGCCGGCCGTCGAGGTACCCGTACACCCCCGGCTGCGGGTCCTGCCAAGCCGAACCGCCGCCCACGATGCCGTTGATCGTCAGTGACCAGTCCGCCGGCGCGAAGACCGCCGTTAACACGTGATCCTGCGTCATCGCGAACCGGTGATGCGTCTCCTGCGGATTGCGGCCCTCGGGAAGGTTGCCGGTCCACTGGTCGAAAGCGTCGCCACCATTCACCAGATTCGCGCCGAACTCGGCTTCATCGTTGTCCAGGAAGCCGTAAACGCCCGCGCCGGGCCACAGCGATCCGGTGCCCGTGTAATCAAGCGTTAGCGTCCAGTCCGCCGTCACGTAGTGCGCCGTGATCGTCCGGTCCTGATCCATCAGAAGATTCAGCCAGCGACTCTGCGGGTTGGCGTCGCCGAGGTTCCCACTCCACTGACTGAACGCCCAACCGTCGGTCCCCAAGAACGCCTCGACATACGCCCACTCCCCTTGCGTATACGGATACTGGACTCCAGGGTCTGCACCGCCCGCCGGGTTTGTCGCACCCGTGCCGTCAATGATGATGGTCAGATACTTCCGGTCGGGCGGCACTTCGACGAAGACCGCCGTAATCATGCGGTCTTGGTCCATCGTCACTTCGATGGAGGGGCTGTTGGGGTCCGCGCCGCCGATGTCGCCTTCCCAATGGTCAAACTCCCACTCGGGGTGGAACGCGGATGCCGTTATGGTCACCGTGGCGCCCTCCACGAACCTGTAAGGCTCCCAGGACCCCGGGTCCGTGTTCCCTATCCCGTTCACGTTGATTATCAATTCATGGCCATGCCTCGCCCAGTTCGCGATAACGGTCTTGTCCGAGTCCATCAATACCTCGATTCGGGGCTGGAATCCGGAAACGTCGCCCGACCAACCGGCGAAGTAGCTGTCATAGTCTGCATATATCTCGATGCCGGCGGTTTGGCCGTCCAGGTAGCTGTAGACACCGGGCCAAGGCCACGTGTCCCAGATGCCCCGTCCCGCCACGTCGAGTGTGAGCATCCAATCGCCGGGCGTAACAAAGACGGCTTCGAGCGATTTGTCCGCGTTCATCTCGATTTGGAGCCGCGGGTTGGTCGAACTGATGTCCCCTTGCCAATGGCTGAAGGCATAGCCGCTGCCGGGGAGGACCTCAGCCCTGATGTCGTTGGCCCATGCGTTCAGCGGGTACACGAATATGCCGCCCGGTCCGTCCAGGCTTCCAACGCCGATCTTGGACAAGGTGAGCGTGGCGCGGTCGCCGCACACCGCGTTGTGCGAAAGGTTCCCGGGGTCGTTCAACTTAGCTTCAAGCAGCGGGATTTGATTACAGGCCGCGTCTGAAGAGAGCGGATTGTCTTCGAGGTCGATTTCGTCGTCTCCGCCAAGACCGGTATTCAGGAGGAGCGGCTCGATGTCCGTAATCTGATTCTTGCACAAACACAGCTCCTCGAGGCCAGTCATGCTTTCGAGGGCGGAGATATCCGTGAACGAGTTGGTATCGAGGCAGAGATAGGTCACTGTAGTCTTGCCGTCCAAGCCGCCGATATCGCTGACATTGGTGTTCTCCAGTTCAATCTCCTCGATGTTGTTCAATCCGGCCAGCGCATCGAGGTCGCCCACCGGCGTGTCATAGATTTGAATAAGCGCGAGATTGGGCCAATTGGCCACAACGCCAATGCCGGACAGGTTGGGAACGTTCAGAAGAAAGAGGGATTCCATCAGGCTCAGTCCATTAAGGGCGCTGATATCAGTGAGACCGGGGGTGTGCGAAATCACCAGGCGAGTCAAGTTGCTCAGGTCTTTGATGTGGGCCACATCGGCGTCCGTAAAGCCGCAGTTGGAAATGCTTAGGGCCTCAAGCGTGGTCACCGAGGCAAGCGGGCTGAAATCGGCAATCGGATTCATACCGAGCCACAGTTGCGTAAGGCTCGGGAGGCCCGCGCCGGTGCTCAAGGTGGAGATATCCGCGAGACCGAGGTTTCCGCCCAAGTTGAGATATTCGAGGTTCGGCAGGCCATTGAGCGGCGAAATATCCGTAATGTCATTCGTGCCGATGGACCAATAGGCCTCTTCGTAGAACTCGTCCTCTTCGCCATCCTGTTTCGCGCCCTCGTCTGCCAGGGGGTCGCCGAAGCCCAAGTCCAAATGGACCAGGTTACTGAGCCCGGACAACGGCGTCAGATCGACTATCAGATTGAAGGACAGGTCCAGATACTCCAGGTTCGTGAGCGACGCGAGGGGAGTCAGGTCGACGATGTAGTTTTTCGCCAGTTCCAGCGTCACAAGGTCGGTGCAGTACTCAAGGCCGCCCAGCAACGAAATTTCCCAGTCTGACGCATCCAGTTCAACGAAGCCCACCCCCACGAGTTCGGTGTCCTGAATCGGATCGCTCAGCGGCGGCAAGCCCTCCTCGACAAACCAGTCGCGAATGGCTGCCTCCAGGTTAGCATCGTCAAAAATGACGTCCGCCGCAAAGACCGGCGCGGCAAACCCGCACAGGAGCGACACCATGGCTGCAGAGATTTTGATCTTCATGACATCACCTTTCCCTATCTGTTCCGCACAATCTCCAGGAGGAGACGCTCCCGCACACGCACAGGCGACCACGTTCCTCCGAACAATCGCAGATCTCGTTTCACAAACAGTTCTTCCTCACGAGAAATCGGCTCTACTTTCTCCCCAGTGAAGAATGCTTGCGTTTGACGCCCAGACCCCGCTTCGGGCAAACTGCGCAAATACCTCGTCTCTCGGGCCACGAAGACCTGAGCGCATTACCACCGGCGCTGACAATAACCGCCGCAATCTCGAAGCAGGCGAATCCCTCCAATGTCTTTGCGGCGCCTTCTTTATGGAGACAATCACCGGGCCTTGCGGCCCATTGTCCATGCACTACCCTTTCAGTGAACCGTGCGTATCGCGTCGGCGGCGGAGGCTGAATGCGCCCAGCGCGGCCAATGCGGCGGCGAGCGCGGCGGTCAGCAACGCGCCGGCGCTGTCCAATTGCTCCGTAACTTGTAGCCGCGCGGTGCGCGTCTGGATGACGGCATAGTCATCGCTTACCTGAACCGCGTAGAGGCCGGCGTCGTCGGAAGTCACGGGCGTGAATGCCAAGGTGTCGGTCGTGACGCCCGACAGGCCGGGGCGATTGGTCAACGGCATGAGCGCCTTGCCGCCCTCGCTTTCCTTGAGCCACTGGAAGTCTATGCTGCCGATGCCGTTAGCCACACGGATTGACCATGTGAAGTCCATGCCTGCCTCGGCAATGGCGTCGCGCAGGTCGGCGACGAGGCGCAGGCCGACGTTTACCATCACCGCGTCGGAAACAGCAACGCCGTATGGATTCGAGACCCGAACCGTATAGCCGCCGGTGTCTTCGGAGACCGCGTCGATAATACTCAGGGTCGGGCCGGTACTCCCGCTGATGCGGGCGTCGTTCGTGAGCGGCGTCCCCGAGCGGAACCACTGGTACGTGAACGGCGTGTCGCCGCTCGCCATCACAACGGTCAGGGAAAAGGAGCCAGTCACGGGCACATTGCCGTCCATCGGCGTGACAAGCACCCGATCAATAACCGGAGGGTTGCCCACGCGCAGCGACGCGGTATTGGACTCGACAGTGTTCTGGCCGACCACGACACAACTGTAGTAGCCCTCGTCGTCGTCCGTGACGGAAGAGATTGTCAGGGTGGAGGTCGCGCTGTTTGAGATGCGGCCACCGTCGCTGAGAGGAACCCCGTCCTTGCGCCACCGATAAAGGAGCGGCGGTGTGCCCTGGGCCACCACGGAGAACTGGACCGTTGTGCCCGGCGGCACCACCTGATCAGCCGGGTCGCTCACGATCACCGGGTCCCCCACGTACAGCCCCGCATTATTTGACTGTAGCGTCCCATCCGCGCCTGTCACCGTCACGAAGAAGACGTCTTCGTCCGCCTGCTGCGCGTTGAGGATCGTCAGGGTGGGCGAGGTTACGCCCGTAATTTTGCCCGGAATCTCGGTGACCGCTACCGGCGGTGTGCCGACTCGGTACCATTGGTAGGTGATCGTGCCGCTGCCTATTGCAGTTACGGTGAACGTAGCTGTTTGGCCGATACCCACAGTCCTGCCTTTCGGCTGCTCCGTGATCGCCGGGTCCGCAACCGTAAGCGAAGCGTCGTCCGAGGTGACGGACCCCTCCACATTGCTCACGACGCAGTCATACTGGCCCTCGTCCGCGTTCGCTGCGTTGAGGACCATGAGCGTCGGCGTGTTGACGCCGCTGTATTTCGCGCCGTCACTGAGCGGCGCGCCGTTCTTGCGCCACTGGAAGTTCACCGTGCCCATTGCGCTTATCACGATGTCGAAGGCGGCCGTCTCGCCGAAGATAACGCTTTGGTCTTCCGGGTGTTTGACGATGACGGGCGGACCGCCCGCGCTCAGCACCTGTACTGTCCGCTTCGCCTGTGGGGCCGCATTGCCGCTGTTGTCTTCAGCGTCATACGTTATCACGTATTCGCCCACTACATTCGTATCCACCGTATCGCCGCCGGTCACCACCGACACCTCCCCGTCGCACGCGTCCAACGCCGTGACGCCCGGATCCGTGAACGGATTCCCCACAAACAACACTACAATCGCACCGCCATGCAGCGTGATCACCGGGGCGATACGGTCCACCACGTTGACATCCACCGTGCAGGTCGCCGAATTCGGCGGCAGGGCGTCGTCTTGAACGGTCAGCGTAACCGGGACCGGCACGCCTGTACGGATCAAGAGGTCCTCGCAGTCGAAGCTCGTCACGTCAAGGGAAAGTTGCGGCGCGGCGTCACAATTGTCCGTGCTGCCGTTGTCAACCGCTTCGGCAGTGAGGGTCGCCACGCCTTCCGCGTTTAGTTGCACCTCGATAGGTCCGGGCACACACCGTGCATCGGGCGGCACATTATCCGCCACCGTCACTTCCGCGTCACACGTGTTCCCTGCAAGACGACCATTCACGTCGACGATCGTCACCGAGACCGGCACCGTCGGCGGGCTCATGTCCAGGCAGGCCACCGACAGCGGATTCACAATGCAGTTATCCCAGTCGATGCCGCAGTTGTCGCTCGCGCTTGCCGCGATGGCCTGTTTGTCCGCATTGTTAAAGGTCCACTGGCCGGACGAATCAAGGTACACCGTTATGGGATTGCCCGCGGGATTCACCGTCGGATCTTCAATATCCTCGACAGTGACCGTCGCCGTGCACGTTTCGATGTTGCCGCCGCCGTCGGTGACGGTCAAGGTGACGATGTTATCACCGACATTGGCGCAGGTGAAGGTGTTGGGAAGAACATCGAGCGCAATCCCGCAATTGTCGGTGCTGCCCCCGTCCACCTGGGCGGCCGTGATGGCGATATTCCCCGTGGCGTCGAGTTGCACCGTAATGTCTTGACATACCGCGACGGGCAGCTCGTTGTCCTCGACCGTGACGACCGCGGTGCACGTATCGCTGTTGCCGCTGGTGTCCGTCACGGTCAAGGTGACCGTGTTCTCCCCGATGTCGTCGCAAGTGAAGGCGTTGGGCACGACATCAAGCGTAATCTCGCAATTATCGGAACTACCCCCGTCCACCTGAGACGCCGTGATGGCGACATTGCCCGTAGCATCGAGTTGCACGGTGATGTCTTGACACACCGCGACGGGAATCTCGTTGTCCACGACCGTAACTATCGCGCCGCACGTGTCCGAGTTGCTATCGTCGTCGAGGATCGTCAGCACCACCGGATTGTCCCCGATATCCGTGCAGTCGAAGTCCGTCACGTCCAGGCTTAACGAAAAGCCGTCGCACGCGTCAAAGCTGCCGTCGTCGATGTCCGCGGGCGTGATGCTTCCTGCTCCGTTGGCGTCCAATACCAATGTGTAGTTCTTACACAACGCGGTCGGCGGGTCTTCCACCACCGTCACCTGCGCGTCGCACGTATTCGCGGCAACACGGCCATTTACGTCGACAATCGTCACGGAGACCGGCACTGTCGGCGGACTCACGTCCACGCAGGCGACCGACGGCGGGTTCACGGTGCAGTTGTCCCAGTCAATGCCGCAGTTGTCGCTCGCGCTCGCGGCAATGACCTGCTTGTCCGCGTTGTTGAAGACCCACTGGCCGAAGGCGTCGAGGTGCACCGAAATCGGGTTGCCCGCCGGATTCACCGTCGGATTTTCAACGTCCTCGACGGTAACCGTCGCGGCGCACGTATCGACATTGCCGCTGCTGTCCGTAACGGTCAGCGTGACCGTGTTGTCCCCGACGTCGTCACAGGTGAATGCGCTGGGGGAAACGCCGAGCGTAAACCCGCAATTGTCGCTGCTGCCCCCGTCCACCTGAGCCGCCGTAATCGCTATGTTGCCCGTGCCGTCGAGTTGCACAGCGATGTTCTGGCATACCGCGACGGGATCCTCGACGTCCTCGACAGTGACCGTGGCGGTGCAGGTGTCGCTGTTGCCGCTGCTGTCCGTGACAGTCAGCGTGACGGTGTTACCGCCGACATCGGCACAGGTGAACGCGCTGCGGGACACGCCGAGCGTAAACCCGCAATTGTCGCTGCTGCCGCCGTCCACTTGAGCGGCCGTAATGGCGGCATTGCCCGTACCGTCGAGTTGTACGGTGATGTTCTGACACACGGCCACCGGATTCTGATTGTCCACAACGGTGACCGTAGCGGTACAAGTGGAAGCATTCAGCGAAGCGTCCCGAGCCCGCAGCGTCACGGACTGGCCGCCCAAGTCCGCGCACGTGAAAGTAAGCGATGGCGCATAGTTTGCGTCGGGGTCGCCGGTCCGCTTGATGTGCAATTCGGGGTCCGCGCACGGCTGCCAGTTATCCGTGCTGCCGTTGTTTATCTGTGCCGCGGTCACCACAACCGACGTCGGCGCCAGCACGGCCGTCCGATTCTGGCACACCGCGACGGGCGGCATCGTATCCGTCACCGTCACCGTCAGCGAGCGCGGCTCGCGAATGCGGTAGCCCGCCGCGTCGCGCATCCCCTTGTTGACCGTGATGGTCAAGGACCCGCCCAATTGCAGGCAGCCCGCGTTCCAGCCGAGCTCATACGTCGTGCCGCTCACGAACGTCACCGAGGTCGGGTTGGCCGCCACGCTGCCTCTGCCGGCGCCCGAGGCGGTGTAGTAGGCGGCGTTCACTGCATCGCCGGCGGTCATAGCCTCCGAGAAGGTAATCCTCACCGCCCGCGCGCCCACCACCACCAGCGGCGCCACCAAGTAGGGGGCCGTCGTGTACGTCGTGTTGTTCCAGAACGACAACGTGCGGCTGCCGTTGTTCACCACGAGCAGGTCCATGTAATTGTCAGGATACCCGGCCGGGGTCGGCGTCGCGCGCAACACCGGGGCCAAATCAATATTCATCGGGCCGACGTCCGCGATATATGGCGACGCAGCGCCCGTGGGCAGCACCGTCTGCGTCCATGCGCCGCCCGCCCCGTCCATATTCTCATAGTAGACCACTTGGCCGGCGGCGGCGGCGGGCGAGTCAAGCCGGTTGAATGAAGCAAAGAGGTCCGCGTCCCCGTCCGCATCAAAGTCGGCGCTCTTCAGGAAAATCGGATACTCGTCATTGCGCACGACGCCATCCGTCGGCGTGCGCGAAAAATCGATGGCGCCGACACTAGTCCAATTCGTTCCGTCCGGAACGCCGTTATTGTATAATAACCGGATGCTGGGTTGCGAGCCTGCGGTGCCACGCTGGGCGACAAACAGGTCCAGCCGCCCGTTCTGGTTCACGTCGCCGAACGCCACATCCCAGGGGTGGTACCACGCTCCGGACGCAATATCGAGTCTTGCCGGGTAACTAAGGGTACCGTTCGCGCCGGTGGAACCGCAATACCAACGAACGCGGTTGTTCGCTCGGGCGCAGATGAAGAGTTCCGGGCGCGCGTCGCCCACCACATTCGCCGCGCGGATCGAGACGGGGAAGTCCAGCGTGTTGTAGTCTTCAATCTGCACCCAGCTCCACGTTGTCGGGATCGTCGGCGGCGTGACCGCGTTGTGGTAAAAGAATCCGATCCGGCTCCGGGTGTTCGGCCCGGTCGGGCTGGGGCCTTCGCCGAAGACCACCGCCACATCCACGTCGCCGTCAATGTCCAAGTCGGTGACCGCCAGCTTGCGCGTGTTGTGATGCCAGTTATAGGCCGTATTCCGGCCCAAGATCGCCCGGGGATTGGTCTCCCAGGTGTTCAAGCCGGTCCGCCGCCACCAATGGATACCCTCGACGTGCGTGCAAAACACAATGTCGTTCCGGCCATCCCGGTCAATGTCCGCGACATGAATATCCGATAGCACATCCCTCTTGTCGAACGACTCGAACCCGATGGCGTATGCCGCGGTAGTCCAGATCGGCAGGGTGTACTCGGTCCAGGTATCCGTGCCCGTGTTCCGGAACCATTTGATTGTGAACTGCGACGGCGGACTGCCAACCGTGCCGGACTGCGGCCACTGGGTGGACATGTAGCCGACAACGAGGTCCGGCGCGCCATCGTTATCCACGTCGCCCAGGCACGTCGCCTTCGTCTGGGTGTTCAGCGCGCTAGGCGGCAGGTTCGGGACTTGCCTCGTCCGATTGAAAACTTTCGCGCTCTGGGCCTGGGCGACCCCGGCGACCAGCGCAAGAACCGCCAGCAACGCAACCGCTACCGCCCCACGCGCCCCCGACGTCGAGAGACTATACTTCTTCTTCATGGGATTATTCCTTCCTGCATTCCGCCTCACCTCGCGCTCTTCTCGCCATTTCCCCATATGCAACCAGCGCCATGGCACGTCTTCCGCCCGATGGCGCCGACGGCGGGAAACGTCGCCCGCAACTCGACACGCCTCTACCCCGTGGCCGCCTCACGTAAAGCCGCCTCTCACCCCGCCCCCGTAGCTTAGCTGTAATCGCGCCGATTCATCGCTCCTCATCATACACCCCCGTCCCGAAATACGCAATACCCTCCTGCCGCGAATCCAACAGCGTGTTTCCACGACAACTCCCGCGACATCTCACTGCGTCGAACCTGCCTGTCCGCTACGTATCGTTCGGCCTGCGGCCAACCTAACCAACATATCAAGGTTATCGCATATTACGTAGTTTGTCAAGTCGCACCTGACTGCGGATTCGCTATTGGAACGCTGCCTCCCCATGACGCAGTTCTGTGTCGCAACACAAGATATCGGAGAGCAACAGGCCGCAAGCCGGACGTGCCAGGCGGGCCCCCTATAATTACCGGCCGTCTCCGGCACAAGCACCGGGGGTAACGCAACGCGGCGCAATAACGGCAAGAGGGTTGCCCCGGCGAAGTCAGCGCTCGGACGGACAGCAACCAGCATGACCCCTGAGAATTGGTCCTCCTTGACAGACGCGCACTGACACCGAAGGGCAGATCGACAACAAGTGAGATCAACATCTCTCCGAGGACTCTGCTGACCGGTCGATTGTTAAACCGTCGAACGGCGTCATTTTGACAACCGGGAATAGATCGGAAGATGATCGCGTCAATCGAGTATGTCCCGGCCGGGAGAATCCCTGTCGCGTGTTCCCGCGCTGACCGCGGTCGTCCAGTCCGCGACCTTGGCGGGCAGGAGGCGGCGAACTCGGGAACGGGACATCAACGGGGAGACGATTCGTGCAAAGCATATCAAGACCGACGCTCGCGGGCGTCCTGGCGGGCGTCGTCCTCCTGACGCAGCCTGGGGCGTACACCGAAGAGAGGACCCACGGCGACACGTCGGCCGCTGTTCGCGGGCGGATTGTGCTTGCGCGGAAGGACCACGCGTGGATGTCACAGCAGATCGAGGAGCCATGCATCCTGCCGAATCCCAAAGTACCGGGGCGCTTGATCATGTTCTACAGCGCCGTGTCGTCATCCGACCGGGTCGTGGCGGCGATTGGGAAGGCGTGGGCCGATGCGCGCGACCCGTTTCATTGGCGACAGGACAAGGCAAACCCGGTGTTCACGCCCTCCGCGGACGGCTGGGATTCTCGCACCATCCGCCTCGATGCCGTCCTCTACGTGGCCGAGGAGGACGCTTACTACATCTACTATTCCGGCACGGCCGGCGCCGTCCAGGACCGTATCGGCCTCGCCATCTGTCCGGCGGGCGCGGACGGATATTCAGGAGTAACGACGGAGAACATCGCCCGATACGGCGCCGCGCCCGTCCTGCCCCCCGAAGCCGCGGCCCCGTACCACGAGGAAATGGCCTCCCAGGCGGCCGTCCTGCGCGAGTGGAACGATGAGGCCAAGTGCTGGGACTGGTACATGTATTACTCGTACCGCGGGAAGGACGGGGTGCTGCCGGGCCTCCGACTGGCAACGTCGCGGGACGGCAAGGCCTGGACGCGCCATTTCAAGGAGGACGACCCGCGCGACATGGGCCAGATCTTTCAATCTACGCCCAACGCCTATTACGAATGGCATCAGGCCTTTAAGGTGGGTAATACCTACGTGCTGTGCATCGAGGTAGGGGTGGAACACGGCGCACGGTGGCGGCCTGGTCTGGCGGTGAGCGCCCATCCGGCGGCGGGGTGGACGCAGCTCGACTTGGACACCGCGCTCCAGACGACCTGGCAGGGTCTGTACGACGACCGCACGCTGTATCACGTGGCCACCCCGGCCCTATACATGATTGACGGGAAGTGGTATCTC
>Ga0116142_10005395_pt1 | contig 11542 bp, 11 predicted proteins | sample AD_UKC033_MetaG_FD_89785 | JGI IMG/M metagenome (GOLD analysis project Ga0116142, IMG submission 89785) | Active sludge microbial communities of municipal wastewater-treating anaerobic digesters from USA - AD_UKC033_MetaG | ecosystem: Engineered > Bioreactor > Anaerobic > Digestate | place: USA... | reverse complement strand
GTCTATTCTAATGGTGTACGGTTGGGGTGTCGCTTGAGCTGCTGCTTGATGCGGCTGCCACGCCGGCTGCTACCGCCGCCGCACCGGCCGCTACCCCTGCAACGGTCCCGGCGCCAACGCCTGCAGCGGTTGCCGTACCTGCCGTCGTACCTGCCGCAGCCGTACCTCCTGCGGTCTGTGCGCCTGCAGCTCCTGCCCCTGCTCCTGCACCTGCCCCGGTAGCCGGCATCGCAACGCCAAGCTGCCCCATTATGCCCTGGATCATCGCAGGCGTAAAGGCGGCAGGTATTGCAGGTATTGCACCGAGGGCAACGGTGGTGAACTGCCCTGCCGTAACGGTCACGATCTGTGCGGGGAAGGCAGGGTTAACTACCGTGATGGCTTCCGTCAAGGCGTAGAATGTCGCGCCCGGATTCTCAGATATTACGGTGAGGAATTCCGTTCCCCTTACCCCTGCAACAGCCATGGGCGCATGGACCTCAAACGTGGAATCCTGCTCAAACCTTCTTGCAACCTTGGTATACATTGTGCCGGTCCTGAGGGAGAGGATGCTGGTGCGCTTATTGCGCTCTACCAGAAATCTTGTTATTTCAAGCTTCGACTTCTGCCCTACGCTGAGAAGGCTGTCATCGCCGAGCAGCAGCTTTGCCCGCGACCTTTCGCCTGTCGATATGAGGTCTTTGATCTGTATTGCATCCTCAGCCTTTGGCGTGCTGGTTGCCTTGGCCCTTGTGAGGGAGACATTTCCCCTTACCTCGGTAAATTTACCCACAGACTGGGCAAAAATATGGAGGGGGAACAATATCTGTATAGCGATGAAAAAAACAATACCCCTCTTCATTGCTGAACGCCTCACCATGACACACCTCCTGTTCGTTTAATAGGGCTTAGATATTAATGATATGCCCATATTGTAAATGTTGTCAAGCACGAAATACCCGGACAACGGAGATAAGATGAGCAACCAACTAAGTCGGGCTCTTTCATGTGGACCGTATATCATATTTCGAGATAGTAATGCGTCTTATGTTTTATTGTTTGAGTATCCAGTATCCAGTATCCAGTATCGGGTATCGGGTTTGCCATGAGCCGCTTATTGACCTATCAAGTGCTTTTCAGCACGTTAAGTGGTATCATATTGGAAGAGTGCAGCATTATGGGACTTGTCAACATAGCCGGGGCCGGCGTAAAGCTTGTCATGGTGGGGGGCAAAGGCGGAGTGGGAAAAACGACGTGCGCCGCCTCGATAGCCCTCAAATTGGCCATGGATGGAAAGAGCGTACTGGCCATCTCCAGCGACCCAACGCCGTCCTTGTCCGATATCTTTGAAGTCGATGTCGGCGATAGAGAAAGGAAAGTGGTCGACCGGTACGAACTGTATGGCCTGGAGGTCTCGTCTGAAATTGTTCTTAAACGGTGGAAAGAGAGGTTTGGCCCGGAGATATATGAGGTGGTTTCTTCGTTCGCCAGCGTCGATTACGATTTTGTTGATTACATCGGATCTGCGCCGGGCATAGAAGAGGAATACATGCTGAATTTCATCATGGAGCTCGTGGAGGGCAACGCCTATGATGTTGTCGTATGGGACACGGCGCCCGCAGGGCACACGCTGAGGCTTTTAAAGCTGCCCGAGCTGTTTCTCGCCCACATGGAGGCGGCGACGAAATTTTACATGAATATCTACAGCCACTTTGAAAAGCTGAAGAACACGATTAAGCTCGGGGATTCCAAAAGGACGCTGCTGGAGATCATTGCAAGCTGGGAGGCGCTGGCCGAGCGGATCGTAGCCTTTATAAGAAACAGGGAGGCGGTAAAGTATCTCGTAGTGACCATACCGGAGGCACTCGGCGTAAGATTGACGGAGAGGATGATAAAGGAGCTTGAAGAGAACAGCCTGACCGTTGAAAACATCATTATCAATAATGTTGTAAAAGATGAAGATTGTGAATTCCACAAGGTGCGCAGAAAGATGCAGGAGCGCTATATTCAGCTGATCCAGGCTATGTACAGCGAGAAAAATATCATGCTTCTCTACCTTTCCCCATACGAGATAAAGGGATTGGAGAGGATCGCAGAAACGGCAAAGAAACTTTTTCAGTAAGCGTGGCAAAGATGAATAACCAAACACCAATAACCAAACTCCAGATAATATTCAATAACCAATATTCAATCCGGATGATTCCCCGCAGCTTGTCGCGGGGTGACGCTGTTCCCTCTCCCCTCGCGGGCGAGGATCAGGATAATGGAGATGGACGGTCGCGCTGTTCCCTCTCCCCTTTGCGGGAGAGGGTCAGGGTGAGGGGGGCATGATCGTGCCGCCTCCATTTGATTATTGAAATTATGAACCAGCTGAGGATAACGGGCGGCTATTTGAAGGGGAGAAAGATCGCGACGCTCGACGGAAGCGTCGCGCGGTATACCTCTTCAAAGGTAAGGGAGGCAGCGTTCAACCTTATCGGCGACGTAAAGGGGAAGAGGGTGCTTGACCTCTATGCAGGATCGGGCTCATTTTCTATCGAAGCAATAAGCAGGGGGGCAAAAGAGGCGACATGCGTTGAAAGCTCCGGAGAAATGGCCGGCCTGTTGAGGAATAACGCGGCTTTGCTGTCGATAAATAAATATTGCCAAGTACTTTGTATGGATGTAAGATATGCAATCCCTTTTCTGTACGGAAAAAGGTCCGGTTTTGACATTATCTTTATGGACCCTCCTTACGGAAAAGGATATATCGAGGAAACGATGAGGTTGTTGAAGGCCCATGCAGTATATAGCCGAAACGCCACAATTCTCCTGGAGTATTCAAAAAGAGAGGCGTTGGATCCTTTGTGCAGGGAGTGGTGTACCGATGTTGCAACAAGGAAATATGGCGATACGGTCATCACGATACTTGAACCGGCAATCGCGACTTGAAAACATAGGCGAACGCTTCCGTCGTTTGCGTTAAGCGTGAGAATGAACATTACCGCGGGCTTGCCCGTTGGAATTTACAGAGGGAGTCATCGATGAAACAAAAGATAGCGGTATACCCTGGTTCTTTTGATCCCATTACCTTCGGCCACCTGGATATCCTGATGCGCGGGCTGGAGCTCTTTGACAAGATCATTATTGCCGTTGCCAGCAATATTGAGAAAAATGCCCTTTTCAGCGTCGGTGAGAGGATGGAGCTTATAGGGCTTGCGATCGATCACGACGAACGTGTTATCATAGACACCTTTGGCGGATTGCTCGTTGACTACGTGAAGAAGGTCGACGCGCGCTGCGTGTTAAGGGGACTGCGGGCTATGAGCGATTTCGAATACGAGTTTCAGATGGCGTCCATGAACAGGAACCTTAATAAGGAAATGGACACGATCTTTATGATGACAAGCAAGGATTATTTTTTCCTGAGCTCGAGGACGATCAAGGAAGTAGCGAGTTTTGGCGGATGCGTCCGGGACCTTGTCCCCCCGGCGGTTGAAAAAAGGCTTAAGGAAAAGTTTCCGCTGAAATGAAAAGATTTTATTCCGCCATACTTATAGGGTCCTTTTTTATCCTGTCTGTTTTTGTCCCCAATCTTTTTGCAAAAGACCTTTGTACAATCACGATCAACGGTGTTATCGGGCCCCCCGTTGCGGGGTTTATAAAGGAGTCTATCGAGAAATGCAGCGCAAAGGGCGGTGAAGCGCTCCTTATCCTCCTTGATACGCCGGGAGGGCTTGACACCTCCATGAGGGATATTATCAAGAACATCATGGATGCCAGCGTGCCTGTCATCGTCTACGTGTATCCTTCAGGGGCCAGGGCAGCCTCTGCGGGGGCCATCATACTCCTTTCTTCGCACATAGCGGCTATGGCGCCGGGCACCAACGTAGGCGCGGCACATCCTGTGACCATAGGGAAAGAGAAGGTGGAGAAAGAGGTTGTCAAAAAGGCCGTCCAGGATGCAGAGGCATACGCCCGCAGCATCGCGATGAAAAAAGGCAGGAACGTGGAATGGGCGGCAAAGGCCGTAAGGGAAAGCTCATCAATAACCGCCAAAGACGCCCTTGAAAAGCGCGTTATCGACGTTATGGCCGACAATGTCGATGAGCTGCTCGCGAAGATAGACGGGAAAACAGTGGAAGTGAGGGGTGCGCGGGTGACGCTGAAGACAAAAAGCGCCACGAGGGTTGAAATTGAAATGCCGATGAAGTATAGGTTCCTTTCCTACCTCACCGACCCCAATGTAGCCTATATCCTTATGATGATAGGCATATACGGGATACTCTTCGAGATATACAGCCCTGGCGCAATATTCCCCGGCGTCATAGGCGGCATATCGATAATCCTCGCGCTTTACGCGTTCCAGGCAATACCGATCAGCTTCGCCGGGCTTGCGCTGATCTTTCTCGGCGTGATATTCTTCGTTCTGGAGGTGAAGATCATAAGCCACGGGCTGCTGGGCATTGCGGGCGTCATATCAATTGTGATAGGCTCTATCATGCTTATCGACCTTCCTTCCAGCGTCCTCTCTATATCGTGGAAGGCGATACTTGCCGTGGCAGCCGTATCGGCAATTTTCATCTTTGGCATCCTTTCCTATGCCGTGAGGGCACAATTGTCAAAAGTAAAAACCGGCACGGAAGGGCTTATCGGGGAGACGGGATTTGCGAGAACCGCAGTTTTCGATAAAGGCAAGGTGTCCCTCCACGGGGAGATCTGGCAGGCCAGAAGCGATGAGCGCATCGAAGAAGGAGAAGAGGTCGTTGTGACCGGCGTCGAGAAACTTGTAGTGATAGTACGGAAAAAGGAGGGTAAGATATGAGCATACTGCCTGCATATTTATTTGTAATAATAATCGTTATCTTTTTTCTTGCAAGCGCCATAAAGATACTCAACGAGTATGAGCGCGGCGTTATCTTCAGGCTTGGAAGGGTGCTTGGCAATCCAAAGGGGCCGGGCCTCATCATCCTTATCCCTATTGTAGACAGGATGGTAAAGGTGAGCCTCAGGACCGTTGTCCTCGATGTCCCGCCGCAGGACGTGATCACGCGGGACAACGTATCGATCAAGGTAAATGCCGTAGTCTATTTCAGGGTTGTCGATTCCCTCAAGGCGATCATCGATGTGGAGAACTACCTCTACGCAACGAGCCAGCTTTCGCAAACCACCCTCCGCAGCGTCCTGGGCCAGGCGGAGCTTGACGACCTGCTGTCCCACAGGGAACAGATAAACGACAGGCTGCAGGAGATCCTCGATCTCCATACGGAGCCGTGGGGCATTAAGGTGTCTAATGTTGAGGTGAAGAACGTTGACCTCCCGCAGGAGATGCAGAGGGCGATCGCACGGCAGGCAGAGGCAGAGCGGGAAAGAAGGGCAAAGATCATCGGCGCAGAAGGTGAATACCAGGCGTCAACGAAGCTTGCCGAGGCCTCGGACATACTGTCCAAAAATCCGATGGCGCTCCAGCTGCGTTACCTCCAGACGCTCATCGAGATCTCTACAGAGAAGAATTCAACGATCGTCTTTCCTATACCCATAGATATTATGAAGGTTTTTATGGACAAGGTTAAGGGTTCCTGATGATGGTTGTAAAAAAATGGATCATCATTGCGCTGGCGTTGTTTTTATGGGTAGGCATTGCCGATGCCGCGCCGGCAGCTTCCAGGAAGGCAAAGGCCACAAAGAGGAGGCCCCAGGCGGCAAAGATAAAATCCGACCAGGAGCCCTACAAGGCATACATCGTGATGGAGGCCGCTACGGGGAAGGTGCTGGAAGGAGAGAACATTCACCAGAAGCGTCCCCCGGCGAGCATTACGAAGCTGATGGTCGCCTGCATTGTCATGGAGAAGCTCGCGAAGGGGAAGGTGAAGCTGACGGATATGGTCCCGGCATCGAAGGAGGCCGCCAGGATAGGGGGGAGCCAGGTCTACCTTAAGGAGGGCGAGACCTTCTCCCTGGAGGACATGATGAAGGCCATGATGGTCGCCTCGGGGAATGATGCGGCTTATGCAATCGCTCAATTTATCGCAGGCAGCAAGGAAGAGTTCATCGCCATGATGAACGAAAAGGCGAAGGCCCTTAATCTCGCCGACACGGAATTCCATTCCGTGCATGGGCTGCCGCCATCAAAAGACGAAAAAGAGGATCTTACCTCATGCAGCGACCTTGCGACCCTTGCCCGTGAACTCCTCAAGTACCCCAAGCTCCTCGAATGGACGGCTATCAAATCGGATTCTTTCAGGGACGGCAAATTTACCTTGACGAATACGAACAAGCTTCTTGTAAAATTTCCAGGCACAGACGGACTAAAAACGGGCTATTACCGCGAAGCCGGATTCTGCATCGCAGCAACGGCAAAACGCGGCGACCTTCGGTTCATTGTCGTGGTCATGGGCAGCCCGACGGGAAAGATACGGGACAATATCGCCGCGGAAAAGTTGAAAAAGGCATTTGCACAGTATAAAATGTTGAACGTTGTCAAGAAGGGCGAGCTGGTCGACAAGGACATCATGCTTCCGGATGGCAAGTACCGGAAGATGAAAGGGGTGGCTGACCGTGATTTTCTTTACCCTGTCCCCGTTGACAAAAAGGCCAATGTAAAAAAGGAGATCGTCCTCCCGGATAAGGTGAAGGGCGAGATCAGGGAAGGGCAGAAGCTCGGCGAGCTGTTGATAAAGCTGGATAATGATACCATAGGAAAGGTCGATATCGTTTCACCGGTATTTGTGCCGAAGGCAAACCTCTTTACGAGGCTTATAAGGACTCTGGGGCTCAACATATGACACTGCAGGCCGTAGAAAAACAATTTTCCATGTTGAAGGATAAAGAGATCATAGTGGGCATTACCGGGGGCATAGCAGCCTACAAGACCGCCGACCTGGTAAGGCAGCTTACGAAAAAAGGGGCGAACGTTCACGTTGTGATGACGAAGAATGCGATGGAATTCGTCACGCCGCTTACATTTCAGACGATATCCGGCAACCCCGTGATCCATAAGATGTTTGAGCTGTTTGCCGGTTCCAAGATAGGGCATATTACCCTCTCCGACATAGCGGACCAGCTTGTCATAGTGCCGGCCACCGCAAATATGATCGGAAAGGTAGCAAACGGCATTGCCGATGATTTTCTCTCTACCATGGTGATGGCGACGACCGTCCCCGTGTTTTTTGTCCCTTCGATGAACACGAAGATGTGGAGCAGCAAGATGGTGCAGGCGAATATCGAGAAGCTGAAGGACGCCGGCTATGAGTTTATGGAACCGGCAAGCGGAGACCTTGCCTGCGGCACCGAAGGAAAGGGAAGGCTGCCCGCCATAGAAGAGATACTCGAGAGAATGGAAGATATCTTTACCAGCAAAGACCTTACAGAGGAAACTGTGCTGGTAACGGCAGGCCCGACCATGGAATTCATCGACCCTGTTCGCTGTATTACGAACAGGTCCTCGGGAAAAATGGGATATGCAGTGGCGAAAATGGCGAAGAGAAGGGGCGCCGATGTTACGCTTATCACGGGCCCGGCCACAATAGAGTTCCCGAGAAACGATATTGATATTGTCCATGTTACCACCGCATGTCAGATGCGGGATGCCGTTATGGAGCATTATAAAAAAGCCGGCGTCGTTATAATGACGGCGGCAGTTGCCGACTTCAGGTGCAGGGAAGAGAACTGCCAGAAGATAAAAAAGAAAGGCGACAGCAACTATATGACGCTGGAGCTTGAAAAAAATCCTGATATAATAGGTGAATTGGGAAAGGTAAAAGAGCAGAGGATCATCGTCGGCTTTGCGGCGGAAACGGAAAATCTGCTTGATAACGCAAAAGAGAAGCTTAAGAAGAAGAACCTGGACATCATCGTTGCCAACGATGTAGCGAAGGCCGGTATTGGTTTTGGCTCAGACAACAACGAGGTCATGATCATAGAGAAATCAGGCAAGGCGAAGCAGGTGCCCCTGCTGAGCAAAGAGGAGATAGCGAACATCATCCTCGACTCGGTAAAAAAGGCCTTGAAGAACAAAAAAAGGATTAAGGAAGATTGGTACTGACCCGCTATTCTATCCAGTTCGCAAAAAATTGTTCTAACTTTTTGTTGGCATCAATAATTTTTCTTTTTATTTCGTTGTTACTGCTGTTCTTTCCGGCGCCGTCGCTGTCAAAAGAAGACAAAATTGTTGAAGTCGTTGAGACGGCGAGCAAGTCTATCGTGAATATCAAAACCGACGAACTTACAAAGTCAACAGGAGAAGAAAAGAGGCCGTCGTTTTTCAGAAAATATTTTTCAGGCGAAGAGGAAGTAGAGGAGATCTCTGAAAATATCGGCTCAGGGGTCGTGCTCGACCCCAAGGGCATTATCGTCACCAACGAGCATCTTATTGCCAGGGCGATCAACATACGCGTGAAGTTTATCAACGGAAAGGAATACAACGCCTATGTGCTCGGCAGCGACCCCGAGTACGACATAGCGCTCCTCAAGATCTCGGACACGGTCGACTTCCCCTACATTAAGATCTCCAAGACAAAGGACATAAAGGTCGGAGAAAAGGTGGTCGTCATAGGCAATCCGTACGGCCTTTCGAGCTCCGTTACCGTGGGCGTCGTGAGCTTCCTGGGCAGAAACCTGAGAATAGAGAACAGGGTATATGCAAACCTTATACAGACCGATGCCTCCATCAATCCGGGCAACAGCGGAGGTCTTCTCCTTGACGCCGAGGGGAACCCCCTTGGGATCGTCACCGCAATATACAGCGAGGCAAAAGGCATAGGCTTTGCGATCCCGATAGACGATGTGATGAACATGCTCTCCGAATTCCTGGAGAGCTCTTCCCGGAGGCCTATCCTCGGGCTTTTTATGGAGAAAAGAAAGGATGAAAAGAGCGCCTTCCTTTATGTCAACGGGGTAATCCCGAAAAGCCCCGCAGAGAAGAACGGCATCCGCGTGGGCGACAGGATCGTTGAGCTGAATAAAAAAAAGATACGTGAGGGCATGAAGCTGCAGAGCATCATACGGAGCGTGAAGGGGAAGAATACCATCCAGCTTAAGATGCTGCGGGGGTCAAAACCATACCTTGTAAGCGTTGACCTTGAAGATATTCAACACTATACGCCTGTGCCCGTCGATGAAAGCCTTTGCGGCATCAGGATTTCCGATATACGGGGGTACCCGAAATTAAAATACAAGCTGAAAGACAAGGAAGGAGTTGTTGTGACCAAGGTCTACAGCGGCGGCCTTGGCGAGAAGGCGGGCCTGCGCATAGGCGATGCGATCGTTAAAATCAACAACAATAAGATCGCCGATACCGCCAACTTCAACACCTTCATGATCGAAGGGCTCCAGCGGAATTATATCCTGTACCAGGTAAAGCGAAGCGACAGTATGTTTTTCCTGCCTGTCAAGCTTGACACACTTCTTTAGGGGGTAACGATGGAAAACGAAAAAAAGATTGCCAGCGAGGAATTTTTTCCTGAATTGACTTTTACCACCTTCCTTCTTTCGCTCTCCACTTCTGCTATTGTGAGCCTTGGGGAATTGCCTGACCCGTTAAAAAACGAACAGTGCGTCAACCTCCCCATCGCAAAACAGACCATCAACATCATTGAGATACTCAAAGAAAAGACAAAGGGGAACCTGAGCGAAGACGAAGAGCGCCTTATCGAAGGCGTGCTCTACGATCTGCGGCTGAAGTACGTCAATGCAGCGAAGGAATGCAAAGAATAGCTCATGACGAGAATAGCCAATAACCAAACACCAATAACCAATTAATAACCAATGACCGAATACCCAAACGGGAAACAATAGCGCCGGCTTTTGTTTGGTTATTGAAATATTGGGTATTGGTGATTAATTGGAGCTTGGTTATTGGTGATTGGTTATTTAAAGGCCTGCGCTCTGCGCTATGCCGTGGTCCCGACTATCCAAATACCCTCTCGAATATCCTATCGACATGCCTGAAATAATGGTCGTTGCTGCAGGTCGCCTGTATCTCCTCGCTGCTTAAGTATTTCCCGATATCGGGGTCCTTTTTGAGCTCTGCGGCGAAGTCGAGCTTGTTCTCGTAGCAGTGCATGGCGACCTTCTGGGTGAGCTTGTAGGCCTCCTGCCTCGTCAGCCCTTTCCGGATAATTGCGAGGAGGATCGCCTCGGAATGGTAGAGCCCCTTCGAGATGTTCATGTTCCCGAGCATCTTCTCAGGATAGACGATGAGGTTCTTAAAGAGGTTTTTTACCCTCTCGAACATGTAATCGAGGGCGATCGTCGCATCCGGCGCTATAACGCGTTCGACAGAGGAGTGGCTGATGTCGCGCTCATGCCAGAGCGGGATGTTTTCCATGGAGGACAGGGCGTACCCATGAAGGAGGCGGGCAAGCCCGCAGAGGTTCTCCGAGGCGATGGGATTTCTCTTGTGAGGCATCGCCGAAGAGCCGGTCTGGCCTTTTGAAAAGAATTCCTCGGCCTCGCCGACCTCTGTCCTCTGGAGGCTCCGTATCTCCATCGCCATCCTTTCGATCGATGAGCCTATGAGGGCAAGCGTGGTGAAGAATTCCGCGTGGTAGTCGCGGGGTATGATCTGCGATGATATGGGCGCCGCTTTCAGGCCCAGCTTCCTGCAGACATATTCTTCGACAAAGGGCGGCACGTGTGCATAGGTGCCGACCGCCCCCGATATCTTGCCGTACGATACCCGTTCACGGGCAGCCTTCATGCGCTCGAGGTTTCTCCTCATCTCATCGTAGAAGTGCGCTATCTTGAGGCCGAACGTAACAGGCTCCGCGTGTATGCCGTGGGTCCTGCCGATGGCAGGGGTCATCTTGTGCTGGTATGCCTTTTCTTTCAGCACATCCATAAGAGCCGTAATGTCTTCGACCAATATATCGGATGCCTCTTTTAAAAGGCACGCAAAGGACGTGTCGAGGATGTCTGACGACGTGGCCCCCATGTGGATGTATTTGGAGGACGGTCCGACGTATTCTGATACGCACTCTATAAATGCGACGACATCGTGCTTCGTCCTCTTTTCGATCTCAAGGATCTTTCCGACGTCGAAACGCGCCCTTTCTTTGATCGTTTTCAGGTCTTCCGCCGGGATGAGAGAAAGCTCCCCGTATGCTTCGCAGATCAGGACCTCTATGTCGAGCCATTTGCTGAACCTGTTCTCGTCGGTCCACACCTTTGCCATTCTTTGTAATGTATACCGCTCAATCATGTCCCTATCTTACCCGATATGTATGGTGTTGTCAACGCCGCACCGATGTTGCTTCGCTTCTCCCGGGCTATGCGCTTTCAGCCGGGCTGAACGAGGAACCTTTTGAAGATTGCCGGTATCATCGAATGGGTTGTTCTGGAATTGATCGAGGCCCACTCCGTCTTTAATCCTTCCACGAGCGGCTCGTCCCTCCTGGAGAGGATGGACGATTCTCCAAGCTCGTTGTCTGCTGAATCATAGTCCGTTGCGGGGATGACCCTGTATCGTTTTTTTTCCGCGTCTATCTCTATGAGGCATAGGGTATAGCGGTACTGCTGGTAGCCTTTGACCGGCAACCCCGCCTCTTTTCTCTGCTCTTTATATCTTTTTGCCGCCTCTTTCTTT
>Ga0116142_10005394_pt1 | contig 11544 bp, 7 predicted proteins | sample AD_UKC033_MetaG_FD_89785 | JGI IMG/M metagenome (GOLD analysis project Ga0116142, IMG submission 89785) | Active sludge microbial communities of municipal wastewater-treating anaerobic digesters from USA - AD_UKC033_MetaG | ecosystem: Engineered > Bioreactor > Anaerobic > Digestate | place: USA... | reverse complement strand
GTCCGTTCGCACAAGCCTACGCGCTGGTCTTTTCTTGGATGGTGACGGAAGTCAGCTCCGGGTGCAACGTGCCGTTGAGCGCCAGTAGTTCCTCCTCTTCACGGATGCGGCGGCGCAGGCCTTCGGGGTCGTTGATGGCCTTGGTCCTGGTGCTGCGCGTGCTGCGACCTTTGCGCCAGGCGCGTTGGGCTTCGATTGGCAATTGATGGATCTCGCTGCAGCTCGGTGAGCAGCAGTTGGCGTACTTGGTGGCGCACGCCTCGCACTGCACCAGCAGCATGTTGCAGGTGACCTCGTTGCAGTTGGTGATGCGGTCGCACTTGGTGCCGCATTGCATGCAGGTGCTCACCACATCGTCGGTGATGCGTTCGGCGAGGCGTTCATCGAACACGAAGTTCTGACCCTTGTACTTGCTCTCCAGCCTTTGCGCCTTGATCTGCCGCGCATAGTCGATGATACCGCCATGCAACTGGGCCACCTTGGTGAAGCCCTGGTGCTTGAGGTAGGCGCTGGCCTTCTCGCAGCGGATGCCGCCCGTGCAATACATCAGCACTTCCGCATCCTTCTTCTCCTTGAACGCATCCACCACTTCCTCGATGGCCCCGCGGAAGGTGTCGGCCTTGGGCAGATAGGCGCCCTCGAAATGCCCGATCAGGCATTCGTAGTTGTTGCGCATGTCGATCACCAGGGCGCCCTGCTCCATCTTCCGGTTGAAGGCCGCGGCGTCGAGGTGCTCGCCTACGTTCGTCACGTCGAAGGCATCGTCAGCCAATCCATCGGCTACGATCTTCTTCTTCACCTTGATGGCAAGCTTGAGGAAGCTCTTGCCGTCATCCTCCACGGCGATCTTCCACGGCACGTCAGCGAAGGCTTCGCGGGTGTTCAACGCAGCACGGAACGCTTCCAGATGCACCGTGGGCAGGCTTACCTGTGCATTGATGCCTTCCTGAGAGAGATATATCCGGCCAAGGACGCCCAGCGACCCCCATTCCTGGTAGAGTTCGTGGCGCAGGGCCTCGACCTCGGTCAGCCGCACGTAGCGGTAGAAGGAAAGGGTGGTGCGCTCCACGCCCTCGCGCTCCAGTTTGGCCCGGAGGATGTCCGGCCGGTCGAGGTTGCGCAGGCGGTGGATGTCCATGCTGCGAAAGTACGGAGGACCAGCGGCCCTAGCGATCGGCCGAGTAGCTTCGCCGCATGTCCAAGCCCACCTCCGCTACCGCTTCGGCGGGTGAAAAGAAGATCCTCGTCATCGGCTCCAGCGGCCAGATCGGTACCGAGCTCGTGGAAGGGCTTCGCGTGCGTTTCGGCGACGCGAACGTGGTGGCCAGCGATATCAAGGAACCCCAGGTGAAGCAGGAAGGTCCCTTCGCCATGGTGAACGCCATGGACCGCCGTGGGATCGAACGGGTCATCGACAAGCACGGGATCACGGAGGTGTACCTGCTCGCAGCCCTGCTGAGCGCCACGGCCGAGAAGGACCCTGCCTTCGCCTGGCAGCTGAACATGGAGAGCCTCTTCATCGTGCTGGAGCTGGCGCGGGAGGGGCGCATCAAGAAGGTCTATTGGCCGAGCAGCATCGCCGTTTTCGGACCAACGACCCCCAAGGATGGGACGCCACAGCACACGATCGCGGAACCTACCACGGTCTATGGGATCAGCAAGCAGGCTGGAGAACGGTGGTGTGCGTACTACCACCAGCGCTATGGGGTCGATGTGCGGAGCATCCGCTATCCGGGGCTCATCGGTTGGAAGAGCGCCCCGGGAGGCGGGACGACGGACTACGCGGTCCATATCTTCCACGAGGCGCTCAAGCTAGGCCGTTACACCTGCTTCCTGGGGCCAAGGACCACCCTGCCGATGATGTACATGCCCGACGCTATCCGCGCGACCATCGATCTGATGGAAACGCCAGCCGAGCGGGTCAAGGAACGCGGAGGGTACAACCTGGCCGGCTTCAGCTTCGATCCCGAGGAGATCGCGGCGGAGGTGCGCCGGCATATCCCGGAGTTCGCCATCGATTACGCTCCGGACCAGCGCCAGGCCATCGCAGACAGCTGGCCGCGCAGCATCGACGATAGCGCCGCCCGAGCCGATTGGGGCTGGGAACCGCGGTACGACCTGACCGCCATGGTGGATGACATGATGCACCATCTCAAGACACGGGTCGGGAAGGGTTGAAACTTTCTCACCCTATCCCACGTATCGCGTGCGTCGAACCAGGAAACGCTCGCATGTCATTCTTGAATCGTCCGGTCCTCCTCATTGTTCCAGCCCTCTTGGTGATCTCCTTGCAATGCTCCTTCGCTCAGGCGGGGACCATGGCACAGGACACCCTGAACCGCGTGGATGAGATGGGCCGCAAGCAGGGTTTCTGGAAGGTGACCGCCCCCAGCGCGGACAAGCCGGGCTATTCCGATGGTCAGTTGATCGAGGAGGGCCGGTACACGAACAGCAAGCGGATCGGTCTGTGGAAGCGCTACTGGCCCAACGGGAAGGTGATGAGCGAGATCACCTACCAGATGGGCCGTCCGCGCGGCGCCTACAAGACCTATTACCCGAACGGACGCACCGAGGAGCAGGGCAATTGGGACCTGGACCGCAACACGGGCAGGTTCCAGCGCTATCACCCCAACGGCCAGCTGGCACAGGACTTCGTCTTCACATCGGATGGGGTGCGTGATGGGGAACAGAAGTACTACCACGAGAATGGTCAGCTGGCCGTGCAGGTGACCGTGGAACAGGGCAAAGAGGATGGCACCTTGAAGCGCTACACCCCGGATGGACAGCTGCAGCAGGTGGCCGAGTTCAACGACGGGGTGATCAATGCCGCGAACAGCAGGTACCTCAAGCCGGCCCCCAAGGCCGAGGAGGTGAAGGTGGACCCCAAGGCCGCCCCTGCACCAGCGGTGACCGCTGAGGAGACCACCAACGCCGTCACCTTCCGTGAGAACGGCTACAACACCTTGTATGACCGGCAGCTGCGCATCTCCCAACAAGGCGAGTTCAAGCAGGGCCGCCTCTATGACGGGCGCCGCTACTCCTACGACAAGGATGGCATCCTGCAGCGGATCCAGGTCTTCAAGCAGGGGCGGTACAGCGGCGATGCCGTTATCACGGAAGAGGATCGGCAGTAGTTCGGGGAGGGTCGGCGCCGGCCTGTACCTTCGCGGGCCTTACCGTTGATTATGTCCGAGCCGAAGCATGGCCCCCTGTACGTCACGAACACCCTCACCCGCAGGAAGGAGGAGTTCGTCCCCCTGGACCCACCTCGCGTTGGACTGTACGTATGTGGCCCTACCGTGTACAGCGATGTCCACCTGGGCGATGTCAGCACGTTCCTCAGCTTCGATACGCTCTACCGCTGGCTCACCTTCATCGGCTACAAGGTGCGCTACGTGCGGAACATCACCGACGTGGGTCATTTGTTGGGGGATGCTGCCGATGGTGAGGACAGGATCTCCAAGGGGGCGCGAGCTGAACAGTTGGAGCCCATGGAGATCGTGCAGAAGTACACCAACGGCTTCCACGATGTCATGCGGCTCTTCAACATCCTCCCGCCCAGCATCGAACCTACGGCCACCGGGCATTTGATCGAGCAGATCGCCATGGTGGACCGGATCCTGGAAAGTGGCTATGGCTATGAAGCGAACGGGAGCGTGTATTTCGATGTGCCGGGCTTTGCGGCGAAGCATGCGTACGGTGAGCTGAGCGGACGCAGGATCGATGAACTGCTGACCAACACGCGCGACACCGAGGGCATGGACGAGAAGCGCAGCCCACTCGATTTCGCGATCTGGAAGAAGGCCGAGCCGGAGCACTTGATGAAGTGGCCTAGTCCTTGGGGCGTGGGCTTCCCTGGCTGGCATTTGGAGTGCAGCGTCATGAGCACCAAGTACCTGGGACGCACTTTCGATATCCACGGTGGTGGCATGGACCTGAAGTTCCCACACCATGAATGCGAGATCGCGCAGAGCGTGGCGGCTGATGGACAAGTGCCCGTGCGCTACTGGATGCACACCAACATGCTTACCGTGAACGGACGGAAGATGTCCAAGAGCGAGGGCAACGGATTCACCCCCGAGGAACTGGTCACCGGGAACCACAAGCTGCTGGACAAGGGCTACGGTCCCATGACCGTTCGCTTCTTCATGCTGCAGAGCCATTATGCGAGCACGCTCGACTTCAGCAACGCGGCCCTGCAGGCGGCGGAGAAAGGCTTGGAACGGCTCATGGCCGCGATGGATCTCCTTCCTGGATTGAAGCCCGGGACTTCCGATGGAGCGGACATCCCCGCGCTCGAGGCCCGCTGTTACTCGGCCATGAACGACGACCTCAACACCCCGGTGATGATCGGCGAGCTGTTCGAGGGCGTACGCATCATCAATTCGGTGAACGATGGCCGACTGACATTGACCCCGGCTTCCATCGACAGGCTGGGGACCTTGATGCAACAGATGGTCCAGGAGGTGCTCGGATTGACACGTGGGCGTGAGACCGCGGCGGACGACCGCACGTTGAACGGACTGGTCGAGGCCTTCATCCGGATGCGTGCCGAGGCCAAGGCGAAGAAGGATTTCGCCGCGAGCGATGCGATCCGCGATCGCCTGCTCGAGTTGGGGATCACCTTGAAGGACACCAAGGAAGGCACGACATGGTCACGCAGTTGAACGCACGGCGGCCTGGGTCGACGATCCTGCCATTCATCCTTTTGCTATCAGCTTGTGGGACCGAGGCGCCGGACACCCCGCCGGAGATCCACGCGCCGGTCGTTCAAGAGCTTCCGCCCACGCCGGTGTTCAACGCCGACAGCGCCTATGCCTTTGTGGCGGAGCAGGTGGCCTTCGGCCCCCGTGTTCCGGGGACCCGGTCGCACCAGGCTTGTGGGGATCGTTTGGTGCTACGACTGAAGGCTTCGGGTGCGGAGGTCGTCGAGCAGACGGGTACGGTCATCAGCTACAACAACGAGCGCCTCCCGCTGCGGAACATCATCGGCCGCTTCCACCCGGAGCGTCAGGAACGGATCCTGCTGCTGGCCCACTGGGACACCCGGCCGTTCGCGGACAAGGACGACCAGCGCACCAATGAGCCGATCGACGGGGCCAATGATGGCGGAAGCGGGGTGGCAGTGCTACTGGAGATCGCCCGCCACCTGGCCACCAAGGAGCACGGTCCGGGTGTGGACATCCTCTTCACCGATGTCGAGGACCATGGCCAGCCCAGTGGAGCGATGACCATGGATGAACGCAGCATTGATACCTGGTGCCTTGGTTCGCAATACTGGGTGAAGAACCCGCATGTGCCCGGCTACAAGGCCCGCTTCGGGATCCTGCTGGACATGGTCGGTGCACGGGACGCCCTCTTCTACCAGGAGGCGTTGAGCATGCAATTCGCTCCGGCCATCGTGCGCAAGGTCTGGAAGACGGCCGCTTCGCTCGGACTTGGCGACCGCTTCGTGCAGGAAACGAAGTACTTCGTGGGGATCGATGACCATGTTCCGGTGAACAAGGTCTTGCGCATCCCGACGATCGACATCATCGAGTATGATCCGACCACCCAGGCCTTCGGGCCTTATTGGCACACGCACGACGATTCCATGGAAGTGATGGACCGCGGCAGTCTTGATGCGGTGGGCCGCACGGTGCTGGAGGTGGTCTGGAAGGAACGATAGGCCTTGCCCGGTCGAGTCGTCACCAGTGAAAATGGAAGGGGGCGTCCGATCGGATGATCGGACGCCCCCTTCCATTTCAGGATCACTCCTTCGTGAAACGGGCGGTGCGCTCTCCGTCATCACCCGTGAGGCGGATCGTGTACATGCCCGGTGCCAGCGCGCTGATGTCGATGCCCATGTTGACCGTACGACCCTGCAGGACGACCCGTCCCATCGCATCGAGCACCGTGTGGTCCACGACCTCCTGCGCGTTGATGGCAAGCGACAGGCGGTCCGTGGCGGGATTCGGATGAACGGAGAACAGACGGTCCGAGGCGACGTCCGTGGTGGCGGTGGTGATGCTCTCGACCACCGTGATGGTGCTGTTCACCTCCACGTCGGTCAGTACGGTCGTGAGTCCCGAAGGCCAGAGCAGGCGCACTTCACTGATCTCGGTATCCTGGGCAAGGCCGAAGTGGGCCATCAAGCTGCTCATGTAGCGGAAGCCATCGCCGCTGCGGATCTCCCGGATCTGCTGTCCCAGCGGTGTGGTGACGATGATGCGGGTGCCGATCGCGTTCCCATTGCTCACCGTGCCCACCGGGTTGATCCGCAGCCAGTTGTTCGGACCACCGTTGTTGAATCGAACAGCATTGGTGGAAAGTAGGTCCAGGTAGCCATCGTTGTTCAGGTCGCCAACGGAGTGATTGCCTGCGCTCGTGGCCCATTCGAAGGTCAACGGTCCGGTGCCCATGAAGATGGAACCGCCACCAAGGATGTCCAGCCAGCCGTCGTTGTTGAAATCATGGGTGGTCCATTCCGTGCTCGTGCCGGTGTTGTTCTCCATCCCCGAGCCTTCGGTCACATCCGTGAAGATGCCGTCATCGTTCCGGAAGACCTTGTGGCTGCCGAAGCTGGTGGAACTCGCACCCACCACCACATCCAGGTCACCATCATGGTCGTAGTCGCCCCAGGCGCTGGACCAGCTCTGGTGAAAGCCGTTCGCCAGCCCGATCGAGGCGGCGATCTCCGTGAACGTACCATCACCGTTGTTGCGGTGCATCTGGTCGATGGCCGCAAGCGACTCGCCACCGCGGCACTTCGCGATGAAAAGGTCCATGTCACGGTCGTTGTCGAAGTCGATCCAGATGGAGCCATAATTGCCGCCGTCCGGGTTGTCGCCAAGGCCGCCCTGGTTGTACGACAGCGTCCCGTCCCCGTTGTTGATGTAGAACACATTGGGATCCACGTCATGGCAGACGAAGGCGTCCAACAGGCCGTCGTTGTTGATGTCGATCATGTTCGAGCGCTGGCTGAACACGTACTCGGGATAGGACACCTCGTTGAAGGCGGTACCATCGCTGTTCGTCAACATCATGGTCACCCCCTGGCCACCGCCGTACAGCAGGTCGTTGTGCCCATCGTCGTTCAGGTCCCCCGCGCAAAGGCTCCAACTCGGCGAGTTCTCCACGGTCGTGGTCAGGATGGTGTTCACCACGAAGCCACCACCCGGTTGCTGATAGTGGAGGTGGATGCGGTCGTCCTGGACGGTAACGATGTCATCCAGTTGGTCATCGTTCATGTCCACCGCGGCCAGCACGCTGCCCTGCGTAGGATTCGAGGTGGACGTGAAGCTGATGCTCGGCACGACCACGGGTCCTTCGTTCAGCTGGAAGATGAACCCGGCATCGGTCCAACGGTCATCCCAGGCGATGTAATACGTGGTTCCGGCCACCGCATTGAAACTGCAAATGGACAAGTAGCCATTGCCGATGAAACCACCATCGTCATCCCATGCGTAGCATGAAAGGTTGGAGCAACCACCTATGAACACGCTCACCCGGGTATCGCCGCCTGTGTTCTCAACGAGATCGCTCGTGATGGTGACCCCGGTGTTCGAGGTCGGGGTGTAGGAGAACCAGATGGCGCCACTGGCCACCTGTCCGCCGTTGCAGTTCAGGGCCGGTGGTGTTCCGATGACGGTGGCCACGGTATGCGCACCAGCGGTGATCGGAATAGCCGTTGAACATTGGTCCTGGGCTTGTGTCCAGGTCGCGACGCTCATGAGCGCGCAAGCGAGTACGTGTTTCTTCATGGTCTATCCATTGTTCGTTGCAGGTGGATCAAATATAGAGGATGTGCAAGGCCGGCTCGGCCACATGCCAGCCATGGAACGGGCTCGCTTGGAACGCTGAAGAGCGGCGGTGCCACCCAACCCTATCACCTCAGTGCGCGTATGCCGGACCGGTCTGCACATTCGGCTGGCTACCTTGCCACCATGTCCGGATCACCGACCGACGATCGCCGTCTGTTCCTGCTCGACGCCTTCGCACTGATCTACCGCGCCTATTTCAGTTTCATCCGGGCTCCACGGGTGAACAGCAAGGGCCTCAACACGAGCGCCGCGTTCGGTTTCACCACCACCCTGCTCGATCTCATCAAGCGGGAGAAGCCCACGCACCTCGCTGTGGTGTTCGACACGGCCGCCCCCACCGAGCGCCATGAGACCCTACTCGACTACAAGGCGAACCGCGAGGAGATGCCGGACGATATCCGCAGCAATCTGCCTTACATCCGCCGCATCATCGAGGCGCTCAACATCCCCATCCTGGAGAGTGACGGGTACGAGGCCGATGATGTGATCGGAACGCTCGCCAAGAAGGCGGAGCTGGAGGGCTATACGACCTTCATGGTCACCCCGGACAAGGACTTCGGCCAGTTGGTGAGCGACCGCATCATCATGTACAAGCCCGGTCGCGGAGGCGATCCACCCGAGAAGCTCGGCCCCAAGGAGGTCTGTGAACGCTGGGGCGGGCTCACCAGTCCGGAACAGGTCAAGGACATTCTCGGCCTCATGGGAGATGCGGTGGACAACATCCCGGGCATCCCTGGCATCGGGGAGAAGACCGCGATGAAGCTCGTCGCGACGTTCGGTTCCTTGGAAGCGGTGATCGAGGGCGTGGACCAGCTCAAGGGCAAACAGAGGGAGAATGTGATCCAGTTCGCGGAGCAGGGCCGCATGAGCAAGTTGCTCGCGACCATCAACATCAACGCTCCGGTGGAACTCGACCATGATGCGCTACACCTGGACCCGCCCGACAAGGACAAGGTGATGGAGGTGTTCAGTGAACTGGAGTTCAAGACACTGGCAGCGCGGGTGCTCGCTCCCGTCGATCCGGGTGGCGCGGTTAACGGGAATGGACCGGCGCGATCACGGAAAGGCCCTCCTTCCAGCGCGCCTGCGCAAGTCGACCTCTTTGGCACCACCACGGATGACAACGGCAACGTGGAGATGAAGGTGTTCGCCACCATCGATACGGTGAAGCACCGTTACCTGCTCGAGGACACGGATGAGAAGATGTACATGCTGGCGGCGCAATTGAAGAAGCAGCAGCGCTTCGCCTTTGATACCGAGACCACGGGTACCGATGAGCGGACCGCGGAGCTCGTGGGCCTCTCATTCTGCTTCAAGCCTCATGAGGCGTACTATGTCCCCGTTCCCGAACAACGCGAAGAGGCCCAGCGCATTGTCGACATCTTCAAGCCGGTGCTGGAGAACGAGGCCATCGGCAAGGTGGCACAGAACGCCAAGTACGACATCCGCGTGCTGAAGAACTACGGCGTGGAGGTGAAGGGTCCCTTGTTCGATACGATGGTGGCCCACTTCCTGCTCAAGCCCGATCAGCAGAAGCACGGCATGGACTTCCTGGCGGAGTCCTACCTCGAGTACCGCCCGGTGAGCATCGGAACGCTCATCGGTGAGAAGGGCAGGGGCAGGGTTCAGAAGAGCATGCGCGATGTGCCTGTGGTCGAGGTGAAGGAATATGCGGCCGAGGATGCCGATATCACCTGGCAACTCGCCGGTAAGTTCGAACCCCTGCTGGCGGCGGATGAGGTGACGGACCTCTTCAATACGGTGGAGATGCCCCTGGTGCATGTGCTCGCCGACATGGAGACGGAGGGCATCCGGATCGATATTCCGGCGTTGAAGCAGTTCAGCGAAGAGCTGGGCACCGACCTTACGCGTCTGCAGGAGGAGATCCATGCGGCGTCCGGGGTGACCTTCAACATCGACAGCCCGAAGCAGCTCGGTGATGTCCTGTTCGAGACCCTCAAGCTGGGTGGTGACAAGGTGAAGAAAACGGCGAAGACAGGCCAGTACCAGACCAGTGAGGACATCCTGCAGGCGATGAGCAGCGCCCATCCCGTGATCCCGCTGATCCTGGACTATCGCAGCCTGCGCAAGCTGAAGGGTACCTATGTGGATACCCTTCCCGAGGCGGCCGATCCGAGGACCCATCGGGTGCATACCAGCTACCTGCAGACGGTGGCGGCCACGGGCCGGCTCGCCAGCAACGACCCCAACCTCCAGAACATCCCCATCCGCACCGAGAAGGGCCGTGAGATCCGCAAGGCCTTCGTGCCAAGGGACGAGCACTACCAGCTGCTCAGCGCCGACTATTCGCAGATCGAACTGCGGATCATCGCGCACATGAGCGGCGACACGAACATGCAGGAGGCGTTCAGGCACGGACTGGACATCCACGCGGCCACGGCGGCCAAGGTCTTCAATGTGGACATCGCCGCGGTCACGCGCGAACAGCGGAGCCGTGCGAAAGCGGTGAACTTCGGCATCGCATACGGGCAGGGTGCCTTCGGCCTCAGCCAGACCCTGGCCATCCCCCGCGCCGAAGCAAAGCAGATCATCGACGACTATTTCGCCCAGTTCCCAGGTGTCCGCAATTACATGGACGAGACCATCGGCTTCTGCCGCACCCATGGGTACATCAAGACGCTCATGGGGCGCCGCCGCTACCTGCCGGATATCACCAGTGGCAACAACACGGTGCGGGCCCAGGCCGAGCGCATCGCCATCAATGCACCCATGCAGGGCACGGCCGCGGACATCATCAAGGTGGCCATGGTCAACGTGCATGCGGACCTCCACCGGAAAGGCATGCGCAGCAAGCTGTTGCTGCAGGTGCATGACGAGCTCGTGTTCGATGCGCACAACGAGGAGCTCGAAGAGCTGAAAGGCATCGTGCGTGATCGCATGCAGGGCGCAATGGAGCTCGCGGTGCCGTTGGTTGTTGACATGGGCGTGGGGAAAAACTGGCTGCAGGCGCACTGATCGCCCCATCCGCTATCGGGACCTTTACAGCCGACTCTCCATCAACCCATGAGCGTGATGCGCAAGTACCTATGGCCGGCCGCTTTCATCGTGGCCGCTTCCCTTGCCGGCTGCGGCGGTGAACCTGCCGCACAGGACCAGTTGACCGTTGACACCGCGGCGGACAGCACCAAGGAGGAACGGATGGCCAAGACGAAGAAGATCTTCTACAACATCCCGTCCCCCATGGAGACGGCGGCGCTGCTGAAGAAGGCCGGGGCCCAGTACAACAGCAAGATCCTCAACGACGTGAAGAACGTCGACAAGTACACCGCGGCTAGCCAGCAGGCGCTGAACCTGGGCGTGTACGGTGCGGACCTGAGCTATGCCAGTGTCTTCAACCACACACAGGAGAGCATGTTCTACACCTCCTGCTCGCGCAAACTGGCCGATCGCCTCGGGGTGACGAACGCGTTCAACGACAGCACCCTGGAACTGATGCAATCCAAGATGAACGACCGCGACGCGCTGTTGGACATCATCAGCACCACCTATTGGGATGTGGATGCCTACCTGAAGGAGAACGGCCGCGACAACATCAGCGCCTTGATGATCGCAGGTGGCTGGGTGGAAGGGCTCTACGTCGCCACCCAGGTGACCACGACGAACGATACCCCGGATCTCCGGCGTCGCATCGCCGAACAGAAGCACTCCCTGGATGACCTCGTAGCCCTGGTCAGCTCCTATGGTGTCGAGGATGCCAGATTGGATGGGGTCAAAGGGGATC
>Ga0116142_10005390_pt1 | contig 11550 bp, 13 predicted proteins | sample AD_UKC033_MetaG_FD_89785 | JGI IMG/M metagenome (GOLD analysis project Ga0116142, IMG submission 89785) | Active sludge microbial communities of municipal wastewater-treating anaerobic digesters from USA - AD_UKC033_MetaG | ecosystem: Engineered > Bioreactor > Anaerobic > Digestate | place: USA... | reverse complement strand
TCTGCTCTCTGCTCTCTGCTCTCTGCTCTCTGCTCTCTGCTCTCTGCCCCATCACGCCAGTGCGTCCTTTAGCGTCTTTTTCAATACGTCGGAGTTCACCTTCGTAAAGAATTCACCCTTATAGGCGTACGAAATCGTGCCATGTTCTTCTGAGACCACAACGGCAAGGGCATCCGTTACCTCTGTGATCCCGATTGCCGCCCTGTGCCTCGTCCCCAGGCTTTTATCAAGGTCCTCATCGGTGGTAAGGGGCAGGACACAGCCGGCGGCCCTGATCCTCCCCTCACGGATGATCATCGCACCGTCATGGAGCGGGGACACGGCCTGGAATATGCTGACGATCAGCTCAGTATTCACCTCCGCGTCCAGCCGTATTCCTATCTCCATAAACTCTTCGAGCCCTACCTCGCGCTCTATCACTATCAGCGCCCCGTTCTTTCTTTTCCCCATGACAGTACAGGCATTCGTCAATTCGTCATAGAAAAGGGTTTCCTGCACATAGGTGATCTTTTTGAAAAAAGGGCTTCTGCCGAGCGCTACCAGCACCCTTCTGATATCGCTCTGAAAAATGACGACAATGACAAGTATTATGGAGCCGACGAAGCTGTTGAAGATCCAGCTCAAGGTAAAAAGCTCGAGCGTTTTTGCAAGATAAAAAACAAAAAGGACTATAATGAAGCCGACAATGAGCTGGATCGCCCTTGTTCCCTTGATCAGCAGAAAGGTTTTGTAGACGATAAAAGCAACTACGAGAATATCTAAGATATCCTGCCAGCGAAAATGGGTAATCATGATCCTCTCACCGCGTGAACAAGGTTAAGCACCCTGTGAGCTCTTTCCACATCATGAACCCGCACAATATCAGCGCCGTTCCAAAGGGAGATCGCGATGCTTGCGAGCGTCCCGTCGATCCTTTCCTCCATCGTAGCTTCGGTAACCGTTCCGATGAAGCTCTTCATTGAAGCGCCTGCAAGGACCGGCCTCCCCATATCCTTAAACGTGCCAAGCATCTTCAGTATCTTCAGGTTATCCTCAACCCTTTTTCCAAAACCGATCCCCGGATCAAGGATAATGTCGTCCTCCTTGATTCCGCGGTCTTTCGCGAACCGGACCCTCCCGACAAAAAAATCCTTTATCTCCGATATCACATCATCGTAAAAGGGCGCTTCCTGCATGTTCCCGGGGGTTCCCTTGATGTGCACGATCACCACATAGGCGCCAAGATCGCCCACCGTGCCGGCCATGTCGCGATCAAAGGTCAAACCGCTTATGTCGTTTATCATGTCGGCCCCTGCGTCGTGTGCTGCTCTGGCGGTTTTTGCTTTGTAAGTATCTACCGAAATAAGGATGTCCGATCGGGCCCGTATTCCGCTGATGACGGGGAGGACCCTTTTCAGCTCTTCATCGGCAGGAACAGGCTCTGAATATGGCCTTGTTGATTCTCCACCCACATCTATGATATCCGCTCCCTCTTCAACCATCCTCAGGGCATGCTCTACGGCTTTATCGACGTCAAAAAATCTGCCTCCGTCAAAAAAGGAATCCGGCGTTACGTTGAGGACTCCCATTATCAGCGGCTTATCTTTACATCGCAGCTCCCTTTTCATCAATGCTTTCCCTGATAATGACATCGATCTCCTGGCCGTCCAGGGCTTCTTTCTCAAGAAGTTTGCCCGCTATGCCGTGAAGGGCGCTCATATTTCCGCTGAGCAGCCCCCTTGCTCTTTCATAGCAACCGTTGACCATGCGCTGCAATTCTTTGTCGATCTCCTGAGCGGTGCTTTCGCTGAAATCCCTGTGCCTCCCTATCTCTTTGCCGAGAAATATGTGCTCCTCGTCCTTTCCGTAGTTCAAAGGCCCGAGGCGCTCGCTCATCCCCCACTCGCAGACCATCTTCCTCGCGATCGCTGTCGCCCGCTCGATGTCGTTGCCCGCGCCTGTCGTTGAGTGGTTCAGGACAATTTCTTCCGCAGCCCTTCCGCCAAGCAGGATGGTTATGTTGTTGAGGAGATACTCTTTCGAATAGGTATGCCGTTCATCTATGGGGAGCTGCTGGGTGATCCCAAGGGCCCTGCCCCGGGGAATGATAGTGACCTTATGGATAGGGTCAGATCCCGGGATCATCTTTGCCACAAGGGCGTGGCCCGCCTCATGGTATGCGGCGTTCTTCCTTTCCTCAAAAGGTATGATCATGCTCCTTCGCTCAACGCCCATGAGGACCTTGTCCTTGGCGTGCTCAAAATCGTCGTTCTCGATGGATTTCTTCGCCCTCCTGGCGGCAATGAGGGCTGCTTCGTTGACGAGGTTCTCAAGGTCTGCGCCCGAAAAGCCCGGGGTCCCTCTCGCGATTATCGATAGGTCTACGTCGTCTGAGACGACCGTTTTTCTTGTATGGACCTTCAGGATCTCCTCCCTGCCCTTCACGTCCGGCGTGGAGACAACGATCTGCCTGTCAAACCTTCCCGGCCTTAAAAGCGCCGGATCCAGAACGTCCGGCCTGTTCGTCGCGGACATGACGATAACCCCTTCGTTCGATTCGAACCCATCCATTTCGACGAGGAGCTGGTTGAGCGTCTGCTCCCTCTCGTCGTGTCCTCCGCCGAGCCCGGCGCCCCTGTGCCTCCCGACAGCGTCTATCTCGTCGATAAAGATAATGCAGGGCGCATTCTTTTTCCCCTGGTTAAAAAGATCCCGTACGCGTGAAGCGCCTACGCCTACAAACATCTCAACAAAATCTGACCCGCTTATGCTGAAAAAGGGCACATTTGCCTCGCCGGCTATTGCCCGCGCCAGCAATGTCTTTCCTGTTCCCGGAGGGCCCACGAGGAGAACGCCCTTGGGGATCCTTCCGCCGAGCTTTGTAAACTTCTTCGGGTCAACCAAAAAATCTATGACCTCCTGCAGCTCCTCTTTCGCTTCATCGATCCCGGCTACGTCATGAAAGGTCACCTTATTTTCCCTGCCGGTAAAAAGCCTTGCCTTGCTCTTTCCGAAGGCCATCGCCTTGCCGCCGCCGGCCTGCATCTGCCTCATGAAAAATATCCACACCCCGATGAGAAGCAGCATCGGCAGCCACGATACGAATATGGACTGCCAGAAGCCTGATTCCTCATCAGGTTTTGCGGTAATGCGGACGCTGTAATCGCGCAGCACTTTCATGAGCTCCTGGTCTTCAGGGGCATAGCTCCTGAATTCTTTGCCGTCTTTGTACGTGCCGATGATGTTCCTGCCCTGGATGGTAACAGAAGAAACCTTGTTTGCCTTGACCGCATCTATAAAATCGCTGTAGACCACGCTGTCAAGGATCTTTTTCGGCTTGTAGTAGACGTTGAAGATAAAAAGACCCAAAAGGACGACGAGGAGCCATACGAAGATGTTCCTGTTCATTGAATTTGGATTGGTTGTTTTCTGCACACATCCTATTTACCATAGAATCCCCTTAATTATCAATCATTTTTAGCAGATAAGCCGAAAGGGCGGTCAATAGTATATAGTATATAGTATATCGAGAAAAAAGCAGCTCATAGTTCATAGCTCATGGCTCATAGCGAATATCGATACTCGACGCTGATGGCTGTATGCTGATAGCTGACGGCTTTCTGCCTTTCTGCCTCTTACCTTTCTTTTTGTTGCTTTGAGGCAGCGATTATGCGATAAAAGAACAAGGTTGGGCCCTCTTGAACGCGATGAAAGACACAGCTGAAAAACCAAGGCAGATCCTGGGCCTGATAGGCTCTCCCCGCAGGCTTGGCAATTCCGAGCTTATAACGAAGGAGATCTCCCGGCACATAACGGGCCCTCACACGCTTAGGCTTGTCCGCCTGCCCTCTTTAAACATACTTCCCTGCAAGGCTTGCTACGGCTGCATCATGGACAACCCGTGCCCGCAACAGGACGATATGGGCCTCATCCTTGAAGAGCTTGTCCGGGCCGATGCGGTAATCGTTGCTTCGCCGGTCTATTTCCTTGGCGCCAACGCAATATTTAAAAAGATACTTGACAGGGGCTTTCTCTTCTTCGATATCCTGCAAAGGGTTTACAAAAAACCGTCGGTACTCGTAAACCTCTACGGGATGAAAGGAAGGATCGGGGCAGCCCCGCATACCCTTTTGACCTTTGCGTCATTTCTCGGGCTTGATGTAAAGGCAAGCGTCGACATCCATGCGGCTTTGCCCGGGGAGGTAATCATGAACCCGCGCAACATAAGCGCTGCCGGGCGTTTGGGGAAAATGCTCTTCTCAAAGAAAAAGGCCGGGGCCGGGGCCGGGGCCGGTTGCCCTTTCTGTGGGTGCGAGTTCGTCCGGATGAAAAGGCGTACATTCATCTGTACGCTCTGTCATGGGGAGTTCTCAATCGACAAAGATGGCGTCCGTGCCAGAATAAAGGAGGGCGACATCTTCGGCACACCGGAACACAGGCTTCTTCACAAGGAGTGGCTGAAGGGGATGAAAGACAGGTTCTTCGATTCGAGAAAGGAGATCCTTCGGGCAGCCCTGCAGTATAAAGATGTTGGGGAATGGGTAACACCTGAGAAGGTATGAAGTTAAGAAGGTGAGAGGATAGGAGGATAAGAGGGCGAGAGGTTGATGAGCTCTTTTTTTCTCTTCTCACCTTCTTAACTTCTGCTTTTCTTAACCTCTTTTCGTTTTCTGCTACTGTTACGCAGTATATTCCCTTATGTCCGCCTCGTAGCCCAGTGTCTTTAATGCGGCCATGAGGCTTGTTACATCATCGGCGTCAAGATGGAGAACAAGATCGTTTCTATGCGGATCAGGGGGCAGCCAGAAGGTCTTGACCTTAAGCCCCGCCTTGTTCACCTGTTCTATAACCTTATGGTGGTCTTCCCTGTCGCCTGCTCCGTAAACAATGATCCTTTTTCCTTTTTCGCCGATGCCCAGTAAAGGATTGAGAATTTTATAAAAGACGTCGTTGGTGGTGACAATGCCGATAACCTTGCCGTTTTCCACGACAGGAAGGCACCCTACCCTGTTTTTCTGCGCTAACGCAACAGCCTTTTCTACGGTCTTATCGGGCGTGATCGTGACAACGTTTGTTTTCATGATCTCTTTCACCGTCAGCTTCGACATAAGATAGAAAAGCTGACGCTGGTTAAAGGGAGTCGTCGACGAAGGGCTCGCCTTGAGCAGGTCATCTTTCGTTACGAGCCCGACAAGCTTTCCCTTATCAAGGACAGGGAGCCTGCCTATTTTGTGAGACTCCATGATGCGTTCCGCGTCGAGGACATAGGTGTCAGCCGGGATCGTGATCACGTTGTATACCATTATGTCTTTTACAAGCATATCTTTCCTCTCTGTAATATAAATTTATTTAATATTCTCGGATTTTTTGATGGTGCTGTCAAGACCCTTTATGCCCATCGCCCCGGATCACAGCTTACTGATAGTCTTTGAAGCCTTTCTCAACCTCTTCGGAAGCCTCCTGGGGTTTCCCTTCTTTGCCCCCTGCCTCATGCTCCCGCCACAATCTTCGTCTTTGCCTCCCCAGGGCTCAGCAGCCATCATCTCCCGCAGGCGGCCCGGCGTGACAAAGGGGATGTCATGCCTCTTTGCCTCATCGATAATGGCCCTGTCTGAGCTGACCACTGCAATGCCAGCCCTTTTTGACCTGATGATCTCAATTATCACGTCGTCTGCCGTCTCCCCTTCCCTTGAATATACAACATCGATCCCCTTGAAGTCCTCTCTCTGGCGCCCCGGGGAAAAGCTGTTGTACGCATCAAAAACCACGGTTATCTTCCCGCCGCGGCGTTTTTTGTATCCCGCCAGCTTTTCCAGTAAAGACCTCCGCAGGCCTTCAAGGTCGGCGCCTCCGTGAATCCCGGTGTTCCCCGTTCTGCTTATATAATTGTATCCGTCGATGACGATATGGATCATAATAATAGCTCAAGTAAAATCAAGCACGAAATTCTAATATCGAAACTCTAAACAATATCAAAATCCAAATATTAAATGTTCTGAACAAATGCATGTTGTTTACATTTTGAATTTTGAAAATTCAAATTTGTTTAGTGCTTCGATATTCGGATTTAGGATTTAAACTCCCCCTTTTATTTTTCCTTATAATATTCCCTCATCACCTTATCGAGGACTCCGTTGATAAAGACCCTGGAGTCTTCATTCCCGTATTTCTTGCCAAGCTCTATGGCCTCATCAATAGAGACCTTCGGCGGCACATCGGGGACAAAGAGCATCTCGTAGATGCCGACCCTCAGGATATTTTTGTCCACGTAGGTTATCCTGTCAAGCCTCCAGTGTTCGCAGGAAGCTGCGATCTTTGTATCGATCATATCCTGATGCTGCTTTATTCCGGACAGCAACCGGCGGGCATAATCTATGATGTCCTGCTGATAGGGGAAGATCTCACAGTATTTATTCAGGGCCGATTCGGAGTCATCATTGTTCGTTTCTCCCTGATAGAGCATCCGTAATGCTAATTCTCTCGCTTTCCGCCTTCGCACAAGTTGTTTTCCTTCAGAAGGTTGACCATTTCTATGACCGAAATTGCAGCGTCGTAGCCCTTGTTGCCGGACTTTGTCCCGGCCCTTTCTATTGCCTGCTCAATGTTCTCGCTGGTGATGATGCCGAAAGCGATAGGCTTTTCGATCTCGAGGGATGCCTGAGCGATGCCTTTTGTGACCTCTGAGGCAATATAGTGAAAGTGCGGCGTGGCGCCTTTGATGACAGTCCCCAGACAGATAACCCCGTCAATCTCCTTTTTCCCGGCAAGGAGCTTTGCGACGAGCGGTATCTCGAATGCGCCGGGGACCTTGTAGATCATAACCTGTTTTTCGTCAGCACCGTGCCTCTTCAGTGCATCCAGCGCGCCTTCAAGAAGCCTGTCGGTAATAAAGCTGTTGAACCTGCTTACTACGATTGCGAACCTGAGCCCCTTTGCATTAAGTTTTCCTTCACGTACCATATGCGCTCCTCATACGTTATTGAGAATATGGCCAAGCTTTTTCTGCTTGGTCTTAAGGTAGGCTATGTTGTCTTTCGTTGGCTCCATCTCAAGCGACGTGCGCTCAAGGACCTGGAGGCCATACCCTTCAAGCCCTTTGATCTTCTTGGGATTGTTTGTGAGCAGCCTCATCTTTCTCACCCCGAGGTCGTTCAAGATCTGGGCGCCGATACCATAATCCCTGAGGTCAGGGGAAAAACCAAGGGCGATGTTTGCCTCCACGGTATCGTGGCCATGGTCCTGAAGGTTGTATGCCTTCAGCTTGTTCAACAATCCTATGCCTCTTCCTTCCTGCCTCATGTAAAGAAAAACACCCTTTTTCTCTTTCTCTATCATCTTCAGCGCCGCGTGAAGCTGTTCGCCGCAGTCACACCGCAATGAGCCCAGCACGTCGCCGGTAAAACATTCTGAATGGACCCTGACAAGGACAACATCGTCAGGCATTATATCCCCTTTCACCAGGGCAAGGTGTGTCTCCTTATCGATATCGTTCTCGTACCCTATAAGCTTGAACTCGCCGCCGTAGCGCGTGGGAATCCTCGTTTCCGTAACCCTCCGGACGAGTTTTTCGTTCTTCATCTTATATTTGATAAGATCTGCAATGCTCACGATCTTGAGCCCGTGGCGCTCTGCAAAGATCTCGAGGTCGGGGAGCCTCGCCATCGTACCATCCTCGTTCATAATCTCGCAGATAACTCCCGCCGGCTTCAGCCCCGCAAGCCTTGCCATATCCACCGATGCCTCGGTGTGGCCGACCCTTACGAGCACACCGCCGTTCCTTGCCATAAGCGGGAATATGTGGCCGGGTTTTGCAATATCGTCAGCGGTAGATGTATCGTCGATGGCAACCTGGACCGTTCTCGCCCTGTCATGGGCAGAGATCCCCGTCGTTACCCCGTGTTTTGCCTCTATGGAGACGGTAAACGCCGTATTGTATGGAGATGTATTCTTATCGACCATCAGGGGCAGATCCAGCTCCTTCACCCTTTCTTCTGTCAAAGAAAGGCAGATCAGGCCGCAGGCATACCGCGCCATGAACGTTATAGCCTCGGGGGTAACCTTCTCTGCGGCGATCATTACATCGCCTTCGTTTTCCCTGTCCTCGTCATCGACGATGATCACCATTTTGCCTTTGCGGATATCGCGAAGCACGTCTTCGATCTTTGATATTGCCATTATCTGTCCCCTTTTATATATCCATGATCAGAGAGGAAGCTCAGGTCTATTTCCTTCTGTTTGTTCCTGACCAGAAAGCTTTCAACGTATCTGCCGATAATATCGGTCTCTATGTTTACTCTGTCCCGCAGGTTCTTTTCGCCTATGGTGGTTCTGGATGCAGTATATGGAATTATGTTAACTGTAAATGTATTACCATGTTGCTCATTGACTGTCAAGCTTATTCCATCGATCGCCACAGAGCCCTTTTGCACGAAATACCTTGATATATCAAGGGGTATCTCGACGCTGAACTGCCTTGAATCGCCTGCCTGCTTTATATCCGTGATCGTTCCGATCGCGTCGACATGACCGGTTACAATGTGGCCTCCGAACCTTCCCCCGACGCCCATTGCACGTTCAATATTGACCCGCTGTGACACCTTTGTTTCCCTCAGGGTAGTCCTGCTCAGCGTTTCGAGGGACGCGTCGGCGCTGAAAACCCCCTTGCCTGTCTTTGTTACCGTCAGGCATACGCCGTTGACGGAGATGCTGTCGCCTTCCCTGATGTCAAAGGGCGTGAGGCTCGTTCTGACGGCAAATTCCCATTTTCCGCCCATCTTGTTTATGCCGGTGATCGTTCCGATGTCTTCAATGATTCCTGTGAACATATCCTTCTACGCAGATGTCCTCTTTGAACCTTTTGATGGTCTTTACATCGATCCTGTATGCATCCTTCAGGAAATCGATGCCCTTGCCGCCGACGAGGTTGAGGGCGTTCTTGCCCCCGATAATGATAGGGGCATAAAAGAGAACTACCTTATCCACCAGGTCTTCCTTGAGCAACGCGCTGTGGACCTCCCCGCCGCCTTCAACAAAGACGCTTACGATCCCTCTTTTATAGAGATCCTGGCATACGTGCTTTAGCGAGGTCCGGCCGTTCCCGTCATGAGGGATCCTGACAACCTCTATCCCCATGGACACCAGTTTTGCCTCCCTGTCTGCCCTGGAATCCTCCGAGGTAAAGACCAGCGTCTTGTACTTGCCTGATGTCTTCACAATATCACAGGCAAGGGGTATCCTGAGCTTCGAGTCAAGGATGATCCTTGTGGGATACTTTTTCGGCCTTATGACCTTTGGAACCAGCAACGGATTGTCCGTTATAACTGTATTGATCCCTATCAGGATGCCATCCATGACAGACCGCAGCCTGTTGGCGTACTTTCTTGATTCTTCATTCGATATCCATTTTGAATCACAGGTCTTGGTGGCAATCTTTCCATCAAGGCTTACTGCCGCCTTCATGATGAAGAAAGGCCTTTTCTTTTCCATATAGACGACGAAGGCCTCGTTGAGCCTTCTTGCCTCTTCGTCAAGGACGCCCACCTTTACCTCGATGCCGGCCTTCCGCAAGGCCTCTATGCCCCTGCCGTTCACTTTGGGGTTGGGGTCAACCATGGAAACGACTACCCGTTTGATGCCTGCCTGGATTATTGCATCAGTGCAGGGAGGGGTTTTCCCCTGATGTACGCAGGGCTCCAGGTTTATGTAAAGGGTAGACCCCCGCGCCTCCCCCTGCGCGTCGTTGATAGCAACGATCTCGGCATGGGCATGGCCGGCCTTTTTATGGTAACCCCTGCCTACAACCTCTTTGCCTTTTACAAGCACAGCGCCCACCATGGGGTTCGGCGATGTAGATCCAAAACCTTTTCTTGCGAGAGCAAGCGCCATTCCTATGTACTGTTCTTCTTTCACGCTTCATCCTTTTTAAGGAGCAGGTCTTTCAGCTCTTCCATGAATTCGTTAATATCTTTGAACTGCCTGTATACAGACGCAAACCGGACATAGGCTATCTCATCAAGCTTCCTCAGTTCGTCCATGACCAGCTGGCCGATCTCAGTGGCCTTGATCTCTCTATCGCCCTTTTCCAGCAGGATATACTCGATCCTTGAAACGATCTTTTCTATATTCGTTATGCTGATCGGCCTTTTTTCACAGGCCTTGTTCAACCCGTTCAGGATCTTGGTCCTGTCAAAGACCTCCCGTCTGTCATCTTTTTTTATGACGAGCGGCAGCCCTTCCTCAAGCCTCTCCGCAGTAGTGAAGCGCTTTCCACACTTGAGGCACTCCCTGCGCCTTCGAATCGTGTCCATCTCTTTGCTCATCCTCGAATCAAGGACCTTGCTCTCAGGGTCATTGCAAAAAGGGCATTTCATGATAGTGGCTCATGGCTCATAGCTGATAGCTCATAGCTGAATATAATATAAAATTATGGAAGCGTTCATTGCTTTACACTCCGTATCTTCAACCGGGCACCGGGAGCTTTCTTCCTCCCAGGGTTCTCCTTGATGACTACCTTCTTCAGGACAATGCCGGATTCTTTGATCAGCTGCATGGAAAGATCGTCCGGGTAGCCGTCGAGATAGTGAACTGTTCTGATGCCTGCATTGATAACCATCTTCATGCAGATCGAGCATGGCAGGTGGGTTGAATAAAGCTGGGCGCCTTCGATGCTTACGCCGTGATATGCCGCCTGTATGATCGCATTCTGCTCCGCGTGGAGGCCCCTGCAGAGCTCGTGCCGCTCGCCGGAGGCGATCTTCAGCCGTTCACGCATACATCCGAGGTCGATGCAGTGGCGCAGGCCTGTCGGCGCGCCATTGTATCCCGTGGCGAGAATCCTCTTGTTCTTCACGATGAGGGCGCCCACGTTCCTTCTTGTGCAGGTGGACCGCTTCGAAACAATGCTCGCAATCTCCATGAAATAAGAATCCCAGTCGGGACGGTGATTTTTCATATGTTAAAGATGCGGGAATAAAAAGGGAACCCGACGCAAAGCTCTCTGACCTTTTTCTTTATATCTTTTCGCAGCGGCCGCTCTCCAATGTTCCGCAGGACTGTATCGATGAGTTCAGCAATGATTTCCATCTCCCGCTCCTTCATCCCCCGGGTAGTAACTGCCGGGGTGCCGATCCGGATGCCGCTGGTCACATTGGGGCCTTTTGCGTCAAAGGGGATCAGGTTCTTGTTGATCATGATGCCGCTTTCTTCAAGGGCCTCCTGGGCCTCTTTGCCGGTCACATCCTTGCCGGTCAGGTCCACGAGAAAAAGGTGGTTGTCGGTCCCCCCGGAGACGATCCTGTATCCCAGGCCGTTCATGCGATCCGAAAGGTACCGGGCATTGGCTATGATCTGCCTCTGATATTCCCTGAATTCCCCGCTCATTGCCTTCTTCAGCGCAACCGCCTTTGCAGCGATAACGTGCATAAGGGGCCCGCCCTGGAGCCCTGGGAAGACCGCAGAATCGATGGCTTTTGCAAATTCCTTTGTACAGAGTATAAGCCCCCCGCGAGGCCCGCGGAGCGTCTTATGCGTCGTTGTTGTCACAAAGTGGGCATGCTCAACGGGGCTCGGATG
>Ga0116142_10005382_pt1 | contig 11574 bp, 9 predicted proteins | sample AD_UKC033_MetaG_FD_89785 | JGI IMG/M metagenome (GOLD analysis project Ga0116142, IMG submission 89785) | Active sludge microbial communities of municipal wastewater-treating anaerobic digesters from USA - AD_UKC033_MetaG | ecosystem: Engineered > Bioreactor > Anaerobic > Digestate | place: USA... | reverse complement strand
GAATACACGCTGGCCGGATGCGCGCGCGTGGCGAGATCGTTGACCAGCGCCGCCGCCGTGTACTGCACGATCATGAAACCGGAATCGGTGCCGTCCTCGTTGCCGATCAGAAAGGCCGGCAGGCCGTCATTGGTTGAGGGATCGACGAGCTTGGCCAGGCGCCGCTCGGAGATCGAGGCAAGCACCGGAATCGCCGCCTTCACGTAGCTCATCACCAGTGCCAGCGGCATGCCGTGGAAATGCCCGGCCGAGATGACCTGGTCCTCGATGTAGCGCGGGTTCTCCGCGTCGGGAAACACCAGTGGGTTGTCGGTGACTGCGTTGAGTTCGATGTCGATGACGCGACAGGCCTGCGCCCAGGCATCGCGCACGGCGCCATGCACCTGCGGCATGCAACGCAGGCAATAGGCATCCTGTGGTTGGTGCTTCTTGCCGCCCTTGAACGGCAGGAAACGCTGGTAGAACGCCTCGCGACCATGGCGCTGCGACGGCGGCACGTAGTCCCAGGCGATGTCGAAACGTTGCGCGCGATCCTCGGCCTCCTGCCAGGCCTCGGCCGTCCACGTGCGAAAGCGCGGCACGAGGTGGTAGGCGATATCGACCAGCGTCGAATCCTCGAGCAGGTCGCGCACCGATGCCGATGTGGCGACCTGGCCTGGATGCGGGCGCAGTTCGTGCACTTCCGGTCGCAGCGCGCCGCTGCGGCCGGCGAAGGCGTCGAGCGTCATCGCCGCGGCCAAGTCGGCGGTGGCAATCAAGCGTTCGATGCGCGCCAGGGCGAGCACGCCGGTCGCCAGCATCTGTGCGGTGCCATTGTTGAGCGCAAGGCCTTCCTTGAACGACAGACGCACGGGCGCGAGTCCGGCACGGCGCAGCGCCTCGGCGCCGTCGATGCGGTCGCCCTCGAAATAGGCCTCGCCACCGCCGAGCAGGACGATGGCCAGATGCGACAACGGCGCAAGATCGCCACTGGCACCGACCGAGCCCTTCTCCGGGATGACCGGCACGATGCCGCGGTTGAGCAACTCCGCCAGCGCCTCGAGCGTGGCCACGCGGATGCCGGAATGGCCGCGCAGCAGCGTATTGATGCGGATCGCCAGCATCGCGCGGACGACCTCGGGTGCCAGCGGCTTGCCGACGCAGACCGCGTGGGTGATGACGAGATTGCGCTGCAGTTCCTCGAGCAGGCTACCGTCGTGCCGTTCGGGATTGCCGCCCGGCAACTCGTCGCGCGCGCGATGTGCGCCGAGCAGCTTGTCGGCATTGCTGCCGAAGCCGGTGGTCACGCCGTACACCGGCTCGCCGCAACTGACCTTGTCGGCAAGGAATTCCGCCGCACGCTGCACGCGTTCGAGGGCCACCGGCGCGAGGGCAACACGCGCGCCACCCTCGGCAATGTCGATGAGCGCAGCGCGGGTCAGGGACACGCCATCGAGAACGACCACGCTCATGCCAGCCTCCGCATCACCGCAGCCTGCTCGAGCTCGACGCGCAGCGTCTTCACCAGTTCACCGCGCTGCACTTCGAACTGATCCTCGCGGCGCAGGTCCTTGACCGTGACCGTACCACTGGCAAGTTCGTTCTCGCCGAGCACGAGCACGAAACGGATGCCGGCGCGGTCGGCGTACTTGAACTGCTTGCCGAGCTTGGACGGCTCCATGACGACTTCGGTATTGATGCCGGCCGAACGCAGCTCGGAGGCCAAGGCGAGATAGGCCGGCAACTGCGCCTCGTCCATCTGCGTGACCAGCGCCTGCACGGTGCTGGTCGCCGTGCCGATCAGTTTGGCCTCGCGCAGTTGCCAGTACAGGCGCGTGGCGCCGATCGAGATGCCGACGCCCGGAAGCTTCGACTTCGTGTAGTTGCCGGCGAGGTTCTCGTAGCGGCCACCCGAGCAGATCGAACCGATCTGCGGATGATCGTTCAGCGTGGTCTCGTAAACCGTGCCGGTGTAGTAGTCGAGGCCACGCGCGATCGACAGGTTCAGCGCGAAATGCGTCTCCGGCACGCCGAAGGCCTTGACCAGGTCGAGCACCTCGCGCAGTTCCGCACGGCCCTGCTCGAAGGTCTCGCTGCCGGAACCAAGCGCATCGAGCTGCGCGTGCGCGTCGGTCAGCGAGGTCGAGCGCACCTGCACGAAGGCGAGGATCTTCGCGACCACGTCGGCGCCGAGGCCGAACTCGCTCTCGAGCGTCTGCCGCACGGCATCGGTGCCGCGCTTGTCGAGCTTGTCGACCTCGCGCAGCACGGTCATCTGGCGCTCGCCCTCGGCGATGCCGAGCCCCTCGAACCAGCCGCGCATCAGGCGGCGGTTGTTGAGCTGGATGGTGAACGGCCCGATCGCGAGATCGCGGAACACCGAGTAGATCGTCGCCGGCAGTTCGGCGTCGTAGCGCACGGAGAGCGCATCCTTGCCGATCACGTCGATGTCGCACTGGTAGAACTCGCGGAAGCGCCCGCGCTGCGCGCGCTCGCCGCGGTAGACGCGCTGCATCTGGTAGCGACGGAACGGAAAGCCGAGATCGTGTTCGTGCTCGGCAACGTAGCGCGCAAGCGGCACGGTCAGGTCGAAGCGCAGCGCCAGTTCCGGCTTCTCGCCCCGCTCCAGCGCGCCGGTCGACTGCACGAAATAGACCTGGCGCTCGGTCTCGCCGCCGGACTTGGTCAGCAGCACGTCGGCGAATTCCATCACCGGCGTCTCGATCGGCAGGAAACCGAAGCGCTCGAAGTTGCCGCGGATCGTGTCGAGCATGCCCTGGAAGGCGATCTGGTCGAGCGGCAGCAGTTCGAGCACGCCGGGTGGCGTGCGGGCAGGCGTCAGGGCCATCGGAATCCTCGGAAAAACCGGCGTATCGGCACCATGCGGGGCCGTGAAAAAGGCGCATAGGTTAGCAGACCGAACCGAGCCGCCCGCAGCCGCCATTGCATCGCCGCGACGCGGCCACTATCATGCGCGCCCCGCCTTGGCGGGATCCATGTCGGGGTGTAGCTCAGTCTGGTAGAGCGCTACGTTCGGGACGTAGAGGTCGCAGGTTCGAATCCTGTCTCCCCGACCAAATCCTGCGGTACTCCGCACGCAACCCGGCCACGCGCCGGGTTTTTCGTTTGCGCCGCGCGATCCGGCCGGCCCGGCGGCCGTGCTAGGTTTGGCTTTCGCCCACTCCAGCCCCCTTCGCCGTGTCGATCGTCCTCACCCCCTTCGCCCTCGCCCGCCTGTTCCCACGCGAGCCCCGCCGCAACACGATCCAGGACTGCACCCCGGCCGAGTTCGAGCGTCGGCTCAATGACGAAGCGCCACACAAGGTGCTCGACGGCTATGCGCCGTTCTGCAAGCTGCACGTACACCGCAACTGGACCTCGACGCGCTGCCTGACCGTACCGATCACCGAGGTCAACCGCCCTTTGCTGCGCTCGGCCTACGAGGCGCGCACGAAGGACGAACTGCCGGTGCTCGTGCGTTGGTTCGAAGGCGTCGAGGCGCCGATCGCGGACTGGCTGGTCGTGATCCTCTACAGCCGCGAACAACTGGCGAAGGAAGGCGCGCCGATCGAAGCCGACTGGGGCATCGTCGGTTGCCTGTACACGGCAGAACCGGAGGAGATCCCGATGGCGCCGATCACGATGATGCGCAACGCGCTCGGCGTTGACGAAGGCGGTTCCGGAGTGCCGCTCGACCGCGAGGCCTACCACCGCAGTGTCGCGTACTGGGAAAACCATGCGAACTGGCGTCCGTAGCAAGTCACACCCTTGTAGGAAGCGGCTTCAGCCGCGATGCTCCTTCTGAACAAGCCCCCACAGAGAGAGCAGCACGCCTGAAGGCGGTTCCTACAGCCGCGATTGGAGAAACCCGGGAGTGAACGCATGCAGCGAGATTCCATGAGCGATTCCGAGCAGCCCACGCAGCCTACCGGTGATGAAGCAACGCAAGCCGCGTCACGCCCCTTCGTCGTGCCGTGCTCGCATCCGGGCTGGTCGGCACCGCTGCGCTGGCTGCGCCTCGGCTGGAACGATTTGCGTCGCGCACCCGCGCTGAGTGCGCTGTTCGGCGGCGTCATCGTCGTCGCCAGTGCGGCAATCTCGATGCTGGCGTGGAAGCTCGGACGCTTCGCCCTGCTCGCCACCCTGCTGTCGGGTTTCGTCTTCGTCGCGCCGCTGATTGCGGTCGGCCTCTACTGCGTCAGCCGCGCGCTCGAGCGTGGACAGACGCCGCGCCTGGCCGATTCCTTCGTGCTCGCCCGCCGCGTCGCCGGCCAGGCCGCCGTGTTCGCGCTGGCCCAGGGCGTCATCATCCTGGTCTGGTCACGCGCCGGCATGATCATCACCGCGCTGTGGCCGGCGATGGAAGGCGACACCACCGCCCTGCTCGAATACCTCGCCATCGGCAGCGCCGTCGGCGGTGTGTTCGCCGCGCTGACCTTCGCCGTGGCCGCGTTCTCGCTGCCGATGATCGCCGACCGCGACGTCGACATGATCACCGCTGCCGTATCCAGCGTGAACGCGGTCGCGCGCAACCTGCCGGTGATGGCGCTATGGGCCTTCCTCATCGTCGCCATCACCGCGCTCGGCATCGCTGCCGGCTTCATCGGCCTCGGCCTCGCCATGCCTTGGCTCGCCTACTCGGCCTGGCATGCCTACCACGAAGTCATCGACGCGGCGGAATGGCCGCGGCTCGGTTGACCAATGCAGAACCCCATCACTCCCACTCGATCGTCGCCGGCGGCTTGCCGCTGATGTCGTAGACGACGCGCGAGACGCCGCGGAGTTCGTTGATGATGCGGTTGCTGACCTTGCCGAGGAAGTCGTACGGCAGGTGCGCCCAGTGGGCGGTCATGAAGTCGATGGTCTCCACGGCACGCAGGGCGATGACCCATTCGTAGGCGCGGGCGTCGCCGACGACGCCGACGGATTTGACCGGCAGGAACACGGCGAAGGCCTGGCTGGTCCTGTCGTACAGGTCGGCGGTGCGCAGTTCGTCGATGAAGATGGCGTCGGCCTTGGCCAGCAGTTCGGCGTACTCGGGTTTCACTTCGCCGAGGATGCGCACGCCGAGGCCGGGGCCGGGGAACGGGTGGCGATAGACCATCGTGCGCGGCAGGCCGAGCTCGACGCCGAGGCGGCGCACTTCGTCCTTGAACAGTTCGCGCAGCGGCTCGACCAGGCCAAGCTTCATGTGTTCGGGCAGGCCGCCGACGTTGTGGTGGCTCTTGATGACGTGTGCCTTGCCGGTGCGGCTGCCTGCCGATTCGATCACGTCGGGATAGATCGTGCCCTGGGCCAGCCAGCGTGCGTTCGTCAGCTTGTTCGATTCCTCTTCGAAGATTTCGACGAACAGGTTGCCGATGATCTTGCGCTTGGCTTCCGGGTCGGCGACGCCTTCGAGCGCCCTGAAGTAGCGCGGCGCAGCGTCGACGCGGATGACCTTGACGCCGAGGTGTTCGGCAAAGGTCGCCATCACCTGGTCGCCTTCCTGCCAGCGCAGCAGGCCGGTGTCGACGAACACGCAGGTCAGCTGCTCGCCGATCGCCCGGTGCAGCAGCGCGGCGACGACGGAGGAATCGACGCCACCGGACAGGCCGAGGATGACCTCATCCGTACCGACCTGCTCGCGCACGCGCGCGATCTGGTCGTCGATGATGTTGGCCGCTGTCCACAAGGTGCGACAGCCGCAGATGTCGACGACGAAGCGACGCAGCAAGGCCTGCCCCTGCCTGGTGTGCGTCACTTCGGGATGGAACTGCACGCCGTACCAGCGCTTGTCCTCGCAGGCCATCGCAGCAACCGGGATACGCTCGGTGACCGCGGTGATGGTCCAGCCCGGCGGCACCGTGGCGACGTGGTCGCCATGGCTCATCCAGACATCGAGGCGCGGCGCTCCGTCGTGGTCGCTCAGGCCGCCAAGCAAGGCATCGTGCGCGACCAGCTCGACCTCGGCATGGCCGAACTCGCGCGCATCGGCGGCTTCGGTGCTGCCGCCGAGTTGGACGGCCAGTGTCTGCATGCCATAGCAGATGCCGAGAATCGGAAGACCGGAGTCGAACACCTGCTGCGGCGCCTGCGGTGCACCGTGTTCGGTGGTCGATTCGGGGCCGCCGGAGAGGATGATGCCCTTGGCGCCGAATGCGGCGATCTCAGCGGGATCGTGGTCCCACGCCCAGATCTCGCAATACACGCCGAACTCGCGCACGCGGCGCGCGATGAGCTGGGTGTATTGCGCGCCGAAGTCGAGAATCAGGATGCGGTCGGAATGTAGGTCGGTCACGCGCTCGGAACTCCCGTGTGGCGGCGCACGTCGATGTGCCGGCTCAACTGCTCAAGCGGTAGTTCGGCGCTTCCTTGACGATTTCGATGTCGTGCGGATGCGCCTCGCGCACGCCGGCGCCGGAGACGCGCACGAACTGCGGACGAGAGCGCATCTGGTCGATCGTGCCGCAGCCGCAATAGCCCATCGACGCACGCAGGCCACCGACGAGCTGGTGGATGATGTTGCGGATCGAACCGCGGTACGGCACACGACCCTCGATACCTTCGGGCACGAGCTTCTCGGGTTCGGAGGCATCCTGGAAGTAACGATCGCTGGACCCCCTCTCCATCGCTCCGACCGACCCCATGCCGCGGTAACTCTTGTATGAACGCCCCTGGTAGAGCTCGACCTCGCCCGGCGATTCCTCGGTGCCGGCGAACATGCTGCCGAGCATGACCGTCGAGGCACCGGCGACGATGGCCTTGGCGACGTCGCCCGAATAGCGAATGCCACCGTCGGCGATCAGCGGGATGTCGTCCTTGAGCGCGTTGGCGACGAGGTCGATCGCGGTGATCTGCGGTACACCGACGCCGGTGACGATGCGCGTCGTGCAGATCGAGCCGGGACCGACGCCGACCTTGACCGCATCGGCGCCGGCATCGCGCAGCATCAGCGCGGCATCACCGGTGACGATGTTGCCGCCGATGACCTGCGTCTGCGGAAAGTGCTTCTTGACCCAGGCCACGCGGTCGATGACCGACTGCGCATGGCCGTGCGCGGTATCGACGATGAGCACGTCGACACCGGCCTCGACCAGCGCGGCGACACGGCGCTCGGTGTCGCCACCAACCCCGACTGCAGCGCCGACGCGCAGGCGCTCGCTGTCATCCTTGGCCGAACGCGGGTTGTCGCGCGCCTTCTGGATGTCCTTGACGGTGATCAGGCCGCGCAACTGGAAATCGTCGTTGACCACCAGCACCTTCTCGATGCGATGCTTGTGCAGCAGGGCCAGCACTTCATCCTCGCTCGGGCCTTCCTTGACCGTCACCAGGCGATCCTTGCGCGTCATGATGTTCTTGACCGGATCGTCGTGCTTCTTCTCGAAGCGCATGTCGCGGCTGGTGACGATGCCGACGAGCTGGTCGCCGTCGACCACCGGAACGCCGGAGATGCCGTGCTCGCGGGTGATGCGCATGACGTCGAGGATCGAGGTGTCGGGTTGCACGGTGAGCGGATCGCGGATCACGCCGGCCTCGAACTTCTTGACCAGGCGCACTTCCGCGGCCTGCTGTTCGGGGGACATGTTCTTGTGGATGATGCCGATACCACCGCACTGGGCCATGACGATGGCAAGGCGTGCCTCGGTGACGGTATCCATCGCTGCGGACAGGATCGGCACGTTGAGGCGCAGGCCGCGGGTCAGGCGGGTGGAGGTATCGACGTCGCGCGGCAGGACGGTGGAGTGACCGGGAACGAGGTAGACGTCGTCGAACGTCAGGGCATCGGCGAGTAGGCGCATGAGGGGCCAGGGAGGGCTGCAATGGACCATTTTAGCGTCCGTGCCCGCAGGGCGCCATGGCGGAGCGGCAGCAGGACCTCAATCGAAGAAGGTCTCGGCCGCCTCGAGCGTGTTTTCCATCAGCGTGGCCACGGTCATCGGACCGACACCACCCGGGACCGGCGTGATCCACGAGGCGCGTGCGGCCGCCGCTGCGAACTCGACGTCACCGACCAGGCGGCCGTCGTCGAGGCGGTTGATGCCGACATCGACCACGACCGCGCCCGGCTTGATCCATTCGCCCTTGACCAGGCCCGGCTTGCCGGCGGCGACCACGACGATCTCGCCTTGCGCGACCTGGTTGTCGAGGTCTTCGGTGAAGCGGTGGCAAACCGTGGTCGTGCAGCCGGCGAGCAGCAGTTCGAGCACGAGGGGGCGGCCGACATGGTTCGACACGCCGACGACGACTGCATGCCGCCCACGCACCGGGCGGTCGGTGTTGGCAAGCAGTGTCATCACGCCCTTCGAGGTGCACGGCCGCAGGCCACGCTGGCGCAGCACGAGCCGGCCGACGTTCTCGGCCTGGAAGCCGTCGACATCCTTGCGTGGATCGATCCGGTTGATCAACGCACCAGCATCGACATGGGCCGGCAGCGGCAGTTGCACCAGGATCCCATGCACGCGCGGATCGGCATTGAGGCGCTCGACCAGGGCGGTCAGTTCGGCATCGGTGGTCGCGGCAGGCAGATCGAAGTCGAAGGATTCGAAGCCGACGTGGCGGCAGGCGCGCCGCTTGTTGCGCACATAGACCGCCGAGGCTGCCTCGTCGCCGACGAGGATCACGGCGAGCCCGGGCCGCGCCTTGCCGGCACCGACCCGCGCCGCCACGCGCATGCGCAAGCGATCGAGCAGTTCGTCGGCGATGCGCTTGCCGTCGAGGATGCGTGCGCTCATCGGGAGTCCCGCAGGAAAGCGCGGATTATCCATGCTCGCCGCGCAACCCTCAAACGACCCGGCGTGTCCTGATTGATCCTGCACCGGATGGCCCCAACGTCTTGCCGCTCGACGACGGGGTCCACCGGGACATCCCGGCTTCGCTGACCTTCCCCCAAGGAGAATCCCGGATGTCCGACCCGACCATCGAAGCCGAAGCCGCCGCATTCCGCCGCCTGCTCGCCCACCTCGACCGACGAAGCGATGTGCAGAACATCGACTTGATGATCCTCGCCGGCTTCTGCCGCAACTGCCTGGCAGACTGGTACCGCGAGGCCGCCGCGGAACACGGCCTCGTGATCGACAAGGACACCGCGCGCGAGCGAATCTATGGCGAACCGTTCGCGCAATGGAAGGCCCGTCACCAGCGCGAGGCGACTCCGGAGCAACTCGCCGCGTTCGAGGCCACGCGCAAGGCGCATCCGCCGCAGGGTTGAGGATGCACGCATGATACCGGTGCCATTCTCCGTAGCCGGTTCACGGGCGACGGGTGTGGCGATGTGTAAAGAGCATCGCCCCTGAAGGGGCTCCTGCGGGGGCTCCTGCGGCAGGTCCGCCGCCCGCCCTACCTCGCCCGCGATGCACGCACGCTGATCCAGGCACCGAGCAGCAGCAGGGCCAGCGCAATCGCCTGGGTCGGATGTGCATCGACACGACCACTGGCGAGCAGGAAGCCGGTCGAAAGCACGGGGGCGGCGTACGACAGCGTGCCGAGCAAGGCGAGGTCGCCGCGCTTGGTGCCCCCATCCCACAGACGAAAGGCAATGCCGGTCGGGCCGATGCCCATCAGCACGAGCACAACCCACTGCAGCGCGCCTGGCGCCACAGTGCGCTCACTGGCCAGATGCACGATTGCCGCGAGCATGCTGACGACGAGGCACGGGCCTGCGATCGCTGCACTCGGCACCTCGGCGAAGCGGCGGTTCGACACCGAGTACGCGGCCCAGGTCAGCGCAGCCATCGCTGCAGCGGCATAGCCCCGGACATGTGCCGGATCCATCTCGAGCGCGCGCCCACGGGTGAGCATGACGACGACCCCGGCGAGTGCCACGAGCGTGCCGACGAGCTGGCCGACGCGCAGGCCGACGCCGGGCACGAATGCGGCGAACACGACGATGAGCAGAGGCCACAGATAGTTGACCAGGTTCGCCTCGATCGCCGGCGCATGGCGAAAGGCGATGAAGTACAGCGCGTGGTAACCGAACAGGCCGACGGCCGAGAGCAGGAACCCTGGCCATGGCTGGCGCAGCGCGCGCAACCCGCTGCCATCCACGGCATTGCCGGCAAGGCCGCTGATGCCACCGACGAGGAACACGATGGCAAGCACCTGGAATGGCGGCAGGCTGGCCGTGCCGAGCGTGAACACGGCGAGCGAAGACCACAGCAGGATGGCGACGATCCCGCCGATCGTCGCGCGGGTACGGGAAGTGGGCATGACCAGGGCACGGATTGGGGTCGCGCATTATCGGCGATGTCGCGACGGTGCGTGACGTCGCGAGCACGCCCGATCTGCGAGAATGCGCCATCGTTCGTCACCATCTGCACCAATGCCCTACACGCCGATCCTCGCCACGCTCGGGTACGTGCTCTCACCCGATCGATCCGATGTCCTGCTGGTCCACCGCAACGCACGTGCCGACGATCAGCACCTCGGCAAGTACAACGGACTCGGTGGCAAGATGGAGCCCGGCGAGGACGTGGTCGAGTGCATGCGCCGTGAGATCCGCGAGGAAGCGATGATCGAATGCCTCGACCTGCACCTGCGCGGCACGATCAACTGGCCCGGCTTCGGCAAGCAGGGCGAGGACTGGTTCGGCTTCGTGTTCCTCGTCACGCGTTACGACGGCACGCCGCCGCCGGCCAACGCCGAGGGGACGCTCGAATGGAAGCCGGTGTCCTCCATCCTCGACCTGCCCCTGTGGGAAGGTGACCGCCATTTCCTGCCGCTGGTCTTCGATACCGACCCGCGCCCATTCCACGGGGTCATGCCGTACCGCGATGGACGCATGGTGTCGTGGAGCCACACGCGGTTGTAGGGGCCCGTTTACGGGCGATGACCTTCGGCGCGGAGGCCTATGGCGCCGCGGCGCGCAGGGCCGACAGCGCGGTGTTGAAGCGCTGCTGCGACCAGGCGTCCTCGTTCTTGATCGTCTCGTAGAGCGCGTCGAGACGCGCACGCAGCACGGCGGCCCGGTCGGCGTCGACCTTGCCGTCGTTCTCGAAGGCGACCACGACCGACTGTGCGGCCATGGCGACCTGCTCAGCCGAGGCGTAATCGCGGTACTCGCCGCGCTTGGCATCGGCTTCGATGCTGGCGAGGATCGCGTCGAGGTTTTCCGGCCCGTAGTTGAACGCGGCGACCTTGGCCAGCAGGCCGTCGACCGTGGCGCGCAGGCGGCGCGCGGCGGTGAAGGTCGCTTCACGACTCTGGGTGGTCGCCTTGTGCAGGGCGCGCGTCTGTTCGAGCAGGCTCTTCGCCGCGTCCGCATCGACCGGCGCGAGCACGTGGCGGAACATCACGAGATTGGCGTCGTTGAGGCGCACCACGCCCGGACCAAGGCCAGTGCCCTGGCGCGGCCCCCACTGCTTGCCCGACATCACGCGATGGCAGGCATGGCAGTCGAACAGCACCAGTTCGGGGAAGATGCCCTGCCAACCGGCCCGCTCGTCGACGACAAGGTCGAGCAGGTTCTCGGCGGCAACGCCCTGGCCGACCGCCCAGTCGCGCACGCCATTCCACTCGCCCTTGCGCCGGTTCCAGGCCTCACCGATTTTGTAGTGCGGGTGCAACCAGGTGAAGGTGTCGAGTTCGAACGACAGGCGCGGGTGGCCGGCACCCATG
>Ga0116142_10005374_pt1 | contig 11583 bp, 4 predicted proteins | sample AD_UKC033_MetaG_FD_89785 | JGI IMG/M metagenome (GOLD analysis project Ga0116142, IMG submission 89785) | Active sludge microbial communities of municipal wastewater-treating anaerobic digesters from USA - AD_UKC033_MetaG | ecosystem: Engineered > Bioreactor > Anaerobic > Digestate | place: USA... | reverse complement strand
GATAGAAGTCATTCGGAAAGAAGAAAACGGATTTATCGGTATCTTTCAATTAGAAACCGTGAAAAAGGCAGCAACCGAAAACCATTAGCTGTTTTTAGGCAATAATAGTTGGCGCGGCACTAGCTAACTAGCTAACTTGCCAACTTACTAACTAAATTAACCTCCCATTAAGAATCTACCCCACTGACTTTCATTCATTTATTACTATTTTTGCCTTCTTTTTCATGCAGACAAGGCTGTTCCTCATTATTATTTCCATCTGGATTCTGACTCCTGTACGATCCATGCCTTTAGCGCTGCCTGAACACAAACTGGCCGCGGCCCCGCCCCGCATCATTCGCACCTGTTGCGCTTTTGGGGTCAATATGAAGATGACCGGTTTGCCTTTTGTGCGGTACAACGACATCACCGGGATGGAACGGATCGGGCCCCATACTTATCTGGGGAGCAAGGAGGAAGGCAACGGGATCCTGTACACCCGCAACGGAGGATTTGTGGATATTGGCCATGTCCGGGACCAGGCGGACTGGACGGCCTTCCTGTACAGCCTGATAAAAAAATACCAGTCCGAAGGCAGCAGGGGATTTACGCATAAGCTCGGTTACGAAGGAGGCCCCAAACTGCTCCAGGTATCCCTACCCCAATCCCTGAAAGACGAAGACCTGATGGTCCTGGCCGGGCGAATCGCCTATGATCTTTCCGTATGGCATGAAATCGGCACCTGGAACGGCACCTCCCTCATCCCCATGCTCCCGGAACGGTATTCCGCCTTTTCCATTGAGGATGGTTATTCCAATATGCTGGGTATCCTGCTCGGTATACAGGCCCTTAAAAGCGACCTTCCCTTTGAAGAGGCCATGAACCAGGTCCTCCAGGAAAGCCTGACCAGGCTGGGCGCACTGCCTACCCTGGAAGAGTCCAGGCGGGCCATGCTCTCTGTGGAAGGGGACTGGTGGTCAAACCGGATCCGGCTCCCTAGCGGTAAAGTGGTCAAAAAAAGACAATTCGGAATCTATCCCTGCATTGAACCCGTTCTCCTCCCGCAGTATGTTGTTGGCCAAAACGGCCCCCTGGTGCTGAGCCTGCCGGACCTGCCCTCCCAGGCCGATCCAAACCAGTTTTATTCCATTTATATCCAACTGAATAATAAATTCCCGGTCAAAGAAATTTTTGGAGATACGGTCCGCATCATCACCCAGCGCGATTTTCCGGCCCTCATCGATTACGCGGCCCGCGAAAGCGAAAAGAAATACGGAGATCTCGTTTACAAGGAACCGAGGAGAAACAGGGCTTATGGCTCGGGCCAAGAACCAGAGCCCGGCATTTCCCTGACCGGCCGGCCGAAAGTACAGGCGCCCCTGGGCCCGGACGGGTTGAAAGGGAGGCATGGAAGGGGTGGGAAAAGGTGATGTAGTTAGTCAGTTAGTCAGTTAGTCAGTTAGTCAGTTAGCAAGTTGGCAAGTTTGTAAGTACTCACTCGGCTGATATCGGAATTTGAGTCCTTGGGCATCATTGCGGTGCATCATTTCTTTAGTTATCACTGTGGGCGTTGAGAGTGCAGTGGGAATCCGTATAAATACATTACCTCCCTTCCATTACAGCTTCTTTGCGCCTTTGCGCCTTTGCGCTAAATACTGGTGCATCATCTTGATTCACCGCTGCGAGCGATGTTTGAATCTATAATAGAAAATAACCCATCATTCCATTGCCGGGTCTTTGCACTCTTTACGACCTTTGCAGCTTCATATCCCAAATACCATGTTGCATATCACTCAGGTCATCTATCTTCATCCCGGCCCTGAGGCCGAACAATCCTTCCTCGAGTTTGAATCCAGGGTACTCCCATTGATGTCGAACCATGGAGGTGAATTGTTGCTGAGGCTAAGGCCCCAAAAAGAACAAAAAATAGAAGGGAGCCTGGAGCCGCCCTTTGAAGTCCACCTGGTATCTTTTCCTTCCGAAGAATCCCTGGCCGCCTACCTCAATGACCCCGAACGTTTGAAATATCTGCATCTGAAGGAACAGGCGATCAGGGAAGCGGTGGTGTACAGGTAGGTGGTGGGTGGTGGGTGGTGAGTGACAACAATACTCAGTAATCACCCGTACCTCAATCCTCAATCCTCAAACCTCACCCCTCAATCCTCACTCCTCTCACCTGATCAACGTCACATCCCCATACTTCACTTTTTGTTTTCCGTCAAACGTCGTGTATCCCAGCTTATACACATAGACGGCGGGAGGGGCATCCTCGTTGCGGAAACGCCCGTCCCATACCTCGATCGGCTGGCCACCGGGGCCGAGCTGGTCATGGCTCATGATCAGGGTGCCCCAGCGGTCAAAGAGGGTGAAGCGGTCCACCGACTGAACCTGGGCCGGGGGATGGATAAAAAGAAGCCGGTTGCGGTCATCCGTACTTGAAGTATTGATCAGGTTGGGTACGAAAATATTGATGTCCGGGTCGACCAGGATCCACAGGGAATCCCTTTTGGGGCAACCGTTGGCATCCGAAGCTTCCAGGATATAAAGGCTGGAACGCAGGGGCGAGGCCACCGGATTGAGGCAATTGGTGCAGGAAAGGCTGTTTTGGCTGAGCCATCGCAGGGAACCGATGGTATAATTGCTCTGAATGCCCAAATGGGCTGTGTCGCCGAGGATGATCTCCCGGTCGGGCCCCAGGCTCATCACCTGGTTGGAACTGATGGGAGTAAAACCAATGGGAGTGATGCTTTCACAACCGAATGCGGACCGGATGACCAGGTCAAAGCTGTCCCCGCCGAAGAGGTTGGTGCGGAACGGGAATTGGTTCATGTCCAGGTCCATCACGGTATTGGTGCTGAAGGAATAGGGAAATGAACCGCCTGTGACGTTGCGCACCAGGATGGACCGCCTGGTCAATGCCCCGCAACCCGAAGACTCCTGGGTCACCTCGGCCTGGAGCGTTTCCACATGAATGAAAAAATAAACCACGGAATCACATCCGTTGGCGGCCCCGCCCGCGAGGCGCACCGAATCCGCCCGGTGGCCGTTATGAAATGCAATCCCCGAAAGCCGGAGGGTATCCCCGGCGCAGATCGTGTCCCTGATGGTGACCGTCACCGGGTTCAATGCCAGCCCCTGCACGACCACCACGCTGTCGCAGCCATTGGCCGCCATACCCGGCAGGTACACTTCGCCTGTTGGGTTGCCATGACCAAAAACTACATTGCCCACTCTAAGGGTATCCCCCGGGCAAAACACGGGATTGAGCACCTGGCGTCCGCGGGGCAAAAAAGTGATATTCACGACCCGGAAGGTGTCGCAGGCTCCAATCACCGCAGGCGGGATGGTATCGATATGAAAGGGGTTGCCGGCCGTGTACGTCCGGTTGCCGATGACTACGGTATCCCCTTCGCATTGGACCGCGGTAGGCACGGTATCCCGGTGCGGGGTGCAGTCGCAACTGAAAGTCAGGTCGAAAACCAGGGTATCACAGGCCGCATCCCGGCTGATCCTGGCCAGATGCCTTTGCCCGAAAGGCACCGGCGGAGAGGTGTACAGCGAGTCCTGGAACGTTCCACCCCCTGAAAGCACGAGCATCGGTTCAGCAGGATTGGGGTTGTTGATCACCACCTGGTAAGACCAGGCCCTTCGGCCAAAATCACAGATAAACTGGGTGTCCACGGGGGCCAGGGGTTGCACCAGGCGGAAACTGTCGGTTCCAGCCATGCTGTTTATAGGCAGCTTGCAACCCGAAGCATCCACCACGCTGTCGATCCGGATCACACCGGACCTTACCGAAAGGGTAAAAGTGTCGGACCCGGAAGGAAAAGCGGAAGGCCGCCCATTATAAGTATAGTGGACATCATAGGGTCTGTCGAATGCGTCTATGAACATCCGGATGTTGAACTGGTCCTGATCCGCAGGATTGCAGATGGTGCCCTGGTCATTGAGGATCTGTACCGAACCACCGCCGACCCGGAATACCACGGTGTCGGTAAAGATGCAACTGTCCCGGGTGAGGGTAAAGGTGATGATATGTTCTCCGGGACCCGCCTGGGCCGGATAAAAAGTATCCCGGACCATTCCCGGCCCGGACCATGTCCGTGTGTAGGAAGCCGGGTCTGAAGTGCCCCGGATCAAAGCCACCGGTTCGATCGGACCATCGCCGGAACAAAATGGGCCTTCCTGGGTTATTTCTACGGTCACAGGCTCACATAAAACCGTAGGAAAGCAGACCAGCGAATCCGCCTGGCCATTGGCACAGGGAATGCCTCCCAAAGGGGTCACCCGGATACCCACCGGTTGGCCGGGCGCCAGGTTGGAAAACAACATCTCAAAGGGAGTTCTTACCCCTGTCGGTCCGGCCAGCAACTCGATCCCGTATTCAAGGGCTCCGGGCACCTGGTTCCAGCGGAAGGCAATATTGTCCGGTCCGCGGGTGCAATTGAGCCCGGTGAGGGCTGCAAGAGTATCGTGGATGCGGACGCTGTGTGTGGTGGGCGGGCCATCACAACTGCCGGTTTCCCCGGAAAGGGTGATGTTGTAATTCCCCGGGCCGAGGTCCCAGCGTTGGTCCGCATTACCTCCTTTAAAGGTCACCTGGGTGGATCCGGAAAAAGCCCAGGTAAAAGTAGTTTCAGGGCCGCGGTCGCCGGTATGGTTGGCCAAAAGGGGTGTGCCCACACAAAACAAGGTATCGGAGAGCATGAATTCCGTGGTCGTGCTGTCTAACACGGTGATGACCATAGAATCAATAGCTGGGCATAATGGCACATCCTGGTAAGCATATATTTTCATGCTTCGGCGGAGGGTGTCGCCGATGGCATAACGCTCTCCCTGCCTGGAGCGATCGTCATAATAATAAAGGGAATCCAAATTGGCTCCGGCAGGCAGGGGCAGGATATATTTTTCACAAACCCTCTGATCGGTTAACTTATTTATCCTGGGCCTATTGACAATGGTGATTTGTACGGTGTCCTCATCCACACAAGCCCCGTTCCGGCTGAAGGGATAATAGGTGCCGGTTTGGAATACGGTATCCCCGGCGTACAGGGATTCGCCGCCGTCATTGGGCAAGGTATGATAATGGGGGTCCGCCAGGTTCTTACCCGTCAGGACAGGCAAACGCAAGGGATCACAGAGCAGGGTGTCCCGCATGGGGACCAGTTCCGGGGTTTGGGCAATACGAATGGTGATGGTTTCCCGCCTAGGGCAATTTGGATCTCCGCCGACCGCCTCGACACGCATGCTGGAAGTGATCCAGTCACCGGGAAACTTGATATCGACGGCATCTCCGTTTTGCACAATATATTGCAGGTTGCCAACCGTGGGGTCATTGGGCAACCGGATGGAATCGCAGGCATCCCAGGGCGAGGCCGGAAGGTTGAAGCCCTGCTGTGAATTAAAACTCACTACGACGGTATCCTGGACCAGGCACATCGGCTGGCTCAGGTCGAAAATATAAAAGGTATCAGCCTGGTTGACTGTCATCCCGGGGCTGAAACGGTCCCCCGTTCCGAAGGTTCCCCTGAAATAAAAAGTGGAATCCGGATTAAAATCAGTACCGTTGACCGGCAGAAGCGTCACTTCGCTGCAGGGATCACTGAGGTCAATATTGTTGAAATATTGAGGCCCTGTATTGAACTGCACGGAAAAACTGTCGAGGTCCGAGCAGGACAGATAACTGGCGTAGACATAATAAGTACCGGATTGCGGGATTGAGCTGCCTGGGATTAAAGCGCTGGTGAGCGCCCGGTCAGGATAAACCATACCCTGGTAAACCTGATCGGGTTTGACCAGGGGTACTTCCAGGGTCTGGCCGCATGCGAGGACGGTGTCGCTGATGGATGTGAGTTCGACAATGGTATGAAAGGGGATCTCTACGGTTCTTTCCACCGTACAGGATCCGGAGAGATATGAAACGCTGTCGAAGGCATAAAGCGTGGTGGACTGATAAATTCCTCCCGCCCCTGCAGCAAGCACGGAATCCCCTGGCAGGTACCGCTGCCCTTTGCCTCCCGGCAAGGTCCAATAAGCAACTTGGGCTGTAAGATTGGCGCCGGTGATCGGGGGGAGGGCATCGAGCAGGGGTTTGCAGGGCTCATCGATGGTGATGGGATCCAGGTCCAGTTCCCGGTAGGTGTATTGCACGCTGTCGATGGTTTCGCAGCCCATGGCCGTCGCTTTGACGTATAGTTTGGTGGAGGCGTTTAGAATATCCCCAGGATTGGAATTGACTCCCGTAAAATTCCTCGCGGTATTGTAGATGAGGCTGGCGCTTTGGATATCAGGTAAAATGAGTTGATTACAAAAAGTATCATTCCGGATGGTGTCTTTGGGGATTTGGGTGACGGGGATGAGGGTTACGCGGAAGGTGTCTTCGTCGAAGCAATTGTAAAAAGTATCATAGACAAAATAAGTCCCACTCATAGTGGCCGGTGTCAGTTGTCCAATACGGTTACCTCCGCCCATGCTTTCTGTATAATAAGCTCGCAGTGGTGTCAAGGCTGTGCCGGTAATGGCCGGGAACAGATAATTTGCCCGGCATGGAACGGTGGTATCTTTGGGATTAACAATAGTTGGGGGATTTAAAAACTGAATAAAGTATCCTCCTTCGGCTGCGCACCCTTTGGTATCCACATCATAAGCATACAGGCGAATGGTGGTTGCCACACTGGAGCGGATAATATCACCCGGAAGGTATTGGGTGCCGGTTCCGAAATCACCCGTATAATACTTAACATTGGGAGAAAGATTTGTTCCGGCAAATGGGGGCAGCACATGAAAACCACAAGCCTGAGTACTTTGAAAAGGAATTTGAGGCCCTTGGTTTATAATGATATTAATCGAATCCTGAACGCTTAAAGCAGGATTGCAATCCGCATAGGCATGCGCATAAAGTTTAATGGATTGAGTGATGATTTGTCCAATGTTGAAGGAATCACCACGCCTGTTTGGGAGCGTAAAATATTTGGCGCTGAAGACGGGGTCCACGGTGAATGGTTGCAACTCAAATCCATCTATTGCACAGGCGGTACTGTCCACATTCGGAAGCACATCAATGACAGGGGCTTCACAATTCAATGCATACAACTGACATCCCGTGGATTCCGCTGCAATCCCTGTATTGTTATTCTCAACGAGTATAAACGCCCCAGTGTTGGTTGAAAGTTCAAATGGATTATATCGGATGGCAAAATTGCAATTGCCAATGATTCCGCTGATAATCCTTTCACAGTCTGCTGTACATTCCGATCTGTTGGCAAACATTGGGAGAGGATCGCTTGTACCTCCTCTGATAACAAAGATCACATCCTTATCACAAAGTGATCTTAGCCTTGCAGCCGAGGAGAATATCACGGGGTTTGCATCGATAAAGGCCAATACCATTTTACCGGCCGGAATGATTCCAAAATATGGAGCCGCATATGGATCAACAAATTTTGGACCATTTGGACAATTGGCAGATGCATTCAAAGTATTGATAAACGAAGCAGCCGATTGCCAACTGTTCCTTGTAAAATGAGTTGCAATAGAGAGGGAACTGATATTTAAATTGAGTGGGACGTCTCCTGTCACAAACTGAAAGTATTCCCCTAATTTTTCATCCGCGGTACAGGCATCCACCTGCACCATCACTATTTCCGGACATCCAACCTGCCCCAAAACCCTTTCACTCCCCAGCAGCCAGGCCACGAAGGCAAAAAAATAAATATGTAGTTTCTTCATTGACCCAGTCGAATACAGGGCCTAAAAGTATATATAATCCCGTTTTTATTCCTTGTTAAATCCTTCATTTAACAGATCATTTTTCGGTTCCGATTTTATACCTTTAGCCTTCGAAATCAACCACATGTCACCGACACTCCCTGAACAGGAACTAATACGGCGCGAGACTCTCACTGAAATCAGGGAAGCCGGCATAGATCCTTATCCCGCGGAATTGATTCCGGTGACCGGCTTCACCGCCGACATCCTCAGGCTTTTTGACGACGATCCCGGGAGATACCAATCGGTGCGCCTGGCCGGACGGCTCATGTTGAAAAGGAGCATGGGCAAAGCTTCCTTTGCGGAACTCATGGACGCCCGCGGCAGGATCCAGCTTTACCTCAAAAAAGACGAACTGGGCGAAGCCTATGATCCCCTCTTCTCCAAATGGCTCGACCTGGGTGATTTTATCGGCGTCGAAGGTTATGTGTTCCGCACCAAGATGGGTGAGATCACCGTCCATGTCCGGGAGATCCGGCTGCTTTCTAAATCCCTGAAGGTATTGCCCGTGGTCAAAACGGATGCGGAAGGCAAGGTGCACGATGCCTTCACGGACCCGGAACTGCGTTACCGTATGCGTTATGTGGACCTTTTGGTGAATCCGGGCATACGCGACATCTTTCTTAAAAGATCAAAACTCCTCAGCGCCCTGCGCCGTCATTTCAGCGAAAAAGGTTGGCTCGAAGTGGAAACCCCCATCCTGCAATCCATCCACGGAGGGGCGGCAGCCAGGCCTTTCATGACCCATCACAATACCCTCGATATTCCTCTCTACCTCCGCATCGCCAACGAGCTTTACCTCAAAAGGCTGATCGTAGGCGGCTTCGACGGGGTCTACGAGATCGGGAAAATGTTCCGCAACGAAGGCATGGACCGCACGCACAACCCGGAATTCACGATGATGGAGATCTACGTGGCTTACAAGGATTATTACTGGATGATGGAGATGGTGGAGGAACTGCTGGAAACCCTGGCCCTGGCCGTCCATGGCCAAACCGATATCCCCTACGGCGAGCAGCTCCTTCAGTTCAAAGGGCCTTACCGGAGGCTCAGCATGCACGATGCCATCAAAGAATATACGGGCGTCGACGTCAGCACCATGGATGAAGCCGCCCTGCGGCAGCAATGCAAAGCCTGGCATATCGAAACCGATAATTTTATGGGCCCGGGCAAACTCATCGACGAGATCTTCAGTGAAAAAGTTGAACAGCATCTCATCCAACCGACCTATATCATCGACCACCCCCTCGAAATGACCCCCCTGGCCAAAAAACACCGCACCAAAGCCGGCTGCGTGGAACGATTCGAATTGTTTGTATGCGGAAAAGAAATCGCCAACGCTTATTCCGAACTCAATGACCCCCTGGACCAAAGGGAACGTTTTGTGGAACAACTGAAACTGGCCGCCCGCGGAGATGAAGAAGCCATGGCCCTGGACGAGGATTTCCTCCGGGCCCTGGAATACGGCATGCCCCCGACCTCCGGACTGGGCATCGGCATCGACCGGCTGGTCATGCTGATGACCAACCAGGTTTCGATCCAGGAAGTGCTCTTTTTCCCCCAGATGAAACCGGAAAAAACTTCCTGACCCAAACCAACCAAAATGCATTCATGACGAAGAAAGATACCAAGGCAAAGAGAAACGATGTGTTTAAGGCGCTGCTCCACCTTAGCCTGGTTTGGTTTATGATTCCGGTCTATGGACAGGGCTCCATCCGGCTTTTCCAGGAAGACCCCCAGCAGGAAAGGCAATGGAGGGCCCTCCGCTCAAACCGGAACGTACGCATCTTTAATTACGACACCCTTCAATACTCCATTTTAAAACAAAACCGCCCTTCCTCTTTCCAGCTCCTGATCCCCACCCTGGAAGGCGACCTGGAAGCGGAACTGACCGAAAACAAGGTCCTACACGATGATTTTGTGCTGAGCACCGACAAACATAACAACCTGGCATATACCCCGGGGCTCCATTATTCGGGCAGACTGAAAGGCCAGGAAAATTCAATGGTTGTCATTAGCCTTTTTCAAAATGAAGTCATGGCCCTGATTTCCAGGCAGGGCCGGTCAAACCAGGTGATCGGCAGGAGCCCTACGCTCAGAAGAAATTCTTTGGTGCTCTTTGATGAAGGCCAGCAGGAAGCCCCTCTATTCCATTGTCATAGCCCGGAACTGCCCAACTGGGGCGAGGGCATCCGCATCGTGAAAGGGGGCTTGCGCCAGCAGGCCGGCTGCATAAAAGTATATTTTGAACTGGGGTACAGCGTATACCAGGAAAAGGGAAGCACCCAGGCCGCCACCGACTACATTTCCGCCATTTACAACGCAGTGATCACCATCTACAACAGGGAAAGCATATCGACCTCTATCTCCGCAGTAAAAGTATGGACCTCCAGGGAACCTTATGGAACCACATCTTCCGATGCCCTCCAGGATTTTGGAGGCAATATCGGCGGAAGTTTTAACGGCGACCTCGCGCATTTCGTCCGGGTCAGTTCGGGCAGTCTCAGCGGCATTGCCTGGCTGGACATGCTCTGCGGCAACAAACCTTATGCTTACAGTGAGATCACCAACAGTTTTAATGCCCTCCCGACCTATTCCTGGACCGTCCATGTGGTAGCCCATGAGATGGGGCACAACCTGGGTTCGCCCCATACCCAGTCCTGCACCTGGCCCGGGGGGCCCCTGGACAATTGTGTTGAACCGGAAGGAAGTTGTTCCCCGGGGCCCACTCCCGTCAATGGGGGTACCATCATGTCCTACTGCCATCTCAATTCAGGAGTGGGTGTTAATTTTAACAACGGCTTCGGACCCGAACCGGGCGACCTGATCCGGACCAGGGTCAGCTCGGCAAATTGCCTCGGCACCTGTGAAGGATCGGGTAGCGGGGTTACCACCAGCCCGGACCTTGTCATCGAAAATCTGACCGCTAGCCCCCCCTCCATAACAGCTACTACGGAACGGATTACGATATCCTACGCTACTGCAAACACCGGTTCCTCCGAGGCGGGCAGCTCTCAAAGCACCACCTTCCTTTCCACCGACGCTTCCCTGTCCGGCAACGATGTTAATATTCACAATGCCAGTCTTCCGGCTATCCAGGTGAATGGCCGGCAACAAACCAGTTTTACCTATAACCTTCCCGGAAACAGCAAGTCAGGAACCTATTATTTTATCACTTGTGCCGATCAGACGGCAGGCGTTCCTGAGTTTTCAGAAGGCAACAATTGCCGGTCCACCAGTATTGAACTCAAGTTAAAGGATGCCCCGTCCATATACCCCGACCTGGTCCCGGCCCTTCTATCCAGCATGCCCCAAACGGTGACCACGGGTCAAAAGCTGGTGCTGGACGGCAAAGTTTCCAACCAGGGTAGTTCTTATGCCAATGCCCATATTTTGGAAATGGTCCTGTCTTCCGATGACCGGCTATCGGGCAATGACCTAAGCCTGTTCAAGGAAACGTTGGGGGACCTGAACCCGGCCCAATCCGTTAATTTCAAAGCCTCCCTGACCATCCCTTCCAGTCTCGAACTGGATCATTATTACCTATTGATCTGCAGCGATCCTTCCAATAACATTCAGGAATCCTCCGAATCCAACAATTGTTTGTCCTTCGCCCTGACCATTTTTTCGCCCAGACCGGACTTATTGATTAAAAATACCAGCATCAATCCCAATCCCGTGCCTTCCGGGGTCCCGTTCACGGTCCAATTTACCACCAGCAATGACGGGACGGTAAACAGCCCCGTCTCCAGGACTGCCCTCTATTTGTCAAAAAGCAACAATATCAAGGACGTCAACGACGTCCTGCTTGGCCAGATCAGCCTCAACCAGGGCCTG
>Ga0116142_10005367_pt1 | contig 11608 bp, 10 predicted proteins | sample AD_UKC033_MetaG_FD_89785 | JGI IMG/M metagenome (GOLD analysis project Ga0116142, IMG submission 89785) | Active sludge microbial communities of municipal wastewater-treating anaerobic digesters from USA - AD_UKC033_MetaG | ecosystem: Engineered > Bioreactor > Anaerobic > Digestate | place: USA... | reverse complement strand
GTTCGGACACTTTTTACTAAATTGCTTTTAGGGTTTTGGACAATGAGGAAGTGTCCGAATCTTTATTGAAATGACTGTCCGAATGTTTTGAAATTACCAATCGACCACCACGCAGATGCTGATCGATGCGGGCGAGCGCGTCGACATGGATGTCGAAATCCTGTGCGACGACCGCAACATCGTGCGCCGGTTTGACGACGGCTGGCGAGTCTACGGCAGCTGGAGTCACGGCGACATTCCCCTGGTCTCGCCAGCCTCGGCGCCGCTGCGGGCGATCTGTTTTCTCGAACAATCGGCCGAAAACCGGCTCATCCCGCTGACCGATCGCCGGCAGATCAACAGCCGCTTGCTGGCGTGCGTGATCCGGCCGTTCGTCACCGCCGCATGGTGGGACAAGACCCTGGATGTGGTTGCCAAACTTGCCGCGGAATCGAAATTCTATGTCATGCGCTTCGACAAGAGCGGGGCGATTGTGGATGAATTGATGGCGCTTGACTTTGGTAAATAATTTATTATTTTTATCTGGATGCTATTGTTGTGCGAACAAGATGCAGAACAGCGATATTGGCAAATCATTGATCCTGTTTGATAGCTGCAAGAAATCGAACTAGGGAAACTGAGCAAAGGTTTATTGCCGAACTTTATTTTTAGCTAGATAAACAGTTTAAACTGTGTGAGCAACCAAAAAGGGAGGTTTGAGATGAAAAAAAGATTAGCAACCAAGAAATGGTTTGCGCCCAAACTGCTGGTGATGGTGCGCAACAAGCCGGAAGAGGATGTGTTGACTTCATGCAAGACATCTAGTGGTGGTGGCCCTCAGTCCGGGCAAAAACAATGCGTAGGGCCAGCCAATAAGTGTACGACTACAACCAACAGCTGAAAAAACAAATAATCGAGGCGGCTACGGCCAAAAGTAATCTCAATCAAGAAGACAAGTTAATACCAATCGGCTTTACATGGACGGCATCATCTGGTGGCTGCACGTGTAAGGGAGAATGCAATCCCTTACAATTGAACAGACACGCCCGCATTTAATGCCGACTCCAGTTTTTGCGAAAACAAGGAGAGTGATACAGTCATCATGATCAGCGAACACCAGCAGTGCAATCCGATCGTCTGAGTGGAGGACGATCGGATTGCGCCTGGGCAAGATCGCAAAGAGAATACTGCGCCGGTTGCAGGACAGGGCTGTCTATCGCAGTTTTCAGCGAAGTTTTGCCCCCCAAGTGACACTTCGCGAAGCCACCGACAGCGATCTTATACAGGTGCATCAGTGGCTTAACGCCACCAGGAATTTTGAGCTTCAGCGATCCTCGAACCTCACCGAATGGGTGGCTTTTTGTCGTGATCAGATTGCTGGCTTTGTACAATTGGTGCGCTATCCCGCTGACAACGAGCTATACAAGGGATTTTGGCTCTTCAGCCTGAATGTCAAACCGGTCAGGCGGGGAATGGGAATCGGAACCGCCCTGACCAGGGCAGTAATAGACAGGGCTCGAATTGAAGGTGCGCCTGCTCTGGATTTGCTGGTATTCGAGGATAATGTGCGCGCGATTCGTCTCTATGCCAAAATGGGATTCGAGTCGGTACTAATCCCGGCGCTCGAGCCTTCCCTTGAAAAGGAACGAGAGGTTTACGGCCATCGCCGCCTGGTGATGCGTAAGGTATTCTGACTTTATGGACCAAACGAACCACCTCTCAATATTACTTTGGATATAGCCTTCGTGTATACGCAGTGTATGGATCTGGATTTTCGTTCGGGCAAAGTGACCTTTAAGGGCTCTTGTACCTAGATGCATGAAGTTTACCAGGACAGGTGCTGTCGTAATGATTGGATTGTCGGATTGACAGCGGAAGAATGCACCAGCGGATTGTTCCAGTTTCAAGTGATCTGTTCCTTGACCAACAAGGAATGTGAAAGATCAGAACAGGCCTGTCGATATCGCCCCTATCGTTTCGGCAAACGTCTGGATAAAAGATTTGTCTATCTTGAGAATAACCTTTGCAACACTTACGACATGCGGCCGCAGATTTGCCGCGATTTTCAATTTAAGGCCGGTATGGGCGGGATCGATTGACCCATGTCCAGCTATTGCACAACTGCTGATTCTTCCCCCCAGTCCATCCCCAACACTTATTTTGCCTTATTGCTTGCCGCGGTGCTCGACAAAGGCGTGCCTTTTCGCTTTCAGGCCGGCGGCTTCAGCATGTCGCCTTTTATCCGCGATGGCGATGTGATCACCCTGGCGCCCTTGTCGAAGCCGTTGCGCTGCGGCCAGGTCGCCGCATTTGTCCATCCGCTGAGCAACCACCTGGTCGTGCACAGAGCCATCCGCTGCCTGAACGCCGATTATCTTTTCAAAGGGGACCATTCGCCGCACCCGGATGGCTGGGCGCAACACCGACAGGTTCTGGGCCGGGTGGTGCGAGTCGAACGCAACGGCCGGCGCATCCGCCTGGGGCTGGGTTGGGAATCCCGGATCATCGCCCTGGGCTCGCGCCTGGGCTTGCTGTTGCCGTTGGTCAGCGTGTTGTTGGCGATCTCACGTCCGTTCAAAAGGAAATCCAGCCGATGAGTCATGTTTCGCAGATCGAAATTCAGGATTTTTCCCTGTGGGAAAAACAGGCCGACAGGCGCACGCTCTACTCCTTTGATTTTGATCTGACCGCGCGCTGCAACCTCAACTGCCGCCACTGCTACATCAATCTGCCGGCAAACGATGCGGCTGCCAGGGCAAAAGAACTTTCGCTGCAAGAAATCGGCCATATCGCCGATCAGGCGATCGAACTCGGCGCTCTCTGGTGCCTGCTCACCGGCGGCGAGCCGTTGCTGCGGCCCGATTTCAGCGACATCTATCTGATGCTCAAGCGCAAGGGATTGTTGCTCTCCGTCTTTACCAACGCCACCCTGATCAATTCCGACCATATCGCCCTGTTTACAAAATATCCACCTCGCGACATCGAGGTGACCGTCTACGGCGCCACAGCCGAAACCTATGAGCGCGTTACCCGAAAAACCGGCGCATTCGCGCGTTTTGTCAAGGGCCTCGATGCGCTGCTCGACGCCGGCATCCGGATTCGCCTCAAGGCCATGGCATTGCACTCCAACCTGCACGAGATGGAGGCGATCGCCGATTTCAGCCGCCGCCGCACCAAAGATTTTTACCGCTTTGATCCACAGCTGCATCTGCGCTACGACCGCAACCTGCAGCGCAACAAAGAGATCGACAGCGAGCGCCTGACCCCGGAAGAGGTGGTGGCGCTCGAACGCGCCGATGCCGAGCGCTTTGGATCTCTGTTAAAAGGCTGTGACCAATTGATCAATCAAGAGTTTACCCATTACCGGTGTAACCATCTCTTCCACTGCGGCACCGGCAACCACAGTTTCAGCCTCGGCTATGACGGTACCTTTCGCCTGTGCCAGCCGCTGTGGGCGCCGGAAACGACGGTCAATCTGCGCGAGGTGCCGCTGCGCCGGGCATGGGAGGAATTTGTGCCCCATGTGCGCGATCTGCGCTCCGACAACCCCGAATTTTTGACCACCTGCCGCCGCTGCGCCCTGGTCAATCTGTGCCTGTGGTGTCCGGCGCACGCCTGGCTGGAGACCGGCGCCCTGGACGGCGCCACGCCCTATTTCTGCGCTGTGGCACATGCCCGCGCCGCCGCGATTCAGGGCAAAAAGGAACTGAAGTAACCTGCTGAATGATAGAAAAGCGCAACACCCATTCTTAAGCAGCCAATTCATTCCTGCAAAGAGGGGTACAGGGGTAGCTTGCGCACCGGGGTGAACCACTATTCCCAGGTGTCCAGGCACAACTGAAGCAGATGTCTACTGGTATTCTTGTCTGCTGTGGCAGCTTTATAAATAAAAGGTTTTAAATATGAGCCATGTATCCTTTATGCCAAGGCGCGATTTCGCCCTTTGGGAGAAACTGGCAAACGGGCGCAAGCTCTATTCATTTGATTTCGAACTGACTGCGCGTTGCAATCTCAACTGCAGGCACTGCTACATCAACTTGCCCGTTTCCGATAAAGACGCCCGGGCAGCGGAGCTCTCGGTGGCCGAGATTTCGGATATCGCTGACCAAGCGATCGAGCTTGGAGCGCTGTGGTGTTTGATCACCGGCGGCGAACCGTTGCTGCGACCCGAGTTCAGCGATATCTATCTGATGCTGAGACGCAAGGGCTTGTTGCTGTCCGTTTTTACCAACGCCACCCTGATTCAACCCGACCATGTTTCATTGTTTAAAAAACATCCACCACAGGCTATTGAAATAACCGTTTATGGCGCAACATCCGAAACCTATGAACGGATAACCAGGCGTGTGGGTTCCTATACAAAATTCCTGCACGGTGTGGAAAGCCTTCTGGAAGCCGGAGTGCCAGTTTCCCTGAAGGCCATGGCCTTGCGTTCCAATCTGCACGAGATGAAAGCGATTGCAGCTTTTGCAAAGAGTCAATCTCGTGAAATTTACCGTTTTGATCCGCATTTGATTTTGCGCTATGACCGCAATGCCGAGCGCAACCGCGAGATTCGCAGTGAGCGGTTGACGCCAGCGGAAATAGTGGCACTGGAACGAGCAGATAGCGAGAGGTTTGGTTCGTTGCTGCGGAACTGCGAACACTATATCGATAAAGCGCACGAACAAACAACCAGCGATCACCTGTTTTTTTGTGGGGCTGGTCGCAATACTTTCAGCCTTGGATATGACGGAACTTTTCGTCTGTGTTCAGCTTTGTTTGCGCCGGGCACCACAGTGAATTTGCGTGAGTGCTCGTTGCGTCGGGCGTGGGAAGAACTCGTACCGCGGGTGCGCAATCTGCGATCGGCAGATCCCGACTATCTGAAAACCTGTCGCCGCTGCGCGTTGGTCAATCTTTGCGAATATTGCCCTGCGCATGCCGATCTCGAGACCGGAAGATTGGATGGAGCCACACCCTATTTTTGTGAGCTGGCGCATGCGCGAGCTGCGGCGATCGAGCAATCGAGTGTGCAGAGGGCGGAAAAAGATGAGATGGTTGGGTAATCAGGGCAAGGCAGAGTTCAGGTTTTTTTCATCAGAACAGCACAGCCACGCGGCGAATGATCGTAAAAGTCGGAATAGGCGACCAAAAATCCTGCTTGGTTGAATTCTTCCAAAACTTCATTTTTGCTGCTAAAAGCATGAGAAAATTCCACTCCACCCCAGAGCATGTCCCCGGGTTGCCAGGAAAAATTGCCCAGAGTCAGAATGGCGATCAGCCGGCGAATAAATATTGCTTTTTTGTTAAGGCGGGCAAGTGGATCCCAATGAAACTGGCAGCCGATGCATCCCCCTGTTTTTAGCGAGTCCCCCAGCGCGGCCAACATGTGGATTCTTTTTTTTCGGGCAGGTATGCAAGAGTAGAGCGGGCGAGTAAACCAAACGACATCATAGCAATTTGGGGGCAAGCGGAGCTGGCTGATTTCCTGCACCTGCGCCTTGATATCGATGCCGCGCCTTTTGGCGTTTTCAGGCGCACAGTTCACCATTTCCGGAATAAAGTCAATCCCCTCGACCTGATAGCCTCTGCGGCCGAAAAAAATTGCCTCGCGGCCTCCGCCGATTCCCAACACGAGCATTCGTCCCGTTTGACAAGGCAATTGCTCGTATAAATTCTGTTCATCCGCCTGCAACCCGGAATCGGTTATCGTATCTCCTGTCCACTCGTTCCTGAAAGAGGGATTGAGATAGGTCTCCCGCGAAAAACGGATCAGATCATCCGGTTTCATGACCACTACCGGCAGACTGCGCAAAAGACTGCCCATGCGAAGAAAAAATTTGCCCAACAGAAAATGAATCGCCACACGCATCCCATCCTGTCACTGATGTCTATTTTGGTCATCTCAGATGAGACGTAACGATCAGATGGTTTGCAAAATTCGTCAAGCCTTTATTCAAAAACTCGGCACGTTTTATCAAGAAGCCTTTGGTGGCCGCGCATGGCAATTCTGGCATGAGCCGTCTTTATCATTTCCGCACAGTTGCCCTCCCGTGCCATATGTCGGATCGCCGGCTATGGTGACGGCTTTGCAATGCGTGAGCACAGCTTCCTCGGAACGGCCTTTGAGCAGCACGATCAATTCTGGTTTTTCCCAACGACTTTTCATCTCTGTCTCCTGGTTGTAGGTAGAACCGCTAGAAAAAAATCTGACTTATCTATCACTTTGGGATATTTTTTGATTTAAGGGACAATAAGACTCACAATAACGTTTGCAGGACCCCTTTCGTTTAATATACAATTAAATCAATGCGCTTCCAAGAACTTTTTTAAATAAATTGAAAAATATTGTCAAGTTCCATTAAATTCAGATAAAGGAATAATTTTTTTATGAAATAACGAAACCTGTCTTTCCTTGTCCGCGCGAGTGGCACACCGCTGGCGAAGACTCGATATCCGGCCTATTTCACTTACAAAACCATTCTACTTTTAAAGCAACATTTTTTTCAATCGCCATCAGCGTTCAGGATAAGGATGATCGATTTCGCTTATCTTTTGTATTCGATGATCCCAGTCCGATATCTTCCAGCCTTTTTCTCCCTTTGCCAGCAGGCCGAGTTTTTCAGCGTGCGCATGCGCAATATCGCATAAATACTCAACCGGGGTATCCACGGTGCCGTGTTCCATCCAGGATTGTGCCGGACATTGACTGCACAAACCCCGCAAAACGCATCGTGCACAGCGGCGCAAGAAATCGGCATTGGTCGCTTTGCAGAGGGCCAATGCCGGGAAAAACCTTTTCCAGGCCTGTTCCAGTGTGCCGTTGTGCAGGTTGTAGAGGAAATTAGGGTGGCGCACCAATTGGCAACCCATGGCAAACCCATAGGCATCCACAGAAAGTGATTCTCCAAAGCCGCAAATAAAACAAGAATCATCCGCCTTTCCGGTAAAACTGCGGCAGTATTGCGTCAATTCGTTATGATAGTTTTTGGAGCGCGCCAGAATATCGACGACTTCCTGCGGTGGCAGACGCAGGCTTTGAATCTTTCGATTCTTTTGCGGGTCATCACGCCTGGCACGTTGATAGAGAGTGGTGATAAAGACGGGTTCCTGTTCACCGTTGAACAGCGTTCGGTGCCAGTTTTCAAACGCTGGAATATCTTGGCGGTTTTGTGGCAACACTGCCATAAGAAAACTGAATTCGATGTGGTTGTCCGCAAGCCGCTGTACTCCTTGCCGGAATTCATCGAATGAGCCCTTAACGCCGGATACCCGTTCATAAGATTCTTTTTGCATGCCGTAAACCGTAATATTGATAGGGCGCCTTGGCGGCATCGTTTTGAAGAGTTCGATTCGTTTCGGCGTCAGAAGCCGGGCATTGGTCGAGATCGAGACGGAAAACCCGTTTTTGCGTGTATAGGTATAGATCTCGTCAAAGTCATCGCGCAAAAGCGGTTCGCCGCCGGTAAAACGGACGGACAAGCATCCGAGATCCCTGGCCTGATGAATCAGGTTTTTGATCATACCGGTTTTCATTTCATTTTTTGAGGCCAGGGTATCATTTGCAGGTCGGTTGATATAGCAGTGTTGGCATCGGTTGTTGCAGCGTTCGGTCAATTCTATGGTCAACTGGCCAAGAGTTGCAACGCGATTCGGTTTAAAGAAAGAATCAGAGGTGTAAACCACGCGTGCATAGCGTTGCCCATTGGATGTTTCACAAGACATGAGAGCCCCCCTGAGAAGCCACAGCTGTAATGACCGGAGTGGATCGCAGCAGTTCCTGGATGATAGGAACGATTTTTCCGCTCTTGTCAAATCGCATGATGTAGGCCGGGACGCTTGCTGCCAGGTCGAATGCAAGCGGCAAGATTCTTTCCCACCATGCTGTGGTGATATGGGGCCGGACCAGGCGGGGGATCAAGTGTTTGTAAATTTCTTGTTTGTCTTTCAGGGGGATAAGCCGGTTTTCTGGAGCCTGCTGCAAAAAAAAGAGTCCAGCCAGTGAAGTGGAGGCAGAAGAGACCCGGTCGAGTTCGCCATGACTCCAGGTTCCGTGCACTCGCCATTGCCGGTCCGGCCAGAGCCTGACGATATTGCGGTCGTCGCACAGCAGCTCTGCCTGATGTCCAAACAATTTGGCAGTGGTGGATTTGCCCGCCCCTGATTGGCCGACAAAGAGCAAACCGCGGTTATCGACAATCAACCCGCAGGAATGCAGATAGAATGCCTGAAAGGGCAGAAGCGCCTGAGCCAACCAGACTTGGTCGGTGGCGAACAAAGTCAAGGCATGCAAATGCCCCTGCTGAAAAGCCAGATCTGAGCTGTTGTATACGCGGGCTTTTGAATAATCGTTGTTAAAAATTGCAACTTTGTGTATTCGTCTCTGTTTGCCGTTTCCTACGAATCCGGCATAGATCCAGGATTTGCCTTTGCGGTAGATCATCCAGGGGGGGTATTGGTAGACGAGTTCTCCCAACGCTTCAGCAGTTGTTTGCGGCAGAGAAAAAAAATGTTCAATTTGGATCCGCTCGGCAGTTGGCTGGTCCAGAAAAAACGGCTGTAAAGCGGGACCGAAGGTGTCTGGTTTGATGGGTTTTTCGCTGTTGAATTCAATGGTCAGACCGGCGATCTGGAAAAATCGTTGATGATGTCGTTTCCACTCCCGGCGATATTCTTCTTTTTTAATTTCGATCTGGCAGAAATAATCGGGCTTGGCGGTGGAGTCCAGGTTTTCCAGTTCCTGAACAGCTGGACAGATCGGACAATGATCAGACAGCGCACATGTCCCGCAGGCCGACAAGATTTGATTCTGGACAAGCGTTGCTTGGGCCAATGCTGGTATAAATTGCTCCCATCCATGCGCAAATGTGCCGAGTTTAATACTATAGCGGAGGTTTTTGTTTTTGACCATAATGCAAAAACTCATCCCGCCCTGTGCATCGATATGAAATTCGTTGCGATTGCGGATACAGTTGAGATAGGCATTTGAAGAATCGATAAATCCACAAATTTGTTTGGACCTATCGCGATTTTCATAGGGAATATTGGGTGGATCCAAAAGGACCACCTGATCGGGCGTCAGGCGTTGTGCACGGATTTCCGCATTTTTTTGTGGGTCGCCTGATGCGGAAAGCGTCAGAGCGGCTGCACCCATTCGCACATGCGGGCTCAGCCGCTGTGCCAGGTTAAGCATCTCCTGCCACTGGTGGAAATTGTCCTGCATGGGTACCAGCTGCACCGTAAATGTCACACCGGCTTCCTGTAGATAGGCGATGCCCTGCATAGCGAGTTCAAAACTGCCTGCATGTCGAGTGATATGGTCGTTGACTTCGGGGGTGGCGCCATATAATGCAACCATGATATCGCCGGGGTTTTTCAATTTTCGGGCAATCTCAGGCGTGATCAAGGTACCATTGGTGTTCAGAGAATAAAAAGAGGATTGCTTTGTAATTGCATCGAACAAATCGATAAAGTCTTCACGCAACATCGGTTCGCCGCCTGAAATGGCCCATTCACGTGTACCCAGGGCGCGCGCTTGCTCGATCACACTGATCCATTCTGATGTGGACATCTCCGTTTTACGAGTAGCCTGGGTATCTGGCTGAAATAGCCAGCAATGCCGGCAATTGTTGTTGCAGCGATAGGTGAGATCGATGCCACCTTTTAGTGGCAAGCGGGGCATCTGTCTGGATTTGTCAAAACTGCAATAAAACTTATTTTCCATAGGCTTGGCCTGTTTTACAATTCCCATACTCGGGTGTAAAGGGTCGGCAACCAAAAGTTTTTCATTCACCGATCGGTTCCAGCTCAAAGTTTATTGCCGAAAATATGGCGCAGCCAATTCAATTCGACGATGTAGCATTTTGGATTCAGACGAAATGCGGTTTTTATTGCGCGCCGAATTGTACCTGGATAAAAATAGAAGAAATTGAGGATGTCTTATCAGAAGAAGCCCCACTTTTCAACAATAACTTAGATAGAAACGAGGTAGAAAGCAAGTTTTTTATTTCGACATTTATAACGAATGTCACAGTATAATATCTATATCTATTTGTTAATTTTCTTGCATTTTCTCACTTGAACAATTACATTTTAAAAATTCCAGTTCTCGACTGATTCAGCAACTCCTGCGCGGCGGGAAGGCTCGCCTTGCAAAGCGATTCACCACAACATGTAAAGTAAGCATAGATGCCCTTTCGCTCAAAACGCCTGCACAAACTCGATCCCCGCGCGTGGCGTCGCGACATTTTACCCAATATCCGCAAATCGATCCTGCTGGTCTGGCAAAGCTCGCCTCTGTTGTTTGTTCTCGGCGTCGTGCTGCTGGCGCTGCAGAGCGTCCTGCCGCTCGGCGTGCTCTACACCGGCAAATTGATCCTCGATGCGGTGGCGGCGCAGCTGCAGATCGCTCCGGTCGGCCAAACGCCGATGCCGATCGTCTGGCTGGCGTCCCTGGTCGGCGGCCTGGTCTTCCTCGGCGTCACCCTTTCCAGCCTGCACGGCTGGCTGCAGCAACAGCAATCGGCACTGGTGCAGGAGAACATCATGGAACAGCTGCACAAAAAATCGGTGGAGATCGATTTTGCCTATTACGAGAATCCCGAATTTTTCGATACCCTGCACCGGGCGCAACATCAGGCCCTCTATCGGCCGACGCAACTGGTCGGCAAGTTGCAGAGCATCTTTCAACAGAGCCTGACCCTGGTCGGCCTGGTGGGGATGCTCTTTTTTTTCCACTGGTCGATTCCCTTCTTGCTGTTGTTGACCCTGCTGCCGGCTTTTTTCTTTCGCCTGCATTTCGCCGATGTGCTGTTCGATTGGCGCAAGCTGCGCAGCAATCTGGAGCGCCGCAGTTACCACTATCACTGGCTGCTGACCGAAAAGGAATGGGCCAAGGAATTGCGCCTGTTGCATCTCGGACGGCTTTTCCAACGCCGCTACCTCGCCATCCAGCGCCGGCTGCGGGTCGAGCAGTTCCGCATCAACGGCCGACAAATCCGCGGCACCCTGGCTGCGCAACTGCTGGCCACGGTGGTGGCCTATGGCTTTTATCTGTTGTTGATCGGCCGGACGTTGGCCGGCGCCCTGACCCTGGGCAGTCTGGTGATGTATTTTCAGGCGTTTCAGCAAGCCTTGAACGCCATGCGCAACCTCTTTACGGGCGTGGGCGATATCTATGAGGATACGCGTTTCGTTTCCATGCTCTTTGCTTTTTTCGCTTTGGAATCGGGTCCAGCGCGGCAAAGACAACTACGCACGGTGCCTTCGCCGGTGCAGACCGGCTTGACTGTCGAAAACGTTTCCTTTCGCTACCCGCACAGCGAGCGCTGGGCATTGCACGGCGTTTCTCTGGCGGCGGTGCCGGGCGAACGCATTGCCGTGGCCGGCGCCAACGGTTCCGGCAAAAGCACGTTGATGAAGCTGATCTGCCGTCTCTATGATCCGAGCGAAGGCAGGATCTGCCTGGACGGTATCGATATCCGCGAATTTGAGCTGACCGAATGGTGGCACAAGTTGGCGGTGTTGTTTCAGGACTTTCAAGAGTATCAGCTCAGCGCGCGCGAGAACATCTGGCTCGGCGAGGTCAGGTTGCCGCGCCATGACCGCAGGATCGAAGATGCGGCGCGGATGAGCGGCGCCGACCAGG
>Ga0116142_10005365_pt1 | contig 11612 bp, 15 predicted proteins | sample AD_UKC033_MetaG_FD_89785 | JGI IMG/M metagenome (GOLD analysis project Ga0116142, IMG submission 89785) | Active sludge microbial communities of municipal wastewater-treating anaerobic digesters from USA - AD_UKC033_MetaG | ecosystem: Engineered > Bioreactor > Anaerobic > Digestate | place: USA... | reverse complement strand
GGTTAAAAAGCAAGTGATTTTAACCGATTTATTTTGATTTTGTTGGATTTTCATAAGCAGTTAGAACCTCCGGTTTATGGCTAACTCAATCATGCTGACAGAATAGCACGGTAAAACCAGCTTGTCAAATTAACTTTTATTTGTCTGACGTAAGTTTGGCATCAATCTTGCTATTTTATAATACTAGTAGATTAATGTAAAGTTCTGATACTTCGTATCAGACTTTACGTAAGAATATAAATAAATATTTCATATTTATTTTATTCTTTGTTTTAAATGTTAATATTTGAAAAATCTATTATAGGTTAATATACGGATAGTGTCATTCCGAAAAAAAATTTTAATTTATCTATTGACAACATATATTTTCTGTATTATCTGTTATAGTGAGGACACAGTATGCAAAGAACACCACGTACCGCATTATCGCCAGTAAAGATCATAGATGCTCGCAGACATCGTGTGTATGAATGGATGATAAACGGCTATACTATTGATGGATCACCAGTTACAGCAAAAGAAATAGCCAACAGAGAAGGTGTTTTACTTTCAGAGATCCGTAAAGACATTTCATCAATCCAGCGCATTCTATCCAAGCAAATTTCATCGGCTCCAGCATTTAGGACTCGCGTTCTGTCCACACTAAACGTCATGCTTGAAATGTCCTTGCGCGACAGAGGACATGTAGTTGAGCAACTTGAAGATTTGCGCAGTATGGTTAAACAGGCTAAGTCTGTTGATGATAAACTTTCTGTCATGGATAGGCTGGCTAAATTCATTCGACTGGAGCAAGATTCGACAAAGCAGACAACGGATTTGATGAAAACACTGTTAGGTATTGGTGATATTGATCTCAACCTGAAAGACTCAACGGATGAGGATGACAGTAAACTTACGGTAGATCAGGCGATTGATCTTATTTCACAGCATGACGTTGTGGATATTTTGCCGACAGGTCGTACGTCATAATGCCATACAAAGACCTTGCCAGCAAAGTAACTCTGCGTACACAGCGAATTAAAGCTGTTAAGCCTACGCTGACTCAGGAACAATTTGCGGCATTGCGTAATTGCAGGCGTAGTCCTGCTTATTTCTTGACAACATTCGGCAAGATAACACATCCAATTCGCGGAAAGATCCCGTTTACACTGTATGATTTTCAAGGCCGCGTTGTCAGCGATTTTGTTAAAAACCTTTGTAATATTGTTTTAAAATCCCGTCAGATGGGCATTTCTTGGCTAGTTTCCGGTTTTGTGTTGTGGTTGGCTATGTTTTTTGAAGAAAAAAATATACTGATGATCTCAATCAAAAAGCAAGCCGCTAAACGATTGCTGGATAAAGTTAAATACTTGTACGATAATTTGCCAGACTGGATGCGGTTGGCTATTATCGAAGATACGCAAACATGCATAAAATTTTCTAACGGTTCTCGTATTGAGAGTATTCCAACGTCGGAAGATGCGGGTCGTTCGGAAGGCGTATCGTTGGTAGTTATTGACGAAGCGGCATCGGTGCGCTGGATCAAAGAAATCTGGAAAGCTGTTTATCCTACAATTTCAACAGGCGGTATGTGTGTTTTGATTTCGACGCCTAAAGGCATGGGCGAATTTTTTCAGAAAATGTGGACGAAGGCTATTTCCAGAAAGAATAATTTTAATCCTATTTTTGTGCCTTGGTGGGAGCATCCAGAATATTCAATCGGGCTTGAAAAACGATTGATGCACAAGCATGATGGGCGAGTTGTGGAGCAATACTGGTCGCCGTGGTATGAAAAGATGTCGCGTGACCTTGGGCCGCGTGCGACAGCACAGGAGCTTGATTGCGAATTTCTATCATCCGGTGCTAACTTCTTCGATCTGCACACAATTATTCCACGACAGAAATTCGTGTCTAGCAAAGCTGTCTTCAAGACTAAACAAAACGGAGATTTGCGCATTTTTAAGCATCCAGAACCCAATACATTTTATGTTATGGGGATTGACACGGCTTCCGGTCACGGAGACGATTACAGTTGGGCTATTGTAAGGGACTACGTGACTAAAGAGCAAGTTGCCACTATGCGCACCAGCGTTCCGGTAAACGTATTTTCTGAACGTTGCGTTGAATTGGCATGGGAGTATAATGGCGCGTTTGTAGTAGGCGAAGAAAACGGTATTTCAATCGCAACACTGCTTCAAATGCGCGATGTGTATGGTTATCCAGAGGATAATTTTTATCACGACATTATTATCACAGATAAAACAGGTGAGCCAACAGAGCGATTGGGGTGGAATAACAACATGCGCTCGCGTGCGCTGTATTTACGTAAATTGGAGCAACTCGTACGCGAAGAGACTAAAACTTTCAAAGACTCTCGCGTTTTAGACGAGTATGTGACATTTATTGTTAATAAAAACGGAAAGCCTATTGCTATGGATGATTGCAATGATGACGCGGTGATGGCTGATTTGTGCTGTTTGATCGGATTGCTGCATCACAATCCGTATGGCGCGTTGCCATTTAAAATTGCTTGACGAGGAAACTATGTTCAGTTTTTTCAAAAGAAAGGCCGTTGATGTTGAAGTTGACACTACTGTTTTGGATGCTGTGATTAAGCCTAGATTTGCAGCTATTCCGCGTGGTCAGCTATCGGTTCCCGGTGAAACGTATTTGTCGTCAATGTCCGATAAATTTAAAATTATCAATCCAGAAGTGCCGTTTGATTTTCTTACTTATTTGAATTATTTTGCCGTTGTTAATCCTGACGTTTCACAGGCTGTTCGCAATATTGTTCAACTTGGTAATTCTGGTCATTATGTAGATGTAACTGCGTCTGGCAAACGAAACGTTAAAAATGCGCTGGAAATTCTAAAGGATGCTGCTTCAAGGATTTACACAATTAGTGCCGGGATGGATGGACTGGTTAATACACTTCTTAGACAGCAAGCTATTACAGGTGCGTTAAGTGCCGAAGCTGTTCCAAGCGTTCGTTTAAAAGACGGTATTAAAGAAATCGTGCTGGTTCCCGTGGATATGGTTCGTTGGGTCAGAAAGGGATTGGAGCTATGCCCGTACGAGTATATTAGCGGAGTTTCAGATTCTTACAAATACCGTACCGAGCAGATGGGGTATTTGGAGCTAAATCCTTTAACATATACATATTATGCTGCCGAAATTCCTGAAAAATCTCCTTATGGCATACCGCCACTGGCGGCTGTTCTGTCCGTGATCGGTATTCAGGGAGATATGCTGAAAAATATTGCTGGCGTTGTGAAAAAGGTAGGTCTTGTAGGATTTTTGAGTATTTTACTTAAAGCTCCGCCGCCGCAAAGAGGCGAATCGGCTTCCAGCTATTCCGGTAGGCTGCAAAGTCATCTGGACACTGCCGTATCGAATATTACCAAAAACTTTTCAGAAGGTATTTTTGTTGGCTACAAAGACCAGCATGAATTTGGGCATAAAGATGTTGGTGGAGATTTCAGGGGCGTACCGGAGTTGTTTCAGGTCATTGAAGAGCAAGTTTGTTCCGCTATAAATCAGGACGCATTCATGCTTGGTCGCGTATATTCATCTACGGAGTCTTATGCTGGCGTTGTTTTCGACAAAATGCTTCAAACTGTGAACACATATCGCAGAATAATTAAGCGTTTCATTGAAAAGGTTTATAAACTTGAGCTTCAACTACACGGTGTTATGGTAGATGATGTAACGGTAACATTTAAACCGCAACGTCCGTTGAACGAACTACATTCTGAACAGGCGCGTGAAAAGAAAATCACTAATGCGTTTGCTGAGTGTAAAGCGGGTGTTATTAGCTGGCAGGAGTGTGCGCGAAAACTAGGTTATGATCTACCGTACACAGACGAGCCGAATTGGGAATCGGAACCTGAAGAAAAGCCAGCCGAGCCTGAAACGGAAGATGTTGACAAACAGAAAGACGACGAAGACGAAGTAGAAAAAGACGAATCCAATACTATTAGCATGGATAGACTTCGCACCTTATCCAAGGGAAGTGTGGTTGGTACGCTGGACAGCAATTATGATTATATGGAGTTTTACGAGAGGACACAATGATCCGCAAGGTAAAAGGCGGTTACGTTATTTATTCAGGTAAAAAATATGGCGGAAAGCGTAAACGCCTTAGTCGCAAATATAAAACTAGGACTGCGGCGGTAAAAAGATTGCGTCAAATTGAGTTTTTTAAACACAAAGGCAAAAAATAGTTATGAAAAACGAAAAAAATGTTTATACTATGACTGTTACTATTTGCGGATCTTTGGAGGGATCGCATGAAGAAGAAGTTGAGCATAACGAGTCGGGCGATGAGTGTAGACGACATGTTGAAAAGTCTGGCCGATCCAGACGCAAGCGCAGTCACACTATCGTTCACAGCGATGGTGACATTATCGGCACCAATAAACCCGATTGATCGAGAAAATATTAACGTTGAATTGGCAGCGTCAGGCGAAAAAAGAATCAAGGCGTTGCCGCCTGATAATGATGATTTTACCTACCGAAGATTTCGGGCGTTGTCTGCCGTTATGCTTCAGGACAGATCCATTGATTTTTCGCACGATCCTGATGTTTTGAAAAAGGCTGTTAAGCTATTTAAAAGCAAGCGAAGTGGGCATAAACTTCCAATTTATACAGACCATTATGTTAGTGCAACTAATTTTGTTGGTGTTGTGGAAGACGCATATTGGGATGAGGAAGCGGAGCCGTTTGGTGTTGACCAGATTCTAGCCATTGATCGCACACTTGATCGCAACAAAGATATTATTCGCGGACTTGATATTGACGCAATTAACTCTGCGTCTGTAACTATCACATTTGATTGGAAAAAGAGCCATCCTGACATGGATGACCAAGACTTTTTTGATGCTTGGTTCAGACGAAAGAAAGTTGATGGAAAGCTAGTCGCCATCTTGCCAACTAAAATTAAAAATGTTTACGAGACTTCGCTTGTTTATGAGGGAGCCGATCCTTACGCTAAATCCAAGCTAAGTGCGGCTCTTGATTACGTGGACACGTTTGAGTTTGAGAACGCTTCAGGTACGGATGATAACCTTCTACCCGATGGAGGAAAAGTCGATAAATCTGACGATGGAGTTAATTCAATGGAGAAATTCAAGGATTTGATTGAGTTTGTGCTTCAGTCTTTCGGCCACAAGATTGAAGACGAAATTGATCTGTCCAATCTCAGGAACGAGCTTGAGAAAAAGCTGTCTTTCCAGTCTGTTGCCGAGTCCCAAACGCAGCAAATCGCGGACCTTAAAGACCAGAACGAAAAGGCTACGCAGAAGTTGGCAGAGAAAGAAGAAGTTGCTAAAAAGGCTTCTGAAATCGCTGACAAGTACGTGAAGTCTTTGCGGGATGGTTTGACCACGTTTGCTACGCAATCACTTGGTGAAGACGCTGTGGTTGTTATCGAATTGGCTAACGCCGAAACGACAACCGTTACACAGCTTGAAAAGCTAGTTGAGATTTACCGTAACAAGGCAGAGGAAAAGTTTCCGCTTTCTTGCCCTAAGTGTGGTGAAAAGATGACGCGGCAATCGTCCGCTCCGCTCGATCCACCGAAGGAAGATAAGACCGAAAGCAAGAAGGTGGTTAATAAGGCCGAAGCCTTGATTGACAAGTACAGCAAGAAAAACAATTAAGGAGAATCAATATGAAAAAGCTGCTTGCTGATATTATGGGTCAGGCGTTTGCTGCCACTTCTGGCTATACGCCTGAAGCCGATGACATCGTTGAAATCTGCGATGATTGGGAAATCCAGCTTGCTACGGATGCAAGTGAGGCTTACCTAGGCATTGTGGAGCTTGTTTCTGGTTATGACATTGACCAGAATGTTACTGTTCGCACTCGTTTCACCGATTTGAGGGAGCTTGAAGCTAGTGGCACCATTACTGCGGGTGACAAGCTGGTTCCTGCTGGTTCTAACACCGTGCGGACGTACGTTTTTGACACCGATTCCGATCACTCTGTTCTTGGCATTGCTTGCGAGGGTGCGGATAACGGCGACACGTTCCACGCTCTGACTTACTAAGGAGGAACCAATGAGCAAACTTATTACTCCCCGCAACAATTTCGGTCTTGTCGGTAAAGTGCAGGAAATGTGCAAGACGCTGGAAAACGTGCGCAAGGCTGGCGTTGACCTTTCACTTCGTGATTACGTGGAGAAGGAGCTTACGCACAATTCCGGTGAGTCGCTTTCCTATGAGCAGTTTCTTGAGGATCTTGGTGTGAATCCGAATATTCACACGTTTGATAACGTAGTTACTGCTGATTTTGATACTACGTGGCTGATTCCTGAAATCATCCGTGAGGCGATTCGTCTTGGGCTTCGCCGCGCTCCAATCTGGCCGAACATCATTCGCTCAGAAGAGTCTGTGGACAATATTCAGGTCACGTTCCCGAAGCTCAACTTCTCAACCGATACGAAGATGGAAATCACCAACGAAGGTGAGCAGATTCCTATCGGGTACGTGTCGTACAGCCACAAGACTGTGCCTATCCACAAGATCACTCGCGGTATTCAGATCACGTACGAGGCTATTCGTTATACGCGACTGAATATGGTGGATGTGTTCTTTGAGGATGTGGGCGTGCGCCTTGGTCACAGTCAGGATGCGATGGCTCTTGATGTTGCCATTAACGGAGATCAGGACGACGGTTCCGAGTCGGCTCCGGTTATTGGCGTTGAAGATCCTACTGATACCGTGACCTACTATGATACGACTCGCGTGTACGTGCGCGGTGGTCTAATTGGTCGCAATTATCAGCAGATGATTGGTAATGAGGACCAATGTCTGGCTATTCTGAATTGGGACGAGTACAAGAATCGTCAGGCTGGCACCACGCAGCCTATTGATGTCAAGATTCCGCTTGTTACCAATCCAGAGTTGTACGCCCACATTAACATTCCTGACGACAATCTGTTGATGATGGATAAGCAGTTTGGTTTGGTCAAGCTGACTGCCGAGCCGCTTATGGTCGAAAGTGAGTCTATCGTGCGTCGCCAGTTGAAGGGAACTTATGCGTCCATCACAACCGGTTTTGCCAAGCTGTTCCGTGATGCTATCGTGCTTGTGGACGGTACGCATGACTTTACTGATGTTGGCTACGGCTGGCCCGATTGGATGACGGTTGGGTACGAAGACTAATTGACTGATTAGGAGGCTATATGGCTAAATTGTATAAATGTAAGCTCAAGTCAAAAATCGGTTGCTTCTTCGATGCAAAACTTGGCGTATATATTCGTCCAAACGAGGAAGTTATCGTTCCTAGAGTGCGTATTCCCGGTTCAAGACTGGAAAAATGGATTCGCAAGGGAAGTGTTATTGCCGTACCTATTGCGGATAGTGTTGAGCCAGTTGAACCGGAGAAGCCAAAAGCAACCGCTTCTGCTGAAGCTGCTGTTGATGACATGATTGCTATCCTTCCTTCAGAGGAAGAAGCCAAAACCACCTATATCAAGTACAGCAAAGCAGAGCTAGTGGAAAAGGCAGTTTCAAAGGGTATGCCAGAAGATGAAGCACGTAAAATGAAGAAAGCTGCCCTTTTGGAATTTGTAAATGGTTGATAATTAAGAAAGGGTGAGATATGGCAGACTTTACCGTTGACCAATTTATTAACAAACATGGCAAAGTTATCGCGGATGCCGTTCTCGAAATGGATGGTGGTGCAGATATTTACGATATGTGCATTTCCGGTGCGTTTGAGATATACGGGTTTGACGAGGACGATGCGGATGCTCTTACCAACGGTCAGCGGGAAATGGTTGCGGTGCAAGCGTTAGTAGATTTGCTAGGCACGCAAGCGTGTAAAGATTCGGTAGATGGAGCTATTTCCCGTGTGGAAATTGGATCTGACTCTACTCCCGCCGTGTCATTCTATGACCGTCAAAAAGTAACGCAAGCCTATGAAAGCAAACTACAGCAAACGCTGTCTCATTTGCAACGGTTGAATGGGTATATGCCATATCTCACCCCAACTTTATCTGACCAGCCTGTTACGAGCACGTTCATCGACTTTATTACTGAAACGACTAGCGACAGTGAGGCATAAAATGTCTGTTGCTAGCATCTTCAAGGCGATAATGACCAGATTTTCTCACGGAGAATCCGTTTACATTCGCACTTTTACTGTGGCCGGTGGAAGTGACGATTTGTTTCCGGTTACGGGTGAGGATTACGTGGATTTACCGCTGGATCACGTAGCCAAAACCAGAAAACTTCGTGTTGAAGATGTCATATCGCCTGATAAAGTGTCCATCGGGGACATCAAGGTTATCTTGTTCTTTGGAGCGACGATCACGCAGGACATTTTTGAAGGTGCGGATGGCATTGTTATTGGTGGGACTTACGACAACGATTTGGGAAAAGTTTCGGACGGTAAGTATTTTTCTATTCGCAAAGAAACTGTAGTGCTTTTGTTCACGGACAGTGGGCCAGCTTCAGGTGTTGAGTTTGAAGCGGCGTACAAGGGTGATGCAGATGCCCCGGTATAATGCTGCAATACGTGTTACCTATAGGGGTAGGAATCCTAATAAGCCAGAGCTTGCGAAATGGCTTGAGGAAACCTACAAACGGTGCGCGTCTATTGCGTCAGCGGGGTATTCGTCTGCTATCAATAACCCTAGTATGGTGTATGGCAAGTTTCCAGAACACGGGACAATGAACAGCCAAGATGAATCAGTTTACACTATTTTTCCTAGGATTACCGGCAGGAAAAAGTTTCTGGTTTACTACTCAACCATTTTGAAGAAAGTTGTCAAACGGAAACGTGTCAGCAACCATCCCGGCCAAGAGGCACAGCATTTCATTTTGAAATCCGTGAATGAGAACAGAGACAGAATTCGTTATCTAATTAAACGTGCGGGTTTGGATGCGGGTAAAGTCCGAGACGCTATCAATGAGGGAATGCTGGAATTGAAAGCCTCATTGATTGAAAACACTCCCTATCACACCTATGATAATAACCACCGCAGACCAGCGGACTTTAAAACCATGCCCAGACTGCGTGACAATTACCGGATCGTGCGTGCGAGGAAGCGATGAGCAGCTACACGCCTACAGATGTATTCCTTTCGTTTGTAAAGTTTTTGAAATCAGAGATTTCTAGCGTAACCGTAGAAGCAGTATTATACAACCGGAAATCTACCAGCAGCGACTTAATTAAAAGCGACTGCATTAACGCTTTTCTTTTGACTGATGAGTTTGATGACACGGCTTACGCGACAGACAAGCGAATTATAACGGTAGGAATACATGTTGCGTCTGGTGAAGATGTGATGTGCCTAGAGTGGTTAGCTAAACTTACGGACGCTTTGAACATCGGACGGGCGCAACTTTACCATTTTGATTCCACAAATAGAAGCGGCACGATCCAGCCTAGTAGGTTCCTATCTTGGGATGAACGTCTGGCAACTAGATATTACAGAGCCGAATCTGCTAATATCAGGCGTTTCTTCACCGAGTTTGATATTCGATACACTTTGGTCTAAAGGAGACACATTATGGCTATTGCAAAGTCCAAGGTTCTACGGAACCATTCTATCGGAGAAGTCGGGCTTCTTATCAATCTGGATACGACTGCTGAATTGGATCTATCCAGTTCTAAACTTGATTTTGATGCACCGCCTTCTGGTTGGTTTTTTTACGGTCTTACTGGACAGGATACTAAGCTGACTACGGACGTTCAGATGTTTGAGTCCAAGGTTGGCGTTCCTGAATTCACTATTAAGCGGTTTATGGTTGGAGTCGATGGTACTGTTACTGGTAACTTCCTAGAAGCAGACCGTGAAATTCACGATCTGATTGCCGGTGACGGTAATGTGGTTAATCTAGGTCCGACACTTCCTGCCGAAATTAGCATTGTATCGGTAGACACGGTTAATCACACCATTGATATTGCCAATGCCGATGCAGCCGCACTTACGGTTGGCGACGTTCTGACCGTTGCTCCGTTGGCTGATCTGACCGAATCGTTGCAGTGCGCCACGCTTACTGCTACGGCTACTGGTGCGCTGAACACTACTCTGAGTTTTACAGATGGGTGGTTCCCTGAAGATCCGGTTAATACGGATGTTATTCAGGTGTACTACTACGGTATTGCGCAGATTGGTGCGTCTCAGGCCAAGGAGCTTCAGGCGATGCTGGTATATGAAACTCGTGAAAACGTTCAGTTCATTTACCACTTCCCGAAGGTCACGTTTACGCCTAACATCAGCCCGTCGTTTTCGTCCACAAACGAAGTCTATAAACTGCCTTTTGAGTTTAAGATCATCGGCGTGGACAATGACCAGCATTTTGATGGAGACATCAAGATTCTTGGGTACTTCTACGAGCTATTCTACCGGAGTGCCACCTAATAAGTGCCTTTCGGTGTAGGGTCGGTGTAATACCCGCCCCGCTTTTAATTTTTATGGAGGCCGAATATCATGCCTAGAGGAAGAAAGAAAGCACAGGTTTTTGAAAAGTCTGTGAACACATCCGATGGCAAGCAAAAAGACCTGAAGCTGACATTTGACGAGTTAATGGAAGCGTTGAATCCGAAGCTCACAAAGGACGCGCTTCTAATTCCCGGCTTTAATTGTCGTTTAGAATTTGCTGAAGGCGGCACGTACGTTCCGGTGTTTATCAAGGGTAAACCGGAATTGAAGTTTTATCACCTGACACCACATTACGAACAGCAGTTGGTGGAATTGATGGCTCCGATTATTGATGAGTTTAAAAACTTCCTAGGTGAAGTTGGCGCGGAAGGTGACGACTTCAACTGGAATGTGACGCTTGCACAAGTTGTTCCTGCGTTGATTCAGCGGTTGATTGCTTCATTGGAAGATTACAACATAACGCTGGCTGTTGCTGCCAAGATTATTTCTGAATCGTCCATTGTGTTGAACCGCCGCTATGCTGCGCAAGATTTGACCGAAGAAGATCAGGAAAACATCAAGAAACTGGACAGTGCCTATTTCTTGGATAACGTTCCGAGTGACTTTATTTTACGGCATATTGTATTGCCGCAATACCGTAAAACAGCTATGGCTGATGCGATGTCACTTTTTTTTTCGACAATCAGAGATTACCTGTCCGTTGGAGTGGCAAATTTGATCCCGAAACAAACTTCCTCGACCACTGCTGGTACGTAGGGTTTATGGAGAAAATACCGTTGCGAGATGTGCTGCATACATATAGTCGAACGCAGTTAATACTCATTTCGCACGGCTCCAGCGTGAATTACGAGCGTTCAAAGATTATCGCAGAGATTGAATACGATCAGAAGAAAGAATCCAATGTAGATGCCAGCCAAGTACGTTCTTACCATAGGACGGAAGAAGGTAAATATAGAGCCGGAGATTTTGACTCCGGCCCCGTTCGGAAAAAGATGTCTGCTGACGAATACCGTGATTTTATGGGTGTGCAGGGATTACGGTTCAGAAAAGTAAACAAGACCGGCAAACCAAAGGTGCATTGATATGGCTGACATCGACACTCAACGGACGCTGTACGAAATATTCGTAAACGTTAATAAAGAATCGTTTACTAATATTAGCAAATTCAGGACTGAAGCCGCTGCTGCCGAAAAGCAGATGGCTAAACTTGGTACTGAAATTACCAAGTTGGCTAAAG
>Ga0116142_10005360_pt1 | contig 11618 bp, 8 predicted proteins | sample AD_UKC033_MetaG_FD_89785 | JGI IMG/M metagenome (GOLD analysis project Ga0116142, IMG submission 89785) | Active sludge microbial communities of municipal wastewater-treating anaerobic digesters from USA - AD_UKC033_MetaG | ecosystem: Engineered > Bioreactor > Anaerobic > Digestate | place: USA... | reverse complement strand
TACCATTGTGTCATAGTAAAAAGATGATTGCCATCTTCAGGAAAAAATTCATAACCACCACGGCCGCCCCGACCCAGGCGATCTACTATTTTATAATTCCAGTCTAATTTGAAAACAAAACGCTGGCCCGCTTTCAGCGGGGCAGGTAATTCAACCCGCATCATGGTCTTGTTGATTGTATACTTCAATGGTTTGCCTGCAGCATCTGTCAGCTTCACGATATTAAATCCGTATCCATTATCTTTTTTTGCTTCATCTATTCTGTCCAGTTGTGCCGGGCTTGTTTGCCTGTTCATTGCATTACTGGTCTGATAGTTGGCATTATTCACAGTACTGTGCTGGTTCTCGTCCAGTTGCAGCCATAAAAAAACCAGTTCATCCGGTGAATTATTGAAGTAAGTAACTGTTTCACTACCGCTAAGTTTCAGGTTTTTTTCATCTAACTCACACTTTATATCATAGTCCACTCTTTGCTGCCAGTATTTTGGGCCGGGAGCACCGCTTGCTGTACGGTATTCATTTGCTGTGGGTAATGTTCCCCCCATCTGTTCAAATTTATTTCCGTGATTACTGTTGGGGTTGTTATAAATGTTCTGTGCAGAACCGGTTACACAAAAACTGAATGAGATAAGTAAGAAGGTGATAAAATGTCTCATGTGATATATTGATTTTTAATAATGAATTTTGTTCCTGGTGTTCTCCAAAACTAAGGAAATAGGTCATGTTCTCTGTAACCGGGGTAAAATAAAAAGCCGCTTTTTTATGAGCGGCTTTTAAATATTGATATAAGAAAGTCTCCAGTTAAGAAAGAGCCAGGACGGGTCAGAATGCTTTCTTTTCCTGTGCCTTTTGCATCGGGTTGATGCCCGGCGCGGGGGTTACATTCTGTTTTTGTTTGAACACTTTGAATTTACTTGGTTCCTTGATATTGCCGTAAGTGTTATTGCTTTCATCAATATCTGCTGTTTCCCGGTAAGGATCCAGTTTGATGGAAGCTACTTCTTTATCCTTCATAAACGTCTTGATCACATTTTTTTCATTCTTTCTCCAAACCTGTGCAGGTATCCTTTCAACTTCTTTTGTACCATCTTTATAGGTCCATTCAAGTATGATGGGCATGACCAGTCCGCCTTTGTTGGTGAAGGATATCTCGTATAAATGCTTGCTGCCATATTTCTGACGGCCTTCTTCATCCAACGCTTCTGTCTGTGCTTTTACTGTGACCGGGTATCTGGCCGTATCATATTTTGCTATTTCACGGTCATATTTCCAGTAGAAATCACGGAGTGTGGTATCACGGTCTGTTTCAAACACAATGTTTTTATCTTCTTTGTTTCTGATCTTAGAAATATCTTCAAAAGGATTGACAGCGGGTTTGGGTAAACCTATCATCACTACGGTATCTCTGAGCTGTGCTGGTACGGCTGTAACATCCGGTACTGCATGTTTCACTGTATCAATGGCAATATCGCAGGCGTCTGTACCATAAAACCATCCTCTCCAGAACCAATCCAGGTCTTCACCGGTAGCATCTTCAATAGTGCGGAAGAAATCGGCCGGGGTGGGTGATTTGAATGCCCAGCGTCTTGAATATTCACGGAATGCATTATCAAATAAATCACGGCCTACAATAGTTTCTCTCAGAATATTCAAGCCCGTTGCCACTTTCGAATAAGCATTGGCGCCGAAGTTGTTGATGTTCTCTGAATTGGTCATAATGGGCTCCAACTGATCTTTTGGCAGCTTCATGTAGTTAGTAATGGTCCAGGCAGGCCCGCCATTAGAAGGGAATTTATTGTCCCATAATTCCTGGGTGAGGTATTGTAAATAAGAATTCAATCCTTCATCCATCCATGTCCACTGACGTTCATCACTGTTAACGATCATGGGGAAAAAAGTATGGCCCACTTCATGAATGATCACAAAGATGGCAGCGTTCTTGGCGCCTTCTGTATAGCTGCCGTCTTTCTCTGCACGACCGGGATTGAAGGAGATCATCGGGTATTCCATACCCTGGTTACCTTCCACGCTGATAGCAACAGGGTAGGGATAGGGAAAAGAAAATTTCGAATAGGTTTTTAGCGTATGTGCAACTGCTTTGGTAGAAAACTTGCTGTAGATCGGGTAAGCTTCTTTAGCATAATAACTCATTGACATTACTTTCTTTCCTTCCACATTGGTGGCCATGGCATCCCATACAAACCTCCGGGATGATGTCCATGCAAAATCACGGACATTATCGGCCTTATAGATCCATGTTTTCTTTGCGCTGTTGCTTGTTTTTTTAGAGGCAGCTAATGCTTCATCCAATGTTACAATCTTCTGTGGCTCCTTAGCTGTTTGTGCTTTTTGCCAGCGGGCCATTTGAGTAGCCGACAAGATTTGTGCATAATTCTGGCATTCTCCGGTGGCGCCAACAATGTGATCGGCAGGCACGGTCATCTGCACTTTAAAGTTACCGAAGCACAAAGTAAATTCACCCGTTCCGGTAAACTGGTGATTTTGCCAGCCCTGGTCATCACTGTACTTGCAGAGACGGGGATACCATTGTGTTATAGTATAATTATTATTACCATCCTCAGGAAAATGTTCATACCCGCCTCTGGCTCCGCCGAAACGCATAAAATCACCCCGGTTGGCCAGTTTGTAATTCCAGTCAACTTTAAAAACAAACTTCTGTCCCGGCTTCAGGGGAGCAGGCAGATCCACTTTCATCATTGTCTTATTGATAGTATATTTCAATGATTTGCCCGTAGCATCGGTGAGTTTGGTAATATTTACGCCATAACCGTTATCAGATCTTTTTTCTTCAAACCGGTCAAGCATTTTGTCAACCGTCTGGTTAGGCAGACGGTTACTGCTTTGGTAGTCGGCATTTTTGGTCGTGCTGTGCTGGTTTTCGTCAAGCTGCATCCAGAAATAACTTAATACATCGGGAGAATTGTTGTAATAAGTGATCGTTTCGCTACCTGTTAATTTATTGCTGGTTTCATCCAGTTCACATTTGATGTCATAATCCACCCGCTGTTGCCAGTATTTTGGTCCCGGTGCTCCGCTGGCTGTACGTTGTTCATTGGGTGTTGGTAAAATAGTTCCCAACTGCTCAAACTTGTTGGCATGGTTGGAATTGGCATTGTTCTGAATCTGTGCATTTGTCAAAATGGCTGCTGACAATAACAAGCAATTCAATAAAACAATCTTCTTCATGGCTTTTTGATTTTTATATTGGTAAACGTTCCAAGGCGATTTTTAATGATAAACTGAAAACGGCGGCTGATAAGAAGATCACCCATTCCCGGCGGTTTATCTTAAATAAAGTAACAATAACCTGTGTTAATAATAAGAGAGCGGCAACTACTACTATTTGTCCCACTTCCAGCCCCACATTAAACCCAAACAAACCCCAGCCAAAACTCTGATCATTGGCCAGCATAAAGCGAATGGTATTGGCAAAGCCCATTCCATGAATCAGGCCAAAGAATAACGCCAGGAAATAATTGATCCGGATAGATTTTGGCGTAAATTTTTTCTGAAAGAGATTACTTACCGCAGTGATCACAATGGTACAGGGAATCAGGAACTCCACCCAGTTAGCCGGGAAACGGAATACATCCATCACACTTAAAGCCAGCGTCAGGGAGTGGCCGATTGTAAAAGCAGTTACCAGTATCAGTACCTGTTTCCAGTCTTTCAACAAATAAATTGCCGCCAATGCTGCGATGAATAATAAATGATCCAGCGCATCCCAGCTCATGATATGTTCCCAGCCTAAAGCAAAATAAAATCCGAAGTCCTGCATCTTATTAAAAACTAAAACCGTCCTTTGTGAAAAATGGTATGACCGGTTTTATGAAGGGTCAAAATAATCCAGACTTTTGTAATCATGAAATATATTGTGTCAATGGCATCATCTGTCTATAAATGGTTGATTATCCCCATTCTGGTACTCAGTTTGACGGCAGCCCGCCCTTCAGAAGATCACCCTTTTCATGTAAGTGTGATAGAGATCAACCACAATGCGGCAGATAAAACGCTGGAGATAAGCTGTAAGATATTTACGGATGATTTTGAAAAAGTATTGGCTAAGAACTACCATACAAAGGTTGACCTGATCAATCCTTCCAATAAATCAGCGATGGATACCCTTGTCAAAAAATACCTTTTTAGTCATTTATCTGTCAGTGCCAACAGCCAACCTGTTCGGTTCTCCTATCTTGGTTTTGAAAATGATAAAGAGGCTGTTTACAGTTATATTGAAGTGGAAAATGTACCTGTTGTCAGTAAACTTGGGGTATCTGCCAATATTATGTATGATCAGTTTGATGACCAGATGAACATTATGCATGTAACAGTAAATGGCAGCAGAAAAAGCAGTAAGCTGAATTTTCCCGAAGTAGAGGCAGTGTTTAATTTTTAGAAAGCTTATTCCTCCATTTCTTCGCGGAGTTCCTTACTGATGGAGACAAGTAATTTATCAATACGGTGGCCATCCATATCGATTATCTCAATGGCAAAACCTTTCCAGTTCAGTTTATCACCTGTTTTCGGAATCCTTTCCAGTTCATGAAGTATAAAACCGGCCAGTGTATCAAAATCATGTTCCCCTTCATTCATCCATTCTGTTTTTTCAAACCGGGTGAGAAAATCATAAAATGGAATTTGTCCATCCACGATATAGGTGCCATCTTCCCGTTCGACGATCTCATAATCAGAAACATTCTGTTGCGGAATATCACCCACGATCGCTTCCAGTATGTCGTTCAGTGTTAACAGGCCCAGGATGCTGCCGTATTCATCTACAATAAAGGCAGAATGAATTTTTGATTCTTTAAATTTTTCGAGCACCTGGTAAGGTGAATTATTTTCCGGAATGAATAGGGCCGGCTGCATAATTTCTTTGAACAGCGTATTGTCAGGACTGATGTAAAGGTCTTTTATAGAGACAACTCCTTTGATATTATCAATAGAATCATCACAGATGGGGTAAGCCGAATGTGGTTCCTGCAGGATCTTTTCTTTGATCTTGTCTTCATTATCATCGAGGTTGAACCAGATGATGTCACTCCGGTGGGTCATCAACGAAGTGATGTTACGGTCACCCAGGTGGAATACCCGTTCAATGATCTCTTGTTCCGCTTCATCAATGGTGCCAGCCTCTGTGCCTTCGGTGATCAGTGTTTTGATCTCTTCTTCCGTAACGGCATCTTCTTTTGATCGCTTAATATTGAAAATGCTGAAAAAAATATTACTGGTCTTGTTTAGTAACCATACAATGGGGTGGGTAATGACTGCAAAGGTCTTCATCGGACCAGCAACAGCTTTAGAAATTTTCTCTGATCGGAGCAGCCCGATCCTCTTTGGGATCAGTTCTCCAAAAATGATAGACAGAAAAGTCACCAGGATGATGATAAGAGTGGTGGAGATCGTTTCGGCATATGGTTGTAACACAGCAATGTTCTCAAATACGGGCTGCAGGTTCTTACTAAATCTTTCGCCGGAATACACACCCGTAATAATAGAGATCAATGTAATGCCGATCTGGACAGCTGATAAAAACAGCTCGGGGTGGTTGGACAGTTCCAGTGCCAGTTTTGCTTTTTTATCTCCTTTCTCAGCCAGGTGCTCCAGCCGGGCCTTCCGGGCAGAAACAAGAGCTATCTCTGACATAGAAAAAAGACCGTTCAATAGTATCAGAAAGCATAATATGAATATGTCCATCAAGAAGCCGGAATTGATTGGTTATCGAAGATAGCAAATCTGAACCGCTTATTGAAGAGGGTGCCGGTAGTGACACCAAATATAAATCCAACCATTGCACCACCAGTTACATCAAGCGGGTAATGCACTCCCACATATACCTGTGCATAAGCAACAGAAGCCGCCCATGCGATGGTCAACCATGCCCATTTTCCAATCAGGTGCCGTAAAGTGACAAAACTGAAAACAGCCATACCAAAATGATTAGCGGCATGATTAGAGACAAAACTATAGCCTGATCCACAGTGATCAAGCAACAACCTGACATGCATATAAAAATCGGGGTCATTGCAAGGCCGCACTCTTTCCAGGCCATGTTTAAAGACATAATTACCAACCATGTCGCAAAGAGCAACTGTACAGATATAAAATAAAGCCCACCATAATCCCCTCGCTTTAAAATTAATGAGTATAAACAATAGCAGAAAAAGATAAAGGGGAGCCCAATACAAAGGACTGCGCCAGAGTGGTGCTACATTGTCCAGTACAGGATTCGTCCAGTCGCTATTGATCTTTATAAACAACCATCTGTCCCATTGCACCAGTTTTTCCAAAAAATTGATTGCTAACCTGTACATGTATGCAAAAGTAGGGTATGGTGAATTGATTTTGAACTGTTGTAAATAAGTGCCGTATGGTATTGTTAAACCCCGTTTAAGTATTTTCTTTGTATCTCTTGTCAGTAAAATGTAATGCCTGACAAGGGAAAAAGGATTAATGCTGGTAAAATATAAAATACCAAAGACCATATTATGGGTGTCAAATCTGTTTGTCATCTTCCTGTTGATCTTTACATTATTCCGGCTGGCTACTTTTATTGCATTCAGGCCCAAAGGGATTTCCCTTACTGATGTGATCCCTTCTTTCCTGATGGGCATTCGCTATGATCTGCGTTGGATAGCGATTATCCTCTTACCGGTCATCTTTTTAAGCACCTTTCCGCGGTTGTCACCCTTTTATTCTTCCCGCAATAAAAAGTGGTGGACATGGTACCTGGCCATTGTCACCTTTATTGTTTTTTTCTTTTTTGCAGCCGGGTTTGGCAGTTTTTCTTACAATCGTACCCCGCTGGACGCCGGGGCCATGAATTTTGCAGAAGATTTCAGTATATCGGTAAAAATGATATGGCAAACCTACCCGTTGATCTGGATGTTGCTGGGGTTGATTGTAGCAGTTTTGTTTTTCCGGTGGATGTATCACCGCAGTCATTGGCAGGTGATCAACAGAACAGAAGGGTTGGGAATCACTCACCGGAGAAAATTCTTTGTTTTTACGATATTAATTCTTTGTTTCCTGATTTATGGTTCCTTTTCGTGGCCACCACTGAGCCGGTCTGACAGTTTCAGGTTCAATAATAGTTTTAAGTCTTACCTCGCTATCAACCCGCTTCAAAATTTTGTTGCCACATTACGACTGCGAAAGCCAGATTACAATGAAAAAAAAGCGAAAGAGGTTTTTCCGGTAATGGCGGAATGGATGGGTCTGCCAGACAAGAATAATTTTTCATACCGCAGAGAGATCGGCCCGCGCAGTTCATCATTTGAAAGCCGGCCCAATATTGTATTGGTACAATGCGAGTCATTCAGCATGTACAAGAGCAGCATGAGTGGCAATCCGCTGAATGCTACACCTTTCTTTGATTCATTATGCAGGCAGGGAGTTTTTTTTGACCGCTGCTTCACCCCGCATTTCTCTACGGCGAGGGCTTTGTTTGCTATCTTATCCGGCATACCTGATGCACAATTGTTCAAGTTCTCCAGCCGTAATCCACAGGCGGTGCAGCAACATACCATTGTTGATAACCTCGGGGACTATGAAAAACATTATTTTCTTGGAGGCAGCCCCGAATTCAACAATTTTGAAGGACTGCTGAAGAATATTGATGGATTACAGATGCACACCGGCGATGATTTTAAAGCACCAAAGGTGAACGTATGGGGTGTAAGTGATAAAGATCTTTTTTTGGAGGCAAACGAACTTTTTAGAAAAAAGGATAAACCCTTTTTTGCGTATATACAGACTTCAGGTAACCATCGGCCTTATAACCTGACAATACCAAAAAATGATACAGATTTTGTAAGGGTGGTGGTGCCGGATGAAGAGTTAAAGAAGTATGGTTTTGAATCGCTGGATGAATTCAACTGTTTCCGCTATTCAGATTATTGTTTCCGGAAATTCATGGAGGCAGCACAAAAAGAGAACTACTTTCATAATACCATTTTTGTTTTTGTAGGAGATCATGGTCTGGCAGGAAATGCAGAAGCAATGTATCCGCCGGTATGGACAGAGCAACGGCTTACCGATGAACATGTACCGCTGTTATTCTACGCACCTGATCTGCTGGTTCCTCAAAAAAGAACTGAAGTGGTATCGCAGATTGATGTGCTGCCAACCATTGCGGGAATGCTGCACCAGTCATATGTGAATACTACATTGGGAAGAGATCTGCTTGATCCGGAAAAGAAAAATAATTTTGCTTTCATTACCAATACAGCTGATGGTATCGGGATGGTAACGGATGAATTTTATTTTACCCGCAATATCAATTCCGGTGAAGAGCTGTTAAGCCCGCTGCAGCCTTCTTTGTCGGCATACACTAAACAACAGAAAGATTCTATCCGAAAGCGGCTTTCAGTTTTTACAATAGCCTATTATGAAACGGCCAAATACCTGCTGATGAATAATCAGAAAGATTAGTACTGCTTTTTTGCTATGATGATCAGCCTCGGTGTTGCTCTTACATCATACGGACTGAACTGGTAATCTCCAAATACCTCCTGTACCTGCAGGCCCTGGTAGCTTAACATATCGGTAAAGTCGCCTAACGAGAATTTTGCGACTTTCTCAGTATACTCCAGCGGGGAATTCAATGAATTATCTCTTACTGTAATTTTTTTGTAGAAATGGGTTTCGTCATCCCAGCGATGTATATCATATTGAGTGCCGCTGATCTCACGGGATTCACTATAGACAAGATGATCTTCTGCAAAATGTGTATTCAGGTAATCAATTACAAATACTGCATCCCGCTTCAGGCTTTTGGCAATTGTGCGGATCGCATCATCATGTTCCCTTCTTGTCTTAAAATAGCCAAAGCTGGTAAAGAAATTAAAAGCATATTGAAAATAGTTGCCCCAAAATGGCAATCGCATGTCATGCACATAAAAATCCAGGTTATCTTTCTCGAACTGTTTGGCATAAGCGATACTATCAACAGAAATATCAATACCCGTGACGGCAAAACCAAGCGAGGCCAGTGTTTTGCTATGACGTCCCTTTCCGCAGGCAACATCCAGCATCCGGCTGCCGGGTGCCGGATGTAAATAACTGATCAGCCTTTTTATAAAGGCTTCAGCTTCTTTCTCATCTCTTTCAAAGTATAGTTTGTGATAAAAAGGGGAATTGAACCAGTTTTTATACCAGGAGGTCTCTGCCATATAACAAATGTAAGGATGCAGTTTAAAAACGTATTGAAAATGAAAAACGTATTTTTGCCTCCCTAAAAGAAATAATAGTGGCTTTAATAAAAAGTATATCCGGGATCAGGGGTACGATTGGTGGCAAGCCTGGTGAAAATCTTACACCGGTTGATGTGGTAAAATTTGCCGCCGCATTTGGTACTATCATAGCAGAAGGGAAGCAAACAACAAAGATTGTTATTGGCCGTGATGGCCGGATCAGCGGAGCCATGGTACAAGAACTGGTGGTCAATACACTGATCGGTTTGGGTATTGATGTGACTGACCTTGGTTTGTCAACCACACCCACGGTAGAAGTAGCGGTGAAAATGGAAAATGCAGATGGTGGTATCATTCTTACTGCCAGTCATAATCCCAGGGAATGGAATGCACTGAAATTACTTAATGCGGAAGGAGAGTTTATTTCAGCTGAAACAGGTGCAAAAGTACTTGAGCTGGCAGCTAAAGAAGATTTCTCCTTTGCCGCTGTAGATAAATTAGGAACAGTGACAACTGATGACAGCTATCTGCAAAAGCATATTGATGCTATTCTAAAGTACCCATTGGTAAATGCAAAAGCTATAGCTAAACAGCATTTTAAAGTGGTGGTGGATGCTATTAACTCAACCGGTGCTACTTATGTACCTGCTTTATTAAAAGCACTGGGTGTGACTGAGGTGATTGTATTGAATGGTGAAGTGAATGGAAAATTCGCTCATAACCCGGAGCCTTTGCCGGAACATCTCTCACAGTTGTGTAATGAAGTGGTGCAGCAGAAAGCTCACCTGGGGATTGCTGTTGATCCTGATGTTGACAGGCTTTGCTTTGTTAACGAAGACGGTACCCTGTTTGGCGAAGAATATACGCTGGTGGCAGTGGCTGATTATGTGTTGAGTAAACGAAAAGGCAATGCAGTAAGTAATATGAGCAGCACTAAGGCACTGAAGGAAGTAACCCTGAAACATGGAGGAGAGTATTCGCCATCGGCAGTAGGAGAGGTAAATGTGGTTAAGAAGATGAAAGAAGTAAATGCAGTAATTGGCGGAGAAGGCAATGGCGGTATTATTGTTCCCGATTTTCATTATGGTCGTGATGCATTGATTGGCATTGGTTTATTTTTAAGCCACCTCGCCAATCATAAAAAAGGAATTAAATCGTTGCGCAGTACATACCCGGATTATTTTATTTCAAAGAATAAGATTGAGCTGCACAATGGAGTGGATGTAAAAGGGATTTTTGAAAAGATCAGGATGAAATACAAGAGTAACCCCATTAATACTGAAGACGGGCTGAAGATTGAGTTTGATAATGACTGGGTTCACCTGCGTACATCCAATACGGAGCCAATCATCCGCATTTATGCGGAGAGTGATTTTGAAACCAAAGCCAATAATATCGCCATGCAGTTGATGCGGGATATTAAAGAGTTTAGTTAACAGCTTCCTTTTGTTAACTCATCAGGTCTTCCGGTTTTATCGGCAGCTTATATAACCTTTTACCTGTAGCATTAAACACGGCATTGGTAACAGCTGCCGCAAATCCTACTAAGGCAATTTCACCAACACCTTTTGCTCCTGTTGCGTTGATCACAGGGTCGGGTTTATTGGGAAACCAGGTGTCAATATACGGTACATCCGTATGTAGCGGCATATGATAACTTCCTAAATTATCATTGATGTATTTTCCTGTTGTATGGTCAATGAGTACTTCTTCGGTCAATGCCATTCCTATACCGCCAACCGCACCGCCGATCATCTGGCTGCGGGCTGTTTTCTCACTGATGATCTTGCCGCCGTCACCGGTTGCAACAATTTGTTTTAGTTTGACAGCGCCGGTTGCCAGGTCAACATGCACTTTTACAAAATGAGCAGAAAATGAGTTCATCGCATATTTCTGCGCTTCGGCAGCTGCACGGCCTGATTCCTGGATGATTTCAACCTGTTCTTTACCTGCAACCTTCACCAGTTCGCTCATTGATATCCTGACAGAACCATCTTTCTTTGAAATAAGTTGTTCGTTTTTTATTTCAATATCGTCTGCTGATAAAGTTTTAAATGATGCCACATTTGCGATTGCAAGCTCTTTCAGGTTTTTCTTCAGGGCATCACAAACAAGACTTACACCATTTCCTAAAGTGGAAGTGGTGGTTGAGCCTCCCTGCGTAGGTCCCGGCGGAAAATCGGTATCACCCAGCATGAAACGAATTTTTGATGCCGGCATATCCATTACTCCTTCTGCAATTTTTACCATGGCGGTAGCGGTACCCGGTCCCATATCGCTTACAGCACTCTGCAGTGTAAGTGTGCCATCCTTTTTCAGTATAGCTTTCACCGCTGCATTACCTCTTCCTGCACCAAATACACCACCACCCATACCATAACCCACCGGAATACCGTCTTCTTT
>Ga0116142_10005354_pt1 | contig 11622 bp, 10 predicted proteins | sample AD_UKC033_MetaG_FD_89785 | JGI IMG/M metagenome (GOLD analysis project Ga0116142, IMG submission 89785) | Active sludge microbial communities of municipal wastewater-treating anaerobic digesters from USA - AD_UKC033_MetaG | ecosystem: Engineered > Bioreactor > Anaerobic > Digestate | place: USA... | reverse complement strand
CGCCGAGGTTTTGGCAACGGCAAAAGAAGCCTTGATGAGTCTCAGGCCCTGGCGAAAAGGGCCGTTTGATCTGGGCGGCATTTTCATCGACAGTGAATGGCGGTCAGACATGAAGTGGGAACGAGTTAGACGGCATATCTCACCTCTGTCTGGGCGCAAAGTTCTTGATATCGGCTGCGGAAACGGATATCACCTTTTCAGGATGGCTACAGAAGGCGCCAAATCAGCAATTGGCATAGACCCTTCCATGCTGTTTCTGGCTCAGTTTACCGCTGTCCAGAAATTTATCAGACAGCCCGGAATTTTTCTTCTGCCGATAGGCTTTGAAGAACTCCCCGATAACCTGGAAAGCTTTGACAGCGTATTTTCAATGGGGGTGTTTTACCATCGAAAAGCACCTTTCGACTTTCTTCGCAGCCTCAGACTCCTTCTCAGGAAAGGCGGCGAACTTATCCTGGAAACTCTTGTAATAGACGGAGACGAACGTCAGGTCCTAGTTCCATCAGATCGCTACGCCCGCATGAGCAATGTCTGGTTCATTCCATCGGCTGCCGCGATGGTACACTGGTTGTCCAGGGCCGGTTTCAAAGACGTCAGAGTCGTAGACAACTCTCGAACCACTATTGAAGAGCAAAGAAGCACCATGTGGATGCCCGGCGAGTCTCTTGACAAGTGCCTGGACTCTCAGAACACGGATTTTACCGTTGAAGGGCTGCCTGCTCCCTGCCGGGCAATTTTTATCGCATCCCGTTAACAAAGCGCTTTTGACCTCTTGACAAAATTTTGCAAACTTGGCATAAGCAAGAATAGGAACTGGTTAAATTAAGTTGATTTTTCTTGGTTTGCAAAGGAGACAAAAGAAAGTGAAAATTCAAAAACCAGAAAAGAAAGTCTTGAAAAAAATGAAAAAAGACTTTTACGATTTTGATGAGGAGGCGCGTAAATCAAAAAGCAAAAAGCCCAAAAGAGGTCAAAAAGCGTTTTTTTCTAACGATGGTTGCGGAGAAAACGAATATTTTGACGAAAACTGATATTTGATGTAAGAATTTTATGAGGTCGCAGTTACTACCCGCGAAAGGAACTATGTACAAATGAGAACAAAATTTTTATCGAGCGCTGCTCTTGCAGCATGCTTTGCCGCCCTCTCACTTGCTCCAGCAATGGCGGCAACTTTCTCGGGCATGATAACGGTCACCCGTGACGCCAGCCGCCAGATTACAAGTGCCGTCCTCGAAACATCCAACCGCGATGGCGCGGGGCAGCCGGTCACCTACAACATCTTCATGGATGAAAATGGCCGGGCAATCGCCGAGCAGTATGAAAACAAAGATATCAAAATAGACGGTATGCTCAACGGCAAAGATATCAAAGCCGACACCTGGGAAAGCGTTCCAGACAGCTCTTCTGGCTCTTCTTCATCATACAACGAGCCTTCTTCTGGTGATTCTGGTGATTCTGGTGATTCTGGCTATTCTGATGACTCCGGCGACTCAAATGATTCGGGTTACTCCGATGATTCCGGTGACTCGTCTGATGAGCCGGCTGATTCAGATGACAGCGAAGATTCAGACGAAGAACCGGCCGATAAAGACAACTCAGAGGAAGGCAGCGAAACGGAATCTGACGACAATGAAGATTCAGACGATTCAAATAACTCAGAAGACTCATCAGATTCTTCCGATGAAAGCGAATCATCAGAAGACTGATCCTTTAACAGATGATCTAACCGGCTTCGCCCAATGCGAAGCCGGTTTTGTTTTAGATTAAATTTTCTTGCAGCTTTTTGCAGAAAGAAACCATAGTTTGTGATAGCATTAACAAACATGAGACTGACTCGTTCAGAATTATTAAAAGCCTGACTGTCAGCCTGATATGATTCACCAAAAACAGACCTCAGGAGGGAAGGACAATGTTAGACGCACCAAAACTCAATCTCAGTAAAAGCCTGGCAGAATTTGAGCACGGCAAGAAATGTACCCCGGGTGGAGTCTTGGGAATCAGACGCCCCTACAATTTTGTAGAAGGCGAATACCCGATTTATTTTGACCACGGCAAAGGCGGCCGCATCACAGATATAGACGGCAACGAATATATCGACTATCTTTGTGCCTATGGCCCGATTATCATCGGCCACCGGGAAGAAGAAGTCGATAACGCTGTAATCGACCAGATGCGCAACAAGGGTTTTTGTTTTTCTCTGACCCAGAGCATTCAGAATCTCCTCGCAGACAAACTGAGAAGTCTCATCAAATGCGCCGAAATGTCTGTTTTTGTCAAAACCGGCTCAGATGCCACCACTCTTGCAACCCGCGTTGCTCGCGGCTACACCGGGCGCAGCAAAATCATGCGCTGTGGTTATCACGGCTGGCACGATTGGTGCGTAGAGGTAAAGGGCGGTATCCCCGCCAAGCTTTATGAAGACGTTCATGAATTTCACTATAATCACCTTGAACAGCTTGAAGAGCTGATGAAACAGCATGGAGACCAGACCGCCGCCATAATCGTCACTCCGATAGGGCACCCGCTGGCAGAGCAGGTAGAATACCCCAAGCCAGGTTTTCTCGAGGGAGCAAGAGCTCTTGCCGACAAATATGGCGCTCTGCTGATATTCGATGAAATCAGATCAGGGTTTCGTGTGCACATAGGCGGTGCTCAGACCCTGTTCGGGGTAACTCCAGACCTGGCGACATTCGGCAAGGCAATGGCCAACGGCTACCCGATCGGAGCCTGTGTCGGCAAAGCACAATTCATGAAAAAAATCGAAAAAGAAGTTTTTGTCTCTTCGACGTTTTTTCCCAACAGCCTCGAATTTGCAGCAGCATTGAAAACCATCGAAATTCTCGAGCGCGATAAGGTACTTGACGTTGTGAAGCAGAAAGGCGAATGGTTCAATGCCGAGCTTGCCAAAGTGCTGACTGCCCACAAAGTATCGACAGAAGCTTCCCCGGTGCCGCAGATGCCTTTCATAACTTTTAACAAAGACGAAGCCAAAACCTACAAGGCCAAACGTGTCGATTTCTATACGCAGCTGATTCGTCGCAAAGTTTTTCTGCAGCCCTACCATCACGGCTATATCGCCTACCGGCACACCGACGAAGATCTCAAACTGACAATCAAAGCCATAGACGAAGCTCTTTCGTTCATCGACGAAAAACAATACTGAGGTAGCCAATCATGGAAAAACTGATAATTACCGCCGCAATTTGCGGCGCAGAAGTCACCAAAGAACACAATCCAGCAGTTCCTTACACGATTGCCGAGCTGGTAAGAGAAGCTGAGTCAGCGGTGAATGCCGGTGCTTCAATTATTCATCTGCACGTTCGCGAAGACGATGGCACACCGACCCAGAACCGGGAACGCTTCAAAGCAGCAATCGAAGCAATTCGGGCCCGTTGCCCCAAAGCGATAATTCAGCCATCCACGGGCGGTGCCGTAGGCATGTCGAACGAAGAACGCCTGCAGCCCGTTGATCTGAAACCAGAAATGGCAACTCTCGACTGTGGTACAGTCAACTTTGGCGGCGATGACATCTTTGTCAATTCTGAGAATACAATCATTGCCTTTGCCCAGAAAATGCTGGCACTGGGTGTAAAGCCAGAAGTAGAAGTTTTCGACAAGGGCATGATTGATACCGCCATCAGACTCCAGAAAAAAGGTCTGATAGCAACTCCCATGCATTTTAATTTTGTCATGGGCGTAACCGGCGGCATTGGCGCTACAGTACGAGACGTAGTCTATATGCAGGGCAGTATCCCGGCTGGCAGTACTTTTACAGTATCTGGCATTGGCAGAGCTCAGTTTCAGATGGCAACAGCAGCCATACTGCTTGGTGGTCATGTCAGGGTCGGTTTCGAAGACAACACTTACCTGGCCAAAGGCCTGCTGGCCGCTTCAAATGGCGAGCTGGTGGAAAAAGCCGTCAGAATAGCCAGAGAGCTTGGCCGCGAAATTGCCACTCCTGAAGAGGCAAGAGCTATTCTCGGGTTAAAGGCTATTTAAGCTTAAATAATTATCAGAAAGGCTTAACTGATGTTTGACAAAATTATCAGCAGAGATGATTTCGCCGCCATGCTCAAAGACGAAATGTCTATCATGGTCGGTGGCTTTCTTGGTTGCGGCACCCCCGAAACCCTTATCGACATTATCATCGCCAGCGGTGTTAAAAATCTTACTATCATCGTCAACGACACTTCCTTTGTCGACCGAGGCGTAGGGCGCCTGGTCGCCGCCAAACAGGTGGCGCGCGTCATTACCTCGCATATCGGCACCAACCCTGAGACAGGCAAGCAAATGGTCGAAGGCACCCTGGCCGTAGAACTCGTTCCCCAGGGCACTCTGGCCGAGCGTATCAGAGCAGCCGGCGCCGGACTTGGCGGCGTACTGACGCCAACCGGTGTTGGCACAATCGTCGAAGAAGGCAAACAAAAATTGACCATCTACGGGCACGAATATCTTGTTGAACTGCCGTTGCGGGCAGATCTGGCCGTCATTAACGGCAGCACTGTCGACAAGGCCGGCAATGTTGTATATAACGCCACCACCCGCAACTTCAATCCTCTCATGGCTATGGCTGCATCCACGGTCGTAGTTGAAGCAGAAAAACTTGTCGAAATCGGAACAATTATGCCGGAACTGGTTATGACGCCGGCACCTCTGGTTACCCACATCTTCAAGTCGGAAAAGCGCTAGCAGGTAAGGAGCAGAAAAATGATCGAAGATATCGAACTGGCCAAAAATATCATTGCCAGACGCATCGCCAGAGAATTCAAGAACAATCAGCTGGTCAATCTTGGCATAGGTCTGCCAACGCTGGTTGCCAACCACATCCCGACAGGAATCAACGTAATTCTACAGTCAGAAAACGGCATGATCGGCATGGGGCCAGCCCCTGAGCCTGGTAAAGAAAACCCCGAACTCACCAATGCCGGCGGCGCACTCGTCAGCATTCTGCCTTATGGCAGTTATTTCGACAGTGCCATGTCTTTTGCCCTGATTCGTGGCAAACACGTAGAATATACGGTCCTGGGCGCTCTAGAAGTAGACCAGGAAGGCAGTCTTGCCAGCTGGATCATTCCCGGCAAAAAAATTCCCGGCATGGGTGGTGCCATGGACCTGGTTGTTGGCGCCAAAAACGTCATTGTTTCAACTCTGCATACCGAACGCGGCAAACCAAAAATTTTGAAAAAATGCCGCCTGCCCCTGACTGCCCGTCATGTTGTAAACATGATTGTCACCGAGCTCGGCGTATTCAGAGTTACCCCCGGTGGCCTGGCTCTCTTTGAAATCAACAGTAATACTACCGTCGATGAAATCAGAGCCAATACCGAAGCAGAATTCATCGTCTCAGAAAATTTGAAAACCATGGAAACCTGACCTCAGAAATGAAATTTCTTCGTTGGTAAGATAAGCATTTGCTGCTATCATACCAACGTCCGAAATTTGCCGTTTTGTACAATGCAAGGCCTCAAGCAAAATCATACAACCAAGGAGAAATGACTGTGAAAAAAGGATGCCCCTATGGAACCCACCGTGTTATCGAGCCCAAAGGTGTACTTCCGCAACCGGCGACTAAAATCGACAACACCATGGAAATTTATGACAACGAGATTCTGATCGATGTTCAGACTCTCAACGTCGACTCAGCCAGTTTCACCCAAATTGAAAAACAGGCTAACGGCAACATTGAAGAAATCAAAAAAATCATGATGGGTCTTGTCGAAAAACAGGGTAAACACAAAAACCCTGTTACAGGTTCAGGTGGCATGCTTATCGGCACTGTCAAAGAAATCGGCCCTGCTCTCCAGGGAAAAACCGACCTCAAAGTCGGCGACAAAATCGCCACTCTTGTATCTCTTTCTCTGACACCGCTGGTTATCGAAGAAATTCTCGAAGTAAGACCCGACATTGACCAGGTAGACATCAAAGGCAAGGCCATTCTTTTTGAAAGCGGCATCTACGCCGTTCTGCCAAAAGACATGCCAGAAACTCTCGCTCTCTCTGTTCTTGACGTGGCTGGCGCCCCTGCCCAGGCTGCCAAACTCGTTCACCCAGGCGATATCGTTGTAGTTATCGGCGGCGGCGGCAAATCAGGCCTGCTCTGCCTCTATGAAGCAAAAAAACGCGCCGGCATCACTGGCAAAGTAATCTGCATCGGTGGCAGCGAAAAAAGCACCAACCGCGCCCGGCAGCTCGGTCTGGCCGACGAATATTTCGCAGCTGACGCAACCGACGCTGTAGGCATCTACAACAAAATCATGGCGTTGACCAATGGCAAACTCGCCGATCTGGTCATCAACTGTGTCAACATCCCGAACACCGAAATGGCCAGCATCCTTGCCTGCCGTGACGGCGGCACCGTTTACTTCTTCAGCATGGCTACCAGCTTTACCCAGGCTGCCCTCGGAGCTGAAGGTGTCGGCAAAGACGTTAACATGATCATCGGCAACGGCTACACGAAAGATCACGCAGCCATTTCACTGCAGGTTATTCGTGAATGCCCCGCCCTCCGCAAACTCTTCGAAGAAATGTACTGCTGAAAACTGCTGTTAAAGCAGCCACAGGGAAAGGAACAGAGTAATTGAACAGCAATTACACTCGTGACGAGCATATTAAAAGACGCGCCAAGCTTTTTCCGAAAGTCACCGACGAAGAATGGAATGACTGGAAATGGCAGGTCAAAAACCGTATCGAGACGATAGAAGATCTCAACAGATACGTCAAATTGACCGAAATGGAAATAGACGGCGTCAAAGACTGTCTGACCACGTTGCGCATGGCGATAACGCCCTATTACCTTACCTTGATCGACTTGAACAACCCCAACGATCCGGTGCGCAAGCAGGCCATTCCGACCGACTGTGAACTTTACCGTTCACCCGCCGATCTTGAAGACCCGCTGCACGAAGATGGCGACTCTCCGGTACATGGCCTGACACACCGTTACCCCGACCGCGCTCTGCTTCTGGTAACAGATCAATGCTCGATGTATTGCCGACACTGCACTCGCCGGCGCTTCGCCGGCCAAAAGGACTCGGCAATGCCTTCAGGTCAGATCGACAAGGCAATCGAATATATCGCAGCCAACCCGCAGATCCGCGACATCGTCGTTTCGGGCGGAGACCCGCTTCTGCTTTCTGACAGCAAACTCGAGGGAATTCTGCAGAAACTGCGTGCTATTCCCCATGTCGAGATCATCAGAATCGGCACACGCACCCCGGTGGTTCTACCGCAACGCATCACTCCAGAGCTTTGCGATATGCTCAAAAAATATCACCCGATCTGGGTCAACACTCACTTCAACCATCCCAAGGAAATCACTACCGACGCCGCCAAAGCCTGCGAGCTGCTCAGCTTCGCCGGTATCCCGCTCGGCAACCAGTCAGTATTGCTTGCAGGCGTCAACGATTGCATTCACGTCATGCGCAAGCTGGTGCATGAGCTGGTCAAAGTGAGAGTCAGACCCTATTACATCTACCAGTGCGACCTTTCATACGGCCTGGCACATTTCAGAACCCCGGTAGCCAAAGGAATCGAGATAATCGAAGCTCTACGTGGTCATACCAGTGGTTTCTGTGTACCAACTTACGTGGTCGATGCGCCAGGTGGTGGCGGCAAGATTCCGGTAATGCCGAATTACCTCATCTCAAGCGGCTATGAAAAAACCATTCTGCGCAATTACGAAGGTGTAATTACCTGTTACAACGAACCTGACGGCTACAAGCCCAGCTGTAAATGCGAAGCCTGCCAGCAGGGCAACGTCGAAATAGAGGGTGTAGCCGGGCTACATCAGGGTAAGATTTCTCTCGAACCCGAAGGACTGCGCCGCAAAAAGCGCAAAAAAAGATCATGACATCATGGAAAGGTCTCTTGCAGAGCTGGTAGAAGGTTGCCGTTGCGTCGCCATAATCGGTATGGAAAAAAACGCCGGCAAAACAACCGTTCTCAACCAACTTATCAGCAACAGACCTGCCGTGGTTCAGGCGATAACCTCGATCGGCTATGACGGCGAAGACACCGATCAGGTCACCGGAACCGGGAAACCGTCGATATACGTTGGCTGTGGCACACTTGTTGCCACAGCCAACGGTCTTCTCGGGCAATGTGATTTTACTCGCGAACTTTTGCGTTTCACCGGTTTTCACACACCCATGGGTGAAGTCGTCATTGTTCGAGCTCTCAGCGATGGATACGCGCAGATTGCCGGCCCTTCAACGACCGTACAAATGGGCAGACTCGTCGACATGCTGCAGGCCTCAGGAGCCGAGCAGGTTTTTATCGATGGTGCTGCCGCCCGCAAGTCAACGGCCGCCATCTCGTCTTCAGATGCCTGTATTCTCGCCACCGGTGCCGCTTTTTCTCATGATATCAGGCAGATCGTCGAACAGACTCAACATCAGGTCGAACTTCTCACTCTCCCGGCAGCCGCAAAGAACCTGCCCCAGAGCCCTTATTGTGCCGACTTAAACGACTGCCTGCTGTTTAACGACCAGGGTGAAATCGTTGCCAGAGCCTGCGCCCTTGAAGAAAACTGCGCCGATATGATAGTTTCTCAGGCAGACGTCTCGACAACGGCTTTATTTAAGGGTGTTGTCACCCAAAAACTTATACAGCGCCTGCTCGACAAAAGTCGTAGCCTGGCGTGGCTTGATCTGGTCGCGGAAGACGGCACCAGGTTTATGATTTCGTCACAGCAGCGCCTCGAACTCAGGCGGCGACTGGCCAATCTGCGCGTCATTCACCCGGCAAATCTTCTGGCGGTGACGATAAATCCGACTTCGCCCTCGGGGTTGCGCCTCGATACCAACGAACTGCGCCGCCAAATCAGTGCAAACATCAGTTTGCCGGTCTTTGACGTGATGGCCAGCGAAAATTGCCACAAAACAAACCTGCAGGAGCAACCAGATGCATAAACAAAAAAAATACCGGGCAATAACCCCCGGGGTGGCCTGGCTGCTCGCTGAACTGCAGCTGGATTCGCCCTATGGACGTGAAGCTCTAAAAAATATGCAACCAGCAGGTTCAGCCAATCTGCCGGAGCTGGAAAGCAATCTCGATGAGCTTGCCGCAATCGTGACAGCGGCAAATTCAGACCCAGATTTTTTGCACCGGGCCGGCAGTATATTCAAGTGTCTCAGATACATCGGTGGCTCTCTCGACAACCTCGAAGCAGGGCTTACACCCGACGAAACGGAACTGCTCGAAATCAAAGGTTTTGCCATACTGCTCGAATCTCTGAAAAAATGGTATGACAGTGCCAATCTGCAATTGCCCTCGATAAATTTTGCCGATCTCAGCGAAGTTGTAACTATTCTCAACCCCGACAGCATGATCGTATCTTCGTTTTATGTTCATGAAGCCTATTCTGAAAGACTTAAAGAACTGCGAACTGCGAAAAGGGCGCTTGAGCAACAGATTTTACAGAGCAGAGACCAGGCAGCCAAAGATTCTCTGCGCCAGAAAAGACTGCTGATAGTCGAACAGGAAAAGGATGAAGAATGCCGGGTAAGATGCGAGCTTGGCAAAAAGCTCCGCGTCTGGGTCGCCGACCTTCGGCAAAACGGCAACATGGCCGGCCTTTTCGAACTGCTGCTGGCCAAGGCAAAAATCGCCGTCGTCCATCATTGCGTCCGGCCCGAAATTTTTCTACCGACTGCTAAAGAGCCAATGCTGGCAATAAACATGAGAAACCCCGAGGTTGAAGAAAGCCTCAGCCGCCAGGGCAAACAGTTCACCCCTGTTTCAATAGAATTGATCTGTGGCACCACCCTTCTAACCGGTGCCAATATGGGCGGAAAAACAATTGCTTTGATGACTCTGGCGATGAATGCAGAGCTCGCAGCTCTCGGATTTTTTGTTTTTGCCGAACGGTTTTCTACGCCGCTGTTCGATTTTATCTATCTGATCGCCGGCGATAATCAGAGCAGTATTTCCGGGTTGAGCAGTTTTGGCGCCGAAATCATCAAACTGAGCGAGTTGACCACACTAACGCGGAAAGGCACCGGACTGGCCGTTTGTGACGAGTTTGCCAGATCGACCAACCCATCCGAAGGCAGCCGTTTCGTGCAGGCACTGGGTGAATATTTACACCAAAGCGGCTCTTACGGCATTATCGCCACCCATTACGATGGCATTAAAATTACCGGTGCGGGCTGTTATCAGGTTATCGGCCTTAAAAATCAGGCTTCTGCCATACCGGGTGCCGGCCAGGCAGCACTTCTCGACAATCTCTGCGCCAATATGGATTATCGTCTGGTCAAAATCAGTAATGACTACCAGGTTCCGAAAGAAGCACTGCATATAGCTTCAATCTTAGGTGTAGACGCTGAATTTCTGGGCATTTTAAAACGTCTCTACCCCGAAGATAAAAATTGCTGATGGTTTGAATCGGCTGATTCAGCAAAAAATTACTGCGCAAACACCGTATTGGCGTTATAATTGAGCACAAACATTTCAAAGCTAAGGGAAGACGATGAAAAGCAAACTCAATCTCAATCTTGCCGTAGTCGATAAAGCCAGGCAATTTGCCCGCGATATCGCTGCCGACACCCAGAAGTTCATCGAAAAACACACCAGTGTCACTATCGAACGCACCTGCGCCAGGCTGCTTGGCGTCGATGGCGTAGATTCTCAGGGTGTTCCGCTGCCGAACATTCTTGTAGATAACATTCGCGACAACAATGGGCTGGCACTCGGCATCTCGGCGTATCTTGGCAATGCCATGATCCAGACCGGAAAAACACCTCAGCAGATAGCTGAAGCTGTTGCCAACGGCGAGCTCGATGTTACCCGCCTTAAAATGGCGGAAATGTTCGAAATTCGTGCCCGGATCGATGAAATCGCCGTGCAGACCGTCGAACGCATTCGCAATAACAGGCGCCAGCGCGAAGAATACCTGGGGCGATTCGGCGACAAGCAGGGCCCATACCTCTATGTCATCGTTGCCACCGGCAATATTTATGAAGACATTACTCAAGCCCGGGCGGCGGCCAACCAGGGTGCCGATATCATCGCCGTGATAAGAACAACCGGCCAGAGCCTGCTCGATTTCGTTCCTTATGGTGCTACTACCGAAGGTTTTGGCGGCACTTTCGCCACCCAGGAAAACTTCAGACTGATGCGCCAGGCTCTCGACGAAGTATCAGAAAAACAGGGTCGCTACATTAGACTCTGCAACTACTGTTCAGGGCTGTGTATGCCGGAAATCGCCGCTATGGGGGCTTTGGAGCGCCTGGACGTCATGCTCAACGACGCCCTGTATGGCATACTTTTTCGCGACATCAATATGCAGCGCACTCTCGTCGATCAGTATTTTTCTCGCATCATCAACGGTTTCGCCGGCGTAATCATCAACACCGGTGAAGACAACTACCTGACCACTGCCGATGCCGTTGAAGAAGCGCACACGGTTCTGGCTTCACAGTTCATCAACGAGCAGTTTGCCCTGATCAGTGGCCTTCCAGAAGAACAGATGGGTCTCGGGCATGCCTTCGAAATCAATCCCGACCTCAAAAACGGCTTTCTTTATGAACTTGCGCAGGCGCAGATGGCCCGCGAAATTTTTCCCAAGGCTCCATTGAAGTATATGCCGCCGACCAAGTTCAAAACCGGCAATATTTTCAAGGG
>Ga0116142_10005353_pt1 | contig 11622 bp, 9 predicted proteins | sample AD_UKC033_MetaG_FD_89785 | JGI IMG/M metagenome (GOLD analysis project Ga0116142, IMG submission 89785) | Active sludge microbial communities of municipal wastewater-treating anaerobic digesters from USA - AD_UKC033_MetaG | ecosystem: Engineered > Bioreactor > Anaerobic > Digestate | place: USA... | reverse complement strand
GTTGCGTACGCCCTTGCGTGAAGGCGTCCATCTCCTCGGCCTTCTCTGCCGCCGGCAGGCGGCCGTGCAGCAGGCCGACGCGAGCGCCGGGCAACGCGGCGCTCAGCTCGGCGTGCGTCGCGGTGGCGTTCTGCAGGTCCAGGTGCTCGGACTCCTCGACGAGCGGGCACACCCAGTAGACCTGCCGCCCCTCCCGCACCGCGTCGCGGATGCGCGCGATCACCTCGCCCCGCCGCGTGTCGGCGAAAACCTTGGTCAGCACCGGCGTGCGTCCAGGCGGCAGCTCGTCGATCGTGCTCACCGCCAGGTCGGCGAAGTAGCTCATCGCCAGCGTGCGCGGGATCGGTGTCGCGCTCATCATCAGCAGATGCGGCTCCAGCGCCTGCTCGTCCAGCTTGTGACGCAGCGCGAGCCGCTGCGCGACACCGAAGCGGTGCTGCTCGTCGACGATCGCCAGCGCCAGGCGCGCGAAGACCACATCGTGCTGGATCACCGCGTGCGTGCCGACGACCAGCGCCGCCTCGCCGCTGGCCACCTGGGCGAGCATCTGCTCGCGCCGCCTGCCCTTGCGGCTGCCCGAGAGCCAGGCCACCGTGAGGCCCAGCGGCTGCAGCCAGTCGACGAGCTTGCGGAAATGCTGCTCGGCGAGGATCTCGGTGGGCGCCATCAGCGCGCACTGCCAGCCGGCGTCGATCGCGGTGGCCGCAGCCAATGCCGCGACCACCGTCTTGCCCGAGCCGACGTCGCCTTGCAGCAGCCGGTGCATCGGCTGGGCCTTCGCGAGGTCGGCGCCGATCTCGGCAACGACCCGCTGCTGCGCGCCGGTGAGCGCAAACGGCAGCGCAGCGCGCAGCGCGGTGCCGACGCCACCGTCGCGCGATCGCAGCGGCGGCGCCTGCAGCCGCGCCCGCTCGGCGCGCGCCTGCAGCTGCGAGAGCTGCTGCGCGAGCAGCTCCTCCCATTTGAGCCGCTGCCAGGCGGGGTGACTGCGATCTTCCAGCATCGACAAGGGCGCACCCGGCGGCGGCTGGTGCAGACACTCCAAGGCCTCGCGCAGGCTCGGCAGGCCCTCGGGCACGAGCGCGGCGGGCAGCAGCTCGGCCAGCGGCGCGCGCGCCAGCGCCGCGTGCACCGCCTTGCGCAGATAGGCCTGCGGCAGCGCCGCACTCGTCGGGTAGACGGGCGTGAGCGTCTGCGGCAAGGGCGCGCCCTTTGCAACGACTCTGATCGTCGGATGCACCATCTCGCGGCCGAGGAAGCCGCCGCGGACTTCGCCGCGCACGCGCAGGCGCTGGCCCGGCGCCATCTGCTTCTGCTGCGAGGGGTAGAAATGCAGGAAGCGCAGCAGCAGCTCGCCCGAGCCGTCGTGCAGGCGCACGAGCAGCTGCCGCCGGTTGCGCGTCTCGACGCGGCACTCGCGCACGACGCCCTCGACCTGCGCCGTCTGCCCTTCGCGCAGCGAGGCGATGTCCTCGATGCGGGTCTCGTCCTCGTAGCGCAGCGGCAGGTGCAGCGCCAGGTCGACGTCGCGCACCAAGCCCAGGCGCCGCATCGCCTGCTGCGGCGCCGAGAGCCGCGCCGACGCCGCGCCAGCGGCTGGGCGCGACGCGGTCTTGCGGCGGCGGTCGGCAGCGTCGGCATCGGCCATGGAACAATTCTCGGGCGTTGCGCGGATTCCCTCGCGCAGCGCCTTTTCACCCTTCACCTCTCGCCAAGGCCGGTCAAGCCTTGCCGCCATGCCCGAACACCCCGACTACACGCTCGCCGACTTCGACTTCGCGCTGCCGCCTGAGCTGATTGCGCAGCATCCAGCGGCCGAACGCAGCGGCGCGCGCCTGCTCGACGGCCGCGGCGCGCTGCCCGCCGATCGCCTCGTCCGCGAGCTGCCCGCGCTGCTGCAGCCGGGCGACCTGATGGTCTTCAACGACACGCGCGTGATCAAGGCGCGGCTCTTCGGCCGCAAGGCAAGCGGTGGCGCGATCGAGCTGCTGGTCGAGCGCATCCTGCCGCACAACGAGGTCCTCGCGCACCTGCGCGCGAGCAAGTCGCCCAAGCCCGGCAGCGTCGTGCGCCTGGCCGAGGCCTTCGACGCCGAGGTGCTCGGCCGCGCGGGTCCCGAGGGCGAGCTCTTTCATCTGCGCTTTCCCGACGAGCCGCTGGCGCTGCTGCAGCGCCACGGCCACGTCCCGCTGCCGCCCTACATCCGCCACACCGACGCGCCCGAGGACGAGGCGCGCTACCAGACGGTGTTTGCCACTCGCCCCGGCGCGGTGGCGGCGCCGACAGCCGCGCTGCACTTCGACGAAGCGCTGCTGCAGGCGCTCGCGGCGCGCGGCATCAGGCGCACGCAGATCACGCTGCACGTGGGCGCCGGCACCTTCCAGCCGGTGCGGGTTGAGCGCATCGCCGAGCACCGCATGCACGCCGAGTGGTTCGAGGTCGGCAGCGAAGCGCTCGCCGCGATCGAGGCTGCGCGCGCGGGCGGCGGGCGCATCGTCGTCGTCGGCACGACGGCGCTGCGCGCGCTCGAATCGGCGGCGCGCGGCGGCACGCTGCAGGCGATGCGCGGCGAGACCGACATCTTCATCACGCCGGGTTTTCATTTCCGCGTCGCCGATCTGCTGCTCACCAACTTCCACCTGCCGCGCAGCACGCTGCTGATGCTGGTCAGCGCCTTTGCCGGCATGGAGCGCATCCGCGCGCTCTACCGCCACGCGATCGAGGCACGCTACCGCTTCTTCAGCTATGGCGACGCGATGCTGCTGCAGCGGAGCGTCGGGACAATCGACTGATGCTCGAATTCGAACTGCTGCGGACCGAGGGCCTGGCGCGCCGCGGCCGTCTGACGCTCAATCACGGTGTCGTGCAGACGCCGATCTTCATGCCGGTGGGCACCTACGGCACGGTCAAGGGCGTGCTGCCACAGAGCCTGGAAGCAATGGATGCGCAGATCATCCTCGGCAACACCTTCCATCTCTGGCTGCGACCGGGGCTGGAGGTGATACAGCGCTTCGGCGGGCTGCACCGCTTCGAGGGCTGGCGCCGACCCATCCTGACCGACAGCGGCGGCTTCCAGGTCTGGAGCCTGGCCGGGCCCGACGGCAAGGGGCGCAGGATCAGCGAGGAAGGCGTGCGCTTTGCGTCGCCGGTCAACGGCGACAAGCTGCTGCTGACACCCGAGATCAGCATGCAGATCCAGACCGTGCTGAACTCCGACATCGCGATGCAGTTCGACGAGTGCACGCCCTACCAGACCGCGGGCCGCATCACGACCGAGCGCGAGGCGCGCGCGTCGATGGAACTGAGCCTGCGCTGGGCGCGCCGCAGCCGTGACGAGTTCGCGCGGCTTGCCAACCCGAACGCGCTCTTCGGCATCGTGCAGGGCGGGATGTTCGAGGGGCTGCGCGAGGAGTCGGCGGCGGCGCTCGCCGAACTCGAGCTGCCCGGCTACGCGATCGGCGGCGTCAGTGTGGGCGAACCCAAGGAGGACATGCGCCGCATCATGGCGCACACGCCGCGCCTGCTGCCGTCCCACAAGCCGCGCTACCTGATGGGCGTGGGCACGCCCGAGGACCTGGTCGAAGGTGTGGCCTGCGGCGTCGACCTCTTCGACTGCGTGATGCCCACGCGCAATGCGCGCAACGGCCACCTCTTCACGCGCTTTGGCGACCTGCGATTGCGCAACGCGCGCTATCGCAGCGACGAGCGTCCGCTGGATGAGAGCTGCGGCTGCGCGACCTGCGCGCGCTTCAGCCGCGCCTATCTGCACCACCTGGACCGCTGCGGCGAAATGCTCGGGCCGATGCTCGCCAGCATCCACAACCTGCACTACTACCTGAACCTGATGCGCGAGATGCGCGAGGCGCTCGATGCAGGCCGCTTCGCCGCCTGGCGCGCGCAGTTCCACGCCGACCGCGCACGCGGCGTGGCCTGACGGCGCCGCCCAAGCGCGCCCCGCCCGAGCCCTGGCCCTCCGTTCAGGCTCAGTTCAGGCTCGAAGAGGGCGGCACCGAGCGCAGGTCCTGCGTCACGTGGCCGTCGGCCAGCGCGATGACGCGTGTGGCCGAGGCGATCGTCTCCGGCCGGTGCGCGACGATCACGCGCGTGAGCGCCAGCTGGCGCACCGCCTGGTTGACGAGGCGCTCGCGCTCGACGTCGAGCGCGCTCGTCGCCTCGTCCAGCAGCAGGATGCGCGGGCGCTTGTAGAGGGCGCGCGCGAGCAGGACGCGCTGCTTCTGGCCGCCCGAGAGCGCGGTGCCGAGCTCGCCGATCAGCGTGTGGTAGCCCATCGGCATCGCCTCGATCTCGTCGTGCACCGCGGCCACGCGGGCGCACTGCTCGATCCACTCGCGATCGGGCTGCGGGTCGAAGAAGGAGATGTTGTCGGCCACCGAGCCGGAAAAGAGCGGTTCGTCCTGCATCACGACGCCGACCATCTGGCGCCAGCGCTGCAGCCCCAGCCGCTGCAGCGGCACGCTGTCGCCGCCGCCAAGACGCCCGCCGATGCGCACCTCCCCGCTGCTGGGTTCGAGCACGCCGAGGATGATCTTCAGCAGCGTCGTCTTGCCGCAGCCCGAGGGCCCGGTGATCGCGACCGATTCGCCGGGGTCGACACGCAGGCTCACGTGGCGCAGCACCTCGGGCTCGCTGTCGGAGTAGCGAAAGCTCACGTCGACGAGTTCGATCGCTGCAGCCGGCTCGGTCGCGGCAGCGGCGCTGCCGCCTTCGTTCTCCGGCGGCGTCAGCACGATGTCGGCCAGGCGCTCGCCCTGCAGGCGCAGCATGCGCAGCGCCACCCACTTGTCGATCAGGCCGCTGACCCTTGTCGCGAACTGCTCCTTGTAGGCGAAGAACGCGAACAGCATGCCCACCGAGAGCGAGCGCTCGAGCACCAGCAGCGCACCCGCCCAGATCACCGCGACGCGCTCGAGGCCGAACAGCGCCCGGTGCGCGAGCGACATCCAGAGCTCGAGCTTGCGCGTGGCGATGTCGGCGTTCATCGTGTCGGCAACGAGGCTCGCGAAGCGGTTGCGGCGATCCAGCTGCGCGCCGAAGAGCTTGATCGCCTGCACGCCGCGAAGCGATTCGAGGAAGTGGCTGTTCTGACGCGCCTCATGGATCAGCACCTCCTCGGTGGCGGCGCGCAGGCGGCGCATGAAGGCCCAGCGCAGCATGCCGTAGAGCGCCACCGCAATGAGCGCGATCGCCGTCAGGCGCAGGCTGTAGACCGCCATCATCAGCAGCGTCAGCACGACCAGCGCGCCGTCGAGCACCGCCTCGACGAAACTGGTCGTCAGCGCCTTCTGGATCTGCTGCACGGCGCCGAAGCGCGACCAGATGTCCCCGAGGAAGCGCTTCTCGAACCAGTCCACCGGCAGCCGCAGCAGATGCGTGAAGACGTTGAGCAGCCACTGCAGGTTGAGCGTCGCCGAGAGCACGAGCACCGCCCAGGCGCGTGCGCCCGCGGTCAGCACCTGGATGCCGACGAGCAGCGCAAAGCCCACGCCCAGCGTGAACAGCAGGTCGCGGTCACCGCTCACGAGCACGTCGTCGACCACCCACTGCATGAAGAAGGGCGTCAGCAGCACGAAGAGCTCGAGCGCCAGCGCCAGCAGCAGTACCTGCACGAGCGCGCGCTTGAGGCCGCTCACCGGTCCGAGCAGGTCACGCCAGCGCACCGGCTGACGCTCGCGCCGCGCCTCGAAGCCCGGGCCCGGGACGAGCTCGAGCGCCACACCCGTGAAATGCGGCGAGACCTCGGCCAGCGTCAGGCGCCGCTCGCCGTGCGCCGGATCGTGGATCGTCACGACGCCGCGCTTCACCGAGACGAGCACGACGAAGTGATTCATGTCCCAGTGCAGGATGCACGGCGTCTGCAACTGCTGCAGCTCGTCGAGCTCGGCGCGCAGCGCGCGCGAACTGAGCCGCAGCGCGTCGGCCATGCGCACCAGGTCGACCATCGTCACGCCCTTGAGCGAGAGCGAGAAGCGCTGTCGCAGCGCCGACAGGTCGGTCTGCAGGCCATGCGCCGAGGCGATCATCGCCAGGCAGGCGAGACCGCACTCGGCAGCCTCGGTCTGCAGGATCACCGGAACCCTGCGGCGGCGCAGGCCCAGGTCGAGCGCAGACGTCACGATCCGGCCCTCAAAGCCGCTGCTGCAGTCCGAACAGCGGTTCGAACAGCCATTCGATCAGGCGCCTGCGCTCCAGCAGCACGTCGGCCTGCAGCCTCATTCCTGCCGCGAGCGGCTGCGCCCAGCGTTCGAGCGCCGCGGGATCCAGCCCCACCGTGATCCGGAAAAGCGCCTCGCCCGAACCCTGCGATGCCGGGCCGGCCAGCGCTTGCGCGGCCAGTTCGCCCGTCGCCAGCGGCGTGCGCGAGACCTGAAGCACCTGTCCTTCGAGCGGACCGAACTTCTGGTACGGGAAGGCCTCCAGCCGCAGCCGCACCGGTTGGCCTAAGCGGATGAAGCCCACCGCGCTGCTCGGCGCGTAGAGCTGTGCCTGCAGCACCGACCCTTGCGGGACCAGGCTTGCGAGCGCCGAGCTCGGCGACACCGCCTGCCCGGGCTCGGCCAGCACCGCAGTCAGCACGCCATCCTGCGGCGCGCGCACGATCAGCTGCCGCTCGCTGTCCTGCTCGGCGGCCTCGCGGCTGACCTCGGCCAGATCGCGCTGGAGGCTGCCTTGCGAGCTGCGTGCCTGCAGGGGCAGACTGCGGCGCTCACCCTCGAGCTGCTCGCGCTCGCGCTGCAGCTGCAAGCGCTGCCGCTGCAGGGCCTGGAGCTGCGCCTGGAGACCGAGCACCTCCTCCTGCTTGGCGAGCACCTGCGCCTCGGAGATGAAGTTCTCTCGCTGCAGGGCCTCGAGCCGCGCCTGCGCCTGCTGCGCCAGCGCCAGGCGCTGCTGCTGCAGCCGCACTTCGCTCTCGGCCTGCGCCTGCTCGCCCTGCAGCGCCTGCAGCCGGCGATCGAGGGTTGCCAGCTGCGCCGCCGCGAGCGCCTCCTGCTGGCGTTCGGCGTCGAGCAGGCTGCGCTGCCGCTCCTCCAGGCTGCGGCGTACGTCGGCCTGCGCCTGCGCCAGCAGTCGCGGGCGCTCCAGCGCGAGCACGAAGAGGATTTCGCCGGCCTTGACCGGCTGGCCTTCGACGACCCGGCGTTCGATCACCGTTGCCGCTTCGGGCGGCACGACGCGGATCAGGCCGCGGTCGGGCGCGAGCACGCCGTCGACCGTGGTCTTGCGCGTGTAATGCGCCAGCGCAAGGAAGGCGCCGACCAGCAGCGCCACCACGAGCACGCCCAGCGTGATGAGATCGAGCGACAGGGGACGCACGATCTGCACGCGGCCGAGCCACGCACCGCGTTGCGCCTGCAGCACCTCATCACGAAACAGCGGCCGCGTCACGGCCGCTGTCCCGACCCGCTGCGGGGAGGAAGAAAACCACGCCCGCTTGGAAAACCGGCGGACCCTGGCGGGGGCGCGGACCCCCCGGTACGGGCGTGCAAACCATCGCGCCGGGCCCGCAACCGCTGCGGGCCGGACCCAGCGCCGGTCGTGCGCGGGGCGAGCCCTGCGCACGGCCGTGAATTCACCAGCGGTGGAACGGAGACGAGCTCGTGTCGGTACCGCCGCTGACTGCCTTCAGTTGCTCGGGCTGCAGCGGGACCGGGCTCTTGGGCGCAACGACGGGCTGCGACGACTGGCGGCGGAACAGGTTCTGGATCAGCGTCATGATCGTTCTCCTCGATGAACAAGTGCCTGACTGCACCCTGGGGACGATTGAAGCAGGCCGGAGCCAGTCGGACCACTGTCAGCCCTTACAGGTGGAAATCGGCAGCGTCACCGAATTGGAGACGAGCTCCGGGCGCGACAAGGGCCGCTGCAGCAGGATCACGATGAAGATCGCGAAACCATGCGCCAGCCAGCCTTCGGAGCACGCAGGTTCAGTGGATCAGGCCCAGACGCAGGGCCTTGAGCACCGCCTGGTGCTTGTTCACGCAGCCGAGCTTGTGCATCGCATTGTTGACGTGCATCACGGCGGTGCGTTCGCTGATGCCCAGGATGGCGCCCACCTCCCAGGCCGTCTTGCCCTCCATCGTCCAGCGCAAGGCCTCCAGCTCCCGTGGCGTGAGGGCCGGGCGTTCCATCTTCAGCGCGCCGGGCAGAAAAAGGCGCAAGGCCGCTTCCTGTGCGTGCACCGCAAAGAGCTGGAGATCGGCGACGATGCGCTGCAGTTCGAGTGGATCGCTCGGCAGCGCCTGGTCTCGATCGACTCCGAGCTGGAAATGCCGCCCCTCCGGCATGTGCAGCGCCAGCGCGATCCCCGCGTGATACCCGTAGCGCGCCATGTGCTCCCATAGGTCGCCCGCGCCGTGGGCGACGTAGGTATCCTGATTCCAGATGATCGGCACCGTCTGGCGCTTGCAATGCTGCATCACGGGGTCGCGTCGAGCCAAACCCTGGTCTTCCGCGGAATCCACATACGCCGACGGCGAATTGCTGACGACGAAGAACTCGCTGTGCGTCAGGCCATGATCGATCACCGTCATCGCCGAAACCAGGTCGAAGCCGAGGTCGCGCGCGAAACGGACCACCTCGTCGCGAAACTCGTCGCGACTGGTCGCCTGCATCACGGCCAAATATCCACCCGGCAGCATCGATCCGTACTCCCACGGCACTCGGCGTGGTCGCTGTCACGGTCCACCCTGTCAGCGCTTACAGCCCTGACAGGGCTTACAGCTTCGCCGTGCCCGCATCTGGTCAACCATGGCGCCATGCAACACGAATCACTCCACCCCGTCGAGCAAGCGCCGCTTGCCGTCATGCCCTGGTCGCTGCGCGCATGGCCGCTCCTATTGTGGCAGGCTGCCGGCCGCGTGCCGACCGAGTTCCATCACCTGAGCACACACGTCGACAGCAGCGTTGCCGGAACGCACCGGCGCGCATCGGGCCAGACGATCTGGGCCGGCGTCGTCGCCGGCAGCGAGGCGGGCATGGCCTGGGACTGGATCGAGGTCGCCCAGGGCGTGGTCGCGATGGTCGATCCGATGTCGGTCATCACGAACCTGCGCATCCTCGGTGACGCCGGCGAGGTCCTGACTTCCGCCGAGGCCGCACTGGTCCTCAGCGGCATCGTCCACGCGCTGCCCTGGCAGGCCGAAGTGAGCCGGGCGCTCGCGACCTGTCATTGACCGAACCTTGGCAGGCCGCGCGGACGCCGCGCCGGCCCTGGGCGCGATGGTCGCTCAACCGAGCGCTCGTCGCCGCAACTGCCGCGCGACGTCGGCAACGCCGAGCGCGGCGACGAGGACGCTGACGAGGAGCGGGGGCAAGAGTTCGGCCGCCAGCAGCGGCTCGCCCTTGAGCGTGCGCGTCATCAGTTCGACCTGCGAGAGCGCCGGCACCCACAGGTGCCAGGACGCGCGTCCCCCCGCACCGAAGATCGACGCGAGCGGCACCAGCGAGACGAGCAGCACCAGCACCGAGGTCGCGGCCTGCGCCTCCTTGACGCTGCGGCTGCGGATCGCCAGCGCCATCAGCAGCGCCGAAAGCGCGCCCGCCAGCGGCAGCAGCAGCGCGAGGAACCGCAGTGCCTCGCCCGGCCCGAAGCGAAAGAGCGCGGCCAGCGATTCGCTCTTCAGCAGCCATTGCCCGGGCAGAAAGCTCAGGCACGACAGCACCGCGACGAGCATGCCGACGCAGGCAACCGCAGCCCACTTGCCGCCCGCCAGCGCCACGTGCGGGACCGGATTGGCCAGCAAGGGCTCGAGCGAGCCGCGCTCGCGCTCGCCCGCCGTGCTGTCCAGCGCCGCGTTGAGCGCGCCGTAGAGCACCGCCAGCAGCACGAAGAAGGGCACGATGCCGCTGAGCTGCGCACCGCGTGCGGCCGGGTCCGCGAGATCACGCGGCTCGAACTGCACCGCCTGCAGCAGGCTCGGCGAGACGCCGCGCAGCGCCAGGCGCAGCGTTGCCTGCTCCTGGTTGAAGCCGCCAAGCAGCGCCATCACCCGCGTCACACCCCCCTGCGCGCGCGCGTTGGCGCTGCTGAAGACGACCTCGACCAGCGGTTGTCGCGCGCCCGCGAGTTCGCGTTCGAACTCCGCGGTCACGACGACCACCGGGTCGGCAAGCGCGCCGCGGGCGAGTCGCGCCTCCCAGTCCACGGGCGGCGACTCGATGCGGTAGGTCTGGCGCTGCAGGTGGTTGCGCAGGCTGGGCGCGTGCTCGATGCCCGCGACGAGCAGCTCGCGCGCGTCGGCGCGCCGCTCGGCATCGGCCACCAGCGTCGACAGCAGCACCAGCACCAGCGGGCCGATCGCCACCGAACTCAGGAGCACGACGGCCAGCGTGCGGCGGTCGCGCAGCGCGTCCAGCAGTTCCTTGCGAAAGACGATCCAGGCCTGCCTCATCGCGCGGGCCTGCGGTGATCGGCCGGCATCTCGAGCGCCGGCGAGGGTTCCGCGAAGGCCAGGTCGACGAAGGCCTGCTCGAAATCGGTGCGGCCGGTGCGCGCGCACAGCTCGGCCACGCTGTCCTCGGCCACCGTTCGACCCCGCGCGATCACGACGACACGGTCGCACAGGCGCTCGACCTCCTGCATCACGTGCGTCGAGAACACGATGCACTTGCCTTCCTCGTCGCGCAGGCGCTGCAGCGTGCGCCGCAGCGCGCGCGTGGCCATCACGTCCAGCCCGTTGGTCGGCTCGTCGAGGATGATGTTGGGCGGATCGTGCACGAGCGCGCGCGCCAGCGCCGTCTTCATGCGCTCGCCCTGGCTGAAGCCCTCGGTGCGGCGGTCCAGCAGCGCGTGCAGCTCGAGAGTCTGCGCCAGCGTCTGCGTGCGCGCCTGCGCCGTGGCCTCCGACAGGCCCTGCAGCCGCGCGAAGTAGACGATGTTCTCGCGCGCGGTCAAGCGCGGATAGAGGCCGCGCGCATCGCTCAGCACCCCGAGCCTTCCCAGCGCCGCGGCCGGTGCGCGCAGCGCGTCGATGCCGTCGATGCGGATCTGCCCGGCGTCCGGCGCCAGCAATGTGGCCACCATGCGCAGCGTCGTCGTCTTGCCCGCGCCGTTGCTGCCGAGCAGACCCGTGATGCAGCCGTTGCGCGCGACGAAGTCGACGCCGTCGACCGCCTGCACGACGCGCGCGCGCGCGCCGCGCCCCTGAACGAAGCGGCGGCGCAGGCCCTGGACCTCGATCAATCGTCTTCCTCCGCGCCACCGGGTGCGACGAACACCGGCGGCCACGGGCGTTCGCGCGGGCAGCCGTCGCGGACTTCGAGCGCCCCGGCCTCGTCCTCCGCGTCGACGAAGCGGTGCACGAGCTCACGCACGCAAGGCAGCGCGAGCTGGCCATGCCCGGCCGCGGCAATGACGACGTGCCGCGCGCGCGGTCCGAGCGCGGCAGCCACGCGCTGCGCGTGCCGCGGCGGCGTCACGGGATCGGCAGCGCCGGACAGCAGCAACACCGGCACCGTCGACAGGCCGACGCGGTGGAAGGCCGCGGGCAGCACGGCGCGCGGCCAGTCCCGGCAGGCCTCACGGTAGCGATCGGCGAGGCTCGCGAAATCCCCTTGCGCGGGCTCGCCCGCAGGCACCTGCGGCATGTCCTCGCTGCAGATCAC
>Ga0116142_10005349_pt1 | contig 11626 bp, 15 predicted proteins | sample AD_UKC033_MetaG_FD_89785 | JGI IMG/M metagenome (GOLD analysis project Ga0116142, IMG submission 89785) | Active sludge microbial communities of municipal wastewater-treating anaerobic digesters from USA - AD_UKC033_MetaG | ecosystem: Engineered > Bioreactor > Anaerobic > Digestate | place: USA... | reverse complement strand
AGCAGCTCACTACCCTTGTCCATTTATGCAAGCAGTACAGCAGGAGATAAAATCTAAGTTGATTGGGTCCTCATCAGAAAATACACCGCCACCGAACCCACGGTATCAGCATGGGGGAGTGAAGAACTGTCGTATTCTCCTCCTACTTCCGAGTTTACATCAAATGTAACATCGGGTATAATTCCGGTTTCGGTTTTGTTTACCGATTTATCTACGAATATTTCATCTGGATATAAAAACTCAACTTGGGCGTGGGATATAAACAACGACGGAAGTGTAGATTATACATCAGAAACTCCAACACATACATATACAGATGCGGGATATTACACAGTAAATCTCACAGTAAGCAACGATGATGGAACCGATAGTGAAGTAAAGATCAATTACATTCTCGCCGGTCAACTTCCCCTGGCAAATTTCACTGCGTCTGACACAGAAGGATTTGCACCATTAATTCTTCAATTCTTCAATCAATCAACACAGTTGTTTCCACCCATTTATGCGTACGCATGGGACATTGACAACAATGGAGTAACCGATTACACTACTGAAAATCCAATTCACACATATGCATCTGGTGGTCACTACACGGTTAAGTTTACCGTTACTAATTCTCTTGGAAGCAATACATCGCTCAAAACAGATTATATATACGTAAAAGTTTTGCCAGTGGCAACTTTTGTAGCGAACGAAACGCTCGGGGTATGTCCGATGGCAGTACAGTTTACCAGCACATCCACCCCAGGATATCCCGCGCCAATGACATATAAGTGGGATATAAATAATGACGGGATTGCCGATTATACCGATGAAAATCCAGTTCACACATATAATGCCGCCGGATATTATACCGTGAAATTAACAGTTACGAACGCCGCTGGCGAAGATGTAGAAACTAAATCGAACTATATTGTTGTAACTGGAGCAGGTATATTACAAACACTTGGATACAACGGAAGCACTGCATATGGCAATATATCATTCTATGGTTCAGCCGACATTGCAGGAGATTACTGGTTTGAGTTTTCAGGAACCCCAGACGGGTTTATGATGTCAACAAAACCAATAACAAGCTTGGGGAACGAAACCATTGAAATTGATTCTCCACGGGTTCCATTTACCAATAACGCAACATACTATTATCGGATTGCTCGCGATGGCGGATATGGCGACACACTTACATTTATTGCGGATTCTGTTGCACCAATTCCCACAACCACATACAAGGAAGAACATTACAAACCGTTCGTCCGGGCAAAATGGAATTTAACAGAACTTGCAGGGATTGTTCCAGTTCCCTATTTCGCTCGATTCGGATACTTATTGTGGGCAATATTCTGGGGAGCGATATTAATGGCATTCTGGGTGCGGCAAGAAGATGTAACAATCCCCGCATTCATATATTTAATTGTGTTTACCGTATTGAATTTGGCAGATTGGTTACCAAGTTCGTTTGTCGCGGTATCGTGGGTATTTGCAGGTATTTGTTTAGGAGCAATATTATACACATTATTCAGAGGGAGGAAGCATGGGTAGAATTGGCAAACCGTTGAAATTTAAACTTGTAAAGACAGAGAAGACCGGGAATTCCAGTGAATTCCCTCTCAAAAAAATAGGGCAGATAGATGATCTTATAGTGGTAGATGTATATGAAGGATACCACAAGCTCGGAAGATATAAATTATCAGACGCAAAGCTCAAATTTCGATAAACGGTTTGAACTTATAGTTCTCACGGAACTATATGTATTTAGCGCAGCAGTAATTGTATATCTCGTATTGGTTCCTGCAATCATGTGGTTGCAAGGCGAGTGGATATGGCTGTATGCAATTGGATGTCCAATTATAGGGATTGCATATTGGTGTTTACCGTTCCAGGAATTCCAAGAAAGATTTAAATATTCTATTGGACATATATCAGACCATACAATAAACGGAGAGCAGTAGCGTATGAAAAAGGTAAAAGGATACCTGAAACGTGTTCCTGGAAGAAAAACTCGCGTTCGTGTTAAGGGATACACAAGAAAAGGATGAGGTGCTAACAAAATGGCCCGCAAGAAAAACATGTGGATTCACAAAGTCGGGATGAAAAAAGGAGGACTTCGAAATCAACTGAATGTGCCGAAAGGAAAAACAATTCCCCCAGGTGTACTTGACAAACTTGCCGAAGGCAATGTTGGTACACATGTACAGTACCGTGGAAAATCTGTAAAGATCACTCCAAAAATGAAGAAGCGAGCCGTGCTCGCAAGGACAATGAAAAGCTGGAGAAAATAAAGGAGGAAAGACAATGAAGAAAGAAATTCGAAAAATCAAAGAGGGAGTAAAGGGTGCAGAAGAAACAATGCGATGTGGCGCAGGCAAAGTAAAGTCCGTAGTAAAACGGGCGGGCGAACTTGGCGACGTGAAACGCATTGTGAAGAAATTCTGATGGTGACCATCAATGATGGCACCACTCTTCCCAGTATTCGGAGTAAAAATGAAACCACGGGGAAGACAGTATAGAAGCATCAAACGAAAATTCAGGGGCACCTTCACAAGCCCGAGTAATTACGGCGCAGATGTTGCAGGTGTCCCAAGACCGCCGGTAAGACAGCGGAGAAAATATAAACTGTGGAGATGGTAAACAATGGCGTGGGAACGACTGCGACGTGCAAAAGAATGGGTTGAAGACAAGATTGATAGAGAAGGGTCAAGAAACCGAAGTTGGCGAGAAGAACGACACCGCGACGTAAGATCCGGAGCGCAGCGAGAGTATATAGATACCGTTACGCGAACCCGCGGGAAATTACAGCGGGGTGAAATATCGCGCGAACTATATACAAAGCGAGTACAACGCGCGGAAGCACGCCGGGAAAAAGTAAAAGAACCAATTGAAAACAGAGCGGGACGAGCACTTCTTCGTGCAGGAACGACCGCCGCAGACGTAATGTACAATCCTGGCGGAAAGGGATTTTACAAGAACGGCACCCCATATACTCCCGGATACGCACAGAGAATTCGTGCAGGAAGAAAACGCGCGTATGAAGGGATGCGATATACCACCACCAGCTACAACAAGTATGTTCCGTCGGCGTTCGGGCTTGGCACAGGAAAAGGCAAAGGAAAGAAAGTAGAGAAAGCCCAGTGGTCAATGGTCTACGGAGCAAAGAAAAGCAGCGGGCGTAAGGGACGCGGTGGAGGGGTAGGAGATCCTGGGTGGCGCATACTATACGGATAGTTTGACACTGTTCCCATCTCCAACCTACAAACTTTTTTCTTCTCACACATTCCATAGTTTGTTCAGTGAACGAACATGCACACCAGTTCGCAGTTAAGCACTTCTAAGTCATATGTTTGGTTTATTTCGAAGGTTGAGCATAGAACGATAAAATCCAAACCAATGCTCATAATTGACTTTGAGTGTACTGACACGGATGTAACGATTCGCGAGTACTTACGTATATGTACGCCATTTGTCGGTTCAAGGATGTACAACACAATGTTGAAGTTGGGTTGGGACGAACGAGAAAATGCGAACACAACACCACAGACGTTCTTTGTCAAAGGGTTGCATGTGAAGGCAAAACCGCTTATGTACTGGTCAGAACTGAATAGTGAAGACATGAAATGGAAACTCAACTTTGAGACACTAGAGCCTGTGGAAGAAAAAGTTCAAACTATAAGCTCAGAAGACATGAAGACGCTCCACCGCCTTAGTTCGGTCAAAGGCAGCCACGATGGTGTGTTGGCACATCTTGCTACTCACCGCGTAGATTTGATTGAACCGTTCTTAGCGCTTAGTAAGAAGAACACATTCAAGTTCGAAAAGTGAACTTATCTTTTTGAAATGCGATTAGAGCCACCCCAGTTTATTTTGGTGCCATTCGCGCAGTAAAGTAATCCTTTTGTATGGTTGAAATAAAAAATTGCCCAAAATCGAAATATGGCGTTTGAAATATACGTATAAAATAGAAATGTATTATTTCGGCGGAGACAATACTTTTACCGCCAAATATGCGTCTTTTGCCTTGATAGTACACCTTCCAGAATTCATCGCAAACTCTGCCGCAGTCATAGTGATCTTACGAATGTAATCATCAACCGCTTTTGCAACAACATCCGGCGTGTCCTTAGAGATTCTATATTCGCGAGTCGCGTGTTTCCGCATTGCCCGCCGTATGTAACCAACACTGTTGTTTTTCTTTGTAGTTTCGTCAGTCATCGCATAAATCATAGTATTTTGTACAATATAAATGTTAAGTGGTTGCGAAAGATATTAATAATTGTAATAGAAATGTATTGTCTATATGGCAGAAATATACATTAACTATGCTATTTGTTTTGTAATTGGAATACTTGTCGGCTGGATTGTTGCCAGAGTGTATTCGAAAAAAGTCGAACAAAAATAAAATGACACGGAAAACGGTTCTGGTGAGATGCCAGAACCCATCATGCCCCATCGTATATTTTGAGTGCCCCTCGCATCTTGCGCATAAACGCAAATACTGCTCCAAGCGATGTTCATGGATGGCAAAGCCATCTGCATTTCTCTATCAATCGTTGAAGCGTGTTAAAATATGATCACCAATGAAAACCAAACCAAGTTTATCGTCTTATCGCTCGCAATCCTTGCCGCGTTGACGTTTTATGTGAGAATCATTCCTATACTGACTCTCGGCACCGCCTCTCCTCTATCTCTCGTCGCGCCAGACGATCCAATGTACAATCTGCATATTATACAGGTATACATGGAAAACTTACAGTACCCCTGGTTTGACCCAATGACATATTTCCCATACGGGTTATGGATAAACTGGGGACCACTATTCAGGGCGATTTGCGCGGGCGCATGTATGGTATTTGGTGCATCTTCCCCGGAAGAAATTGCATATATTGCATTGTTTATCCCACCAATTCTTGCAACGTTGTGTGTTCCTTTAGGATATATTGCGGGTAAACAACTTGGCGATTGGAAAACCGGAATAATTGCCGCAATATTCATTGCATTTATGGGGGGACAATTCTTCACAAGAAGCGTTGCCGGATATATTGATCATCATATTGCAGAATCATTTTTTTCGTTGTTGTTTGTTACATGCTATATATGGGCTGTGAAACATAGAGATCAATCTATACTCTCTGATGGGAAATGGCTGTTGCCAGGATTTCCAGTTATTGCAACTGCCGGAAGCTATTTTTTGTTATTGCTTGTAATGCCAACGGCTCTTTTGTTTGCGTTTGCAGTGTTTATTTTCACGTGTATTTGGATGCTGTGGAAATATGACAGGGACTTAATGCGGTTGAATTTCATTTCGTTTACTATAATAACCCTGCTGTATCTCATTACGTTCCCAATGAAATTTGTATTAACCGCCGACAATTACACTATTGTTCATGTTGGAGTGTATATTGTATTGGCATTGGTGGGAATTGTATTTTCTCTTAAAAACAAGAAGCATCAATACGCCATTATTGGTATAGCAATATGTGGTTTATTGTTATTGTCACCAGTAAGATTACTCATTATAAATTCAATAACGGATTTCTTTGGGCAGACCCAATTCACGCTCACGGTTCAAGAAGCACGCGGATGGGACATTGCAACAGCTCTTCAAATATTCAACATTGCAATACCACTTACGGTATTTGGGGTTATTACACTGATATATACCGTTATTAAAACCCGGAACGCAGAATTTTTATTTGTACTATCGTGGGTTTTATTGGTAACTGCTGCAACTATTCAACGGGTTCGATATGAATATTATTTTGCAATAGTCGCGGCTATTGTATCAGCATTTGTATTATCAAAAGCAATTGACTTTATAAAAACCATTGGCAAATCGAAAAAATCTACAAAGAAACCGCGAAGCGGTTCAAAGCTTGAAGTACCTAAGAAGATAGACACTCCCCCGATATATATTCGCCCACTGTTAACATTGTTAACATTAGGAATGGTTGCGATCTTTGTAACTTCGTCATTTCCAGTAATGTATACGTTTGCATCAAATGTGAGAATGGGAACTACATCTGAATGGATTGAGCCATTGGCGTGGATGAAAAATAACACCCCAGCGCCGGGATTAGACCCAAAAAGTGTTTATACTACGGAATATACATATCCACAGGAACGGTACACATATCCGCCTGAAACATATGGCGTGATGTCGTGGTGGGACTATGGGCATCTTATACAATATTATGCCGAAAGACCACCAAATGCAAACCCGTTCCAGTCTGGCGTTTTTGGCGAATACGGCGCTGCAAATTTCTTTACTACAAGAAATGAAGATGTTGCTATACGTATAGCCGACAATCTTGGAACGCGATACGTTGTCACGGATATCGAAATGGCAACCGGGAAATTCTGGGCAATGGCGACATGGGCGAACCTGCCATTTTATGAATACCAGGGCAGTATGCTATTTGAGAATGATGTTCAAACGGTATTTAGACAACCATATTACGAAACAATAATCGCACGATTACATTTGTTTGACGGGTCATATGTATATCCAGATCAAGTGGTTTATATTGAGTATCAGGAAGGAACACCGCCAAGAGCATTGAGAGCTGCATTGGTGAACGACACACATGAAGCATATGCATCTGCACAAAACTCAAAGACACCCGCAATCGTTGTTGGAAAAGGTCTTATATCTCCAGCGGGGGAAACGGCAGCACTAAAACATTTCAGACTCGTTCACGAAAGCCCTGCTGATATTGGAAGCGGGATGCGATATGTGAAAGTATTCGAAATCGTTCCAGGTGTTGTTGTAGAGGGCGATGGAATTATATCTACACGTATAACGACAAATACGGGTAGAACATTTACATATTCACAGGTGAGCGAAAGCGGGCAATGGATTTTGCCATACAATGGAACGTATTATAATAGCGATGGAACTACTATTACGGTTGGTGACTAGCGGATGGAACCAAAGGTAATTGTTTGGGCGGTTATTGTGATATCAACAATAATTTGCGGATGTGCGCTTTGGAAATTTTTTGAATATCTTGGAGATGCAATTTTCCCTGGGGGCAATGCAATGACAGAAGGAGACTCGTTATTTGAGTGCGAATGCGATTGAAGATAAAATCAATAGTTTTATCTTAAAGTATTATCCTGTAATATTTGGTTCTCTGTTTGTGTTCGATTGGTTAATTCACAATCAGCCCATAGATCCGATATATCACAATATATCGTTTTATGTGTTTCTTCTAACGGCAATATGGGTTGCACAGAATATTAGAAAGTGCAACAAATAATCATTGGAATTCTCCTGCTGTTCAAACGATAACCACAATAAAACTTTATATTTAGACGACAATTATACTACTATATTATGAATAAGATTAATGCTGAATCTGGAGTATCGCCTGTAATCGGTGTTATTATGATGGTGGCGCTTACTGTTGTTCTTGCCGCAATTATTACACTGTTTGTATTTGGATTGGCAGGAGATGTAAATAAACACGAATGTGACGCATCTTTTTTTGTAGAGACGGTTTACATTGTTAATGGGAATGAACAACTTATTGCATTAAAACCCAACAACGATAAATTGATGTTTGTAGAAAATCGCGTGTATTATGGAGAAAATTTAAACGTGAAAATCGAACCAGGAGATTATGTTGAATTGTCATATGTTGTTATATCTGGAGAAAGACACATAACAAATATTACCAAGGTTCTTACTCCACGTGTATTTACACTGCGTGTTTAACCGCAATAAAACTTTATATCTAGACGGCAATTATACTACTATATGGAATCACGCAAAGTTAATTGGAAAAATGTTTCTATTGTGCTTATAACAACATGCGTTGGCGCGGTTATTGGATTTTTTGACAGGATTACAAACAACGTGGGCGTTATAGCTACGATTTCAGAGATGTTTGCGAAAATGAACCAGGTTGAACCATCTGCCGAATGGTATAATACCACATCAAGCATTGCGAATTCTGCAACGTCCGGGTTCAATTTGCTTGGGTTGGTTATCATAGTTATTGCTGGGGTTGCGATAATGGTAATGGTTTGTGGAACGTGTAGGATGGCAGCATGAAAGATATACTCCGTTCTGTCGAAGGGCAGATGGATGAATCGGATTTCTATCTGTCGTTGGTGTGGGCAATTATACGCGGAACCGGGCTTATATTCGTAGCTATTTTTGCCGGATATATTGTCTATGACTTGTTAATTCCCGCTGCAACCGGGGGCAACGCGGGGTTGTATCTATTGTCGTGGGCAATTACTACACTGGCATTCATGTATGTATTTAACCCGTCTAAATGGATAGGATGGGGTGGTAGAATCATGCTGGTAGTGTATTCTGCCGGATATTCGTTTATGATGCACATTGGCGGAGAAATTGTATTTATTGCGATGCTGGTGCTTGGTATAATTGTCGCAACGTTTCTCGTATTCGGTGATGCGATATGTTCCGGAATATTCATGTACAATGATCTTAAGGAATGGGTAAAGAACAAGCAGTTCCAGGAAGAACAAAAGCGAAAATCAGAGACAGCAACAAAAGGAGATTTCTCGTCATGAACATACTAGTAATTCCAACCACGGATTGGACCAATCATCCACATCCAAACAGACTCAACCATATTTTTGACAGACTTGCAAAAATGGGGCATGCTGTACATGTTCTGCATTTTGAATATCTAAAATATAGAAAATATACTCCCCGCCAAACCAACTGCAATATGGTATTTGCTGGATATATAAATGAAAACGAAACAACAGAACACTATTACCTGGCGAATTATACCCATCATAAGAAACTGATAAAAGAAGCATGTGCCAAACTCAACATTGATGTTATTCTGTCGGCAAACATTCTCCCGTCACACGCTGCAATAGGCGCAGGTGTGCCTATTGTCTATGACTATCTCGATGTCATGGACGAAGCAGCTGGCGCATACCTTAAAGGAATTAAAAAACCAGTTGCGGGAATGACAGTGCGGCACATAATGAAAAAGGTAATTGAAAATGCGCAGGAAGTTATAACCGTTTCTCCCTCACTTGCAGCTACCCATGTAATGGGGAGATACAAGAAACCCGCAAGCCTTGTAAACGTCATACCAAACGGGGTAGATACATCTGTTTTTAAACCATATCCAAAACGCAATGGGAGATTTCTATGTGGTGTCCAGGAAGACGTTCCAGTTATTGGATACGTTGGATCAGTAGAGAACTGGATAGATTTTGAACTTGCAATTGACGCAATGAAGTTTTTGCACGGATATCTCACAATTGTTGGAACGTCTCTTCACACAGATTACATTGACAAATTAAAAGAACGCGCAAAACCAATGAAAGATCACGTCCGGTTTATTGGCAATGTTCCGTATGAAACTCTCCCAATGTATATATCGGGGTTTGATGTGGGTATTAACCCACTTCGACCATCTGAACACAACAAATATTCTGCGGGAGGAAAAATCTACAATTATTTTGCGTGTGGTGTACCGTGTGTTTCGTCGATGTGTGACCCCGGAGCAGATACCTGGGATAAATTATATACGTATAGTTCTCCCGATGAATATGTAAACCGGGTGTTTCAGGCAGTCAATTCCAAACAAAATTCAGAAGATCTTATCAATATCGCAAAGCGATATGATTGGAATATTCTTGCAAAAGAATACGAGAAAGTATTAATGAGAGCATGTGGAAAATATTTATGATAGAAACATATATTGCATACTACAACTAATACATATGTATGAATAAGTTTCAGGCGTGTAGAGTTGCAGTTGCATCAATTAGTGCAATTGCAATTGTTGGTATGATTGTGTTATTATTTTTGAATGCATCAAATATTAGTGATTGGATAGCATTTACATTTGGGACGGTAGATTTGAAAACGCTGCTTTATATTGCGGGGCCGTATATCTGTGGAATCTATCTTACAATTACAACACCAATATTGTTTTTTATGTTTACACGCGATGAAGATGTAATAGAAAAAGTGCTTGGAGATACTTTAAACACTTACTTTCAAATATATTCCGTTATAAGTATTGTTTGTGTATATTGGGTATTTTTAGTTGGCGCGGTTCTTCAGTGGCTTCACCCAGAAGGAACCCTCAATGTTCAATATGGGCTTTCGATGGTGCCTTCACTTGTAATTATATTGGTGTTTTTAATATACGAAACCGAATTTGCAAAATACGCGTGTAGACGCTTTAATAAAAACGAGGAATAATAAATGAGCAATTCGTGATAGAATTAATATGCAATTGTATTTGTTCATTTAATTAATTCCCCATATATATCAATTAATTTTTTCCCTTGGACATTCCAGTTATATTCTTTCTCTGACCACATGCGCGCATTGTGTTTGTATATTTCTAGACGTGGAATCATTTCTATAATTACCCGCGATAATTCGTTCCCGTCGTCCTGGATATACGTACATCCGCATTTACTTCGTTCAACAATTTCACGTAAAACCGGGAGATCTGAAGTGACAACCGCCAACCCCGCCATCATATATTCAAATGTTTTATTTGGAGATGCATTTGTATTATTGAAATTGTTTCCGATATACGGTACAACCCCTATATCAAATTCGTTAAGCGATTGAACAAGATCCTTCATCGGAACCGGTGGCAAGAATATAACACGCGAATCAATTTTTTGCAATTCATCAACAAATGGAGTTGTATTCCCAATTGCATATGCATCTATTCCCCGCATATAAAGAGTAACCCCAGGAATATTTGGAACTGTACGTATAACGGTTTCAATCCCTCGGTTTCGTGTATATCTTCCCTGGTATACTACACGTATATCTGTGTGTGATTTTTGAATTGGCGCATCTTGCAATAGGGGGGTATTCATTACAACCGTTGGTAACATGATATTATATTTTTCAGACAGTTCTTTTGCGATTTGGCTATTGACTGTTGTAATTGCATCTGCACGCCGAATTAAATATTTCTCATAGAACGATACGAGTTTCTTTAATCGTTGAGGATAATCCTCCATTGATTCTACCCACATTTCATGAGAATCATACAAAAGTTTACCACCGTTGGTGTATTTCAATAAGGCTCCTGTAAGCAATGTTATAAGATCTGTAGAATGATATACATCTGCTTTGAATTTCATAACACAGAAATAAAAGTGAATTTGTGCAAATACGTAAAGAACCAGTGCCCATAAATACACTCTACAAAATTCAGTTATTTTATACAACAAACTTGTTTTATCAGATTGAACATACAAATCAAATTTCATTTGCGAATATTCCGATATGATTTTTTGTGTGCATTTTAAAGAAATGTATTTTAATATACGTAATGCGGATGATGGAATTCCCGGGAATTTCAATATAATATCTGCATATGGTATTCTTACTATTCTGCATCCATCTTCTATAGTATCAGAATATTTATTGAAATTACTATAACAGCATACAGTAACATCCCACCCCGCATCTCTCGCGGCAAGCCCCTGCTTGTAAACCCGCGGATCTGTAGAAAAATCTGAAGACGCAACGAGAATAACAAGCCTTTGCGAGTTCAAAGATATATCTCCTGTAGTGTTATTTTCCCAGATTGTAATGTAACGTGTTGTGCCATCGCATAGAGTAACTGAGATTGCCCCCACCGAATATACGGAATGT
>Ga0116142_10005343_pt1 | contig 11637 bp, 5 predicted proteins | sample AD_UKC033_MetaG_FD_89785 | JGI IMG/M metagenome (GOLD analysis project Ga0116142, IMG submission 89785) | Active sludge microbial communities of municipal wastewater-treating anaerobic digesters from USA - AD_UKC033_MetaG | ecosystem: Engineered > Bioreactor > Anaerobic > Digestate | place: USA... | reverse complement strand
CTTCCTGTTTTAAGACACCTTTATCGATCAATGTCTTTATGGCATGAAAAAGAGTCTGGCGGCTGATCAGATGGTTTGGCTCAAAACGACCGCGTTTCAGGGGCAAAAAAGCGCCGCCGACCTTTTCCAGAGGCTTCTTGAAGATAGAGTCAGGGGTGATATCGGCAAAGGCGCGGGGCAGGCGGGCAGCGGTGCCGGCCTGCAGACTTAAACGATAAAATGCTTCAGCAGCCATGCCCCGCGATATGGAAAAATCGAGATGAAAGCTGCCATCATCGAAAGCGTCGATCAGACCACTGTTAACCACTTCAATTTCAGTGAGTTTGCGATTATAAACGCGTTCATAAACGGCAGAAACAAAATTGTAACGGCTGATGCGGTCTTCCTGGGCATCAGAGGCCGTTGCGGGAAAAAACATGCAGCAGACTAAACAGACTATAAGTACCTGCCGATAAGTGCTTTGCCATATTTTACGTATGACTGGAGACACTGCTATGTCAGAAACGCGTTCAATAAGTTCTTCCATTGCCCCTCCGGAAGATGAAAAAGTTGTCATGGCTCAAATTCAGAAATATTCTGAGTTAACCGAGCGCAGTCTTGATATGATCGAAAAACTTCTCCAACAGGGATACGCCATGAACTCTCCAGAGGTCAAGAGGCTTCAGAACAAACTTCATGACCTCGAAGTCAAGAGCAACTTCTGGCGCACCCGCATGATGAAGTATCTCTGAAACCTCGACAAACCGCAACCCTAAAGAAGTTTCAGCTGCAATCGCCGTAGCCAGCAGCGGGCTGCCACAGCCAAACGCCAGCTTTCCGGTTTCCTGAAGCACCATAGGGTGGTTTTTGAGAGAATCAGGCAGGGAATTGTATCGACTCAGTGCAAGTCGATGGTTTCCTGCCTGTACTGCATCGTGCAGATCTGAAATTTTCAGCACCGCAGCCGCCGGCGAAAACGCAGCCGCGAGCATTGCCAGGCCAAAAATCACCAGCAGCAGACGAGTACGCCCCGCCTGCCTGATCAGTTCGGGCAAAGTTTGCGCCGGGCCGTTTCTGGCCCGCTCTATTCTATCGCTGATCAGCGGGTGTGTCAGCAGCCACCCGGGAATAACCGCCGGAGGGGGCAGAGTCATGCTTTCTAGCGTTTCCAGCCCTGAAGCAAAATTCTGGCGATCGGTGAGAGTAACCGCGAAAGCATCGGCCTGATATTCGCTGAACCTCGCCAGAGCTGTGAAAGTCAGCGAAAAAACCGCCAGAAAAAAAAGCATTTCTGCGAACGACACCCAGGCTGATTCTGTGTAATACTGCGGAAACCAGGCAATGATTCCGAGCTTGTAAAAAACCGAAACAAGAATCAGAACGATTGAATACAGCATGTAAGTCGTCACATGCCCGAGACGCAGATGCCCAAGCTCGTGAGCCACAACGCCTTCGACCTGTTCAGCCGAAAAAAGACTCAAAAGGTAACGGGTAATATAGACATAACGAAACCTGGCAGACAAACCAGCTACGGCTGCATTGGCAACCGGTTCATTAAAAGTATCCCAGATTTTCAGACCCGACACCGGAGCTTCGGCCTGTTCAGAGATCTTTTTGATTGCAGCTTCGAGATCGGGGTATTGGTTGTCTTCGGCGCGCCAGGCAAAGTTGAACAACTTGGGCGAGATCAGATAAAGTGCGATAAAAAAAACAGGAGCGACTGCCATCAGCTTAATCTCGACCAGCGCCGGCATGCCATCGCCGTTGAGATCTTCAATAAGCATCCAGAGCATAATTGGCGGGAAAAACAGTATGGGAATGGTCATTCTCGCCCGAAAAAAGTCTCTGCTGCTCTGCCTCGGGTCAAGAACCGGCTTGAACAACCGATACATTTCGAACATTACCGGGTATGCCAGCCCCAGATAAAGCGCGATAGACACAAGCATCGGCAGTATCTGCGGCAAAACACCAACGTAGTCAGGCAGCATCAGGCCAACAGGGTCGGCTGTCGCGTGCAGTAAAAGTATCCATGCCACTATTCCCCAGAAAAATTTTTCCTGGGTTTTGACGAACGACGGCACTCGACCGGCAGCAACCTCGGCATCGACATAGCCCGGCAACCATCGCATGATGATGAGAATGGTCAGACCAGACCAGGCGACCACTGAAGCAAGAGGCATGAATTCAAGAGTACCGCAGAGGTTGACCGTGCCGTATGACAGCGCCAGCAGGTGTAAAAATAAAGAAATCATTTTCGGTCAGGTTTTTCTTTCTTTCTTTTTGGCCGCCGGAAAAAGAATATTATTGAGAATCAACCGATAGCCAGGGCTGTTTTTATGCAGCTCGAGCCTTGTCGGCCCTTCACCGACGATATGACTGACGTCGGCAGGGTCATGGCCGCCGTAGAACGAAAAGAAGCCCTTGCCCATATCGCCACGAATGTATTTTACCGAAACACCATCGTTGTTATCGCCCATGACAACGACGTAAGGTTTCAGCAGCGACTTGCGAAACGATGTCGTCTGGCCGAAAAAACCATCGATAACATTGCGATGATTCTGCGTCAGCATTGTCGGAATCGGGTCTACCTTGGCAGCAAATTCGAAAAGCCTCATGGTTCCGGCGTCACCGGTGTAATTGTTAGAGACATCGATATCTGAAAATTCGTAAATCATTGGATCGACAATCAGCTTGAAATCTTTAAAAGCAAAACACTGGTCATAATCGAGTTTACTTTGCGCCATGGGGTCAGGGTCATCACCATCGAGTTCACGGGCAACTATATCGATGCCATTGGCGGCCAGAGCTATATCGAGCGTATCGGCAGCCGAACACATCGCAAAAAGAAAGCCGCCATCGAGCACAAACTTTTTAATCCCACGGGCAACAGCCAGTTTAAGCTCACTCACTTTCTTGAAACCAAACTTTTGAGCTTCGAGCTGCGCTCTGGTAACCTGTTTGCGATACCAGTCGACAAATCTGAACGAACTGTAAAATTTGCCAAACTGCCCGGTAAAATCCTCGTGATGCAGGTGAATCCAGTCATACTTGCTGATTTCACCATTAAGAACCTTCTCGTCGTAAAAACTCTCAAAGGGTATCTCGGCATAGTTCAAAACCAGGGTGACGGCATCGTCCCATGGCTCGGCATAATCAGGCGAATAAACAGCCACTTTCGGCGCCTTTTCCAGAAGAACTTTTTCCATGTTCTCTTCTTCGATCAAGGCATAAATCTGGTTGACCTGAGCAGCCGAAACGGCCTCGAGCGTAACTCCGGCGGTTCTCGCCCGATCGCGAATCTCAGGCAGATCTTCGGTTAAAAACGCCCCGCCCCGGTAGTTCAACAGCCACTCAACGTCTGTTCCGGTCTTGTCGAGCACCCAATAAGTGACGCCGTAACTGCGCAAATGGTCAGACTGCGTATCATCCATGGGAATCAGCAGGTGCTGCCCCATAACGTCAGCCGGCAACGAAAGCAGAAAAACCATGAGCAGGGCGCCGATAAACTTTTTCATTTATTTTTCTCCCGATTGGTCTTGCCGTTGCGCATGGCCGCCAGCACCTTTCGATACCGCCCACTGCGCAAATCTGAGGGAAAAGTCTCAACGAAAGTCTGCAGACTTTCGATAATTTCAGCAGCAGGCGCTGATTTTGCCGAGAGCAGGCGCAGGCGCAATTCAAGCAGATCGGCATTTTTTGTGCTCTCCGGGTTCTCGTTGACGTATGCCTCGATATCTTTGAGCAGAGTTGCTGTATCCGGGTCGTTACGGCGCAGCAGCAGCAGATCTGCCTTCATCTCAGCCACAAGCACCGTGGCAGAAGCATTTTTTTCGATAGCCTGGCGCAGTTCTTGAGCCGCTTCATCGTATTTGCCGCTAAAAGTGAGTCTCTCGGCCCGCAAAGACCGCTTCAGAACATCAAAATCACCCAGCGAACGGCGGGTTATATACAAAGCCATTTCGAGCCCGTCGTTAACAAAGTCACCTTCAGCAGTCTCTTCGACTATTTTTTTAAGTTCGGTCAAAGCCTTCTGAAAATCACCCTGATGCATGGCCAGTCTGGCGCTTTCAAGCTGATAAAGACTGATGTGATCCTGATGAATCACCGCGCCCATTTCCATGCTTTCAAAATCGGCTTTTTCGAGATTTTTACCCGTTTCAGACAACAAAGAAACGGCGGCAGCGAAGTTTTCTTCGCAGATCAGCACTCTGGCCTTAAAAAGAGCCGCAGCAACGGCCGTTGCCGGAACCGCCTGCAAAAGATTCGTCTGCAGAATACCATCGATGAAAGAGTGGGCAGCAGCAGGGTCATGATTCTGTTCGAGCGCAAACCTGGCCAGGTCGAGCAGAAGAACGGCCTTGAGCTCTGCGTCTGCAACCTGCTGGCGCCGGGAAATCTCCGCAGCGGAGGCATAAGCCCTTTTTTCCCAGGCATCTTCGTGGGGTGCCATACGCAACAGAAGGTCAGCAAGCATCAATTCAAGAGTCGTGTGCGGGCGGGCCTTCATTACAGCTTCTGCCAGATCGAAGTGAAACGGCGTCGGAATCAGCAGGGCTTCCTGCTTGATTCGCTCATAAAAGACATAATCATAGCCACCTGACAGAAACCACGATATTGTTGATTTTATCGATATCTTCAGGCCGCGACTGCCTGAAATAAAGTTCAAGCAGAGCCTGGGTTATCGCCGGGTTATGTGTTTCAGAGTGCAGCTGCATCAGCCTGGCTTCAAGAGAAAAGTTTTTGACCCTGGCATCATAAAGCTTTTCGAATATTTCAGGTTTGTAAATGCCGGCAACAAGAACGTGCAGATACTCTTCGAGCGCCTCTTCATTGCGGCCCATGCCGTCGAGAACCGTGGCTTTCTCTTCAGAGAACAAAGTTGCGTCATGCAACAGACTGCGTGCTTCTTCGAAGGCCTGCAAAGCCTCTTCATAAAGCTTGTGCTCGATCAGAACAGTAGTGAACTCTGTGTAAAACTCACGACCGGCCATGCTCTGTCTGGAAAGTGGCCGCCGCCAGACTGCCAGCGCCTCCTGTTTGCGACCCTGAGCAAAATGACAATGCCCCATGCGGCGCAGAGTGTTCCAGTCATCGGGCAGAATTTTCAACACCTGTTCGAGCGTTTCAATGGCCTTGTCGAGAGCTCCCGTATCTATCTGCAGATCAGCGAGCTTTCTCAAGAGCATAAAATGTCCCTGAAGATCACCGGCTTCCTGAATCGCTTCGATTGCCTTGTCTTTGCGCCCCAAAGCAATATAACAATCGGCGACATGATCGGCAAAAACGTTGCTGCGATATCTACTGCGCCGGCTTTCAAGGGTCTGCAACAGTTTTTCGACTTCGGCAGTGCGCACCGCCAGCTCAAGAAGATCTTTGAAGGCTTCTGGAGCATTGCCGGTTTCAACAAAGCTTTCGAGCAGCAGCCAGGCTTCGTCTTTACGACCGGCCTGCAGATAAAATCTGGCCAGATGCCTACCCAACTGCACATCAGTCGGGCGATCGCGCCGCCATTTTTCGATCAGCTCTATGCCCTGCCTGAAGCGCTGCAGTTCGAAAAGCACGTCGAGAAGCTCTTCGCGGGCAACTCTGACGTTGTCTTCAGCTTTGTCGTTTGCAATGATCGACTCGAGTAATTCTATGGCGGCATCGAATTCTTTCAGGTCACGCATCACAGATGCCAACTGTCGCCGGGCCAGCGAAGCATGCACGTCTTCAGGGTATTTCTCGATAACCTCTTTCAGCTGCTGTCGGGCAAGGTTAAGACGCCGCAGACGCAATGACCCGATGGCATTCTGGTATAGATCGGCCGCCTCCGGAGAATACGACAACCGCTGAGAATAGGCTAAAGAGGCACACAGCAGCCATAAAACAATCAATGACAACAATCTGACGCGGGGTAAGTTGCGACTTTTCATTTTTCGCCCCCGTAAATATTCAAAGATTTGTAGTAGTCATTCAGCATTGGCTTATAAGCCGGCGGGAATTCTTCTTTCAGATCGCCGGTAAAATCCTTGCTCAAATCACGCGTCTCCGAGCCTATTTCACCGATCGGCTGATCAGGCTGCTGTTGCGTGATCTCTGCAGCCTTGCGAGCCTGGCGTTCTTCGCTCTCTTCGTCGCGGTCTTTTATCGCCTTCTGCGCCCGCAACATGCGGTCATAGATAGACTTCTGCTTTTCGGCTACCTTCTGGCGCAGTTCCGGGTCGAGAATCTGGGTTTCGACATCCTGCATATCGTTGATGACATCGTCGAGACGCCCCATGCTGTTCATCTGCTGCCGACTTTCGCGCATCAACTTTTCGAGAGCCTCACGCACCTGGCGTTGCTCCATAGCCATGCGCTTGAGTTCTTCCAGCGATTGACCGCTCTGTGGCGACATCTGCCGTTTCATCATCTCCTGATAGAGGCTGAGCTGCCGCCTGGTAAGGTTTTTAAACTGCTGCAGCGCATCTGTCGGGTTCGAAGAAGAACCCGAGTTGCCCGCCTGATCCTGGGCACGCATCAGCTCTGCCGCCAGTCGGTTGAACCGCCTGATAATTTCCTGCTGGTCTTCCCAGGCCTGGCCCAGAGAACGATCCTCAAGATTTTTAACGATATCGGCAAACATCCTCTGCGTTCCCTTGATTGCTTCTACAGCCGTCGGATCAACGGCAAAACTGCTTTTAACAAGCTTTTCAAGATCATATTCAAGCTCATTACCCTGCTGCTTGACCAGAACCTGCAGCAGCGAAACCTGATCGATAATTCCTTCGATGTGTGGCTGTTGGCCACGCATGAACTGGGCAGGCATTTCGCTGATTTCGCGATGCAGGTATTCCTGATCGTGCGACACCCGCAAAGCCCGGCGCACATAGGCTGATAAATCGAGCTGACTGCCGGCACAGCTGTTGCATTGCTGGCTGATCTGGTCGGCATTCTTCTTCAGCGCCTCGAGAAACTTGAGCATGTTCTGCTGCTTTTCTCCAGCCGATTCGAGATTCTTTTTCGCCATGTCTTCTTTTATTTCATTGCCCTGCTTCTGGTAATCTTCGCTTTTCATGCGGTCACGAATATTCTTCACGTCCTCGAGCATCGGGTTGACCTTGTAATCTTCGCTCTTGCGGTTGGCCGTCATTTCTTCCGCCTGCTTCTGCAGCTGTTCAAGTTCCTGATTGATTTTTTCCTGCTGATCCTGCAGATCTTGCAGCCTGGCTTCGTCTTCTTCACCAGATTCGCCGTTCTGCATTTTTTCTTTGAGGTCGGCGGTTTCAGAAGCAATCTGCTGCTGGCGGCGATAAAGGTCTTCGATAGCGTTGGCGAGCGAGTTGAACTTCTGCTGTTCACGAACCTGTTCGAGCAAATCGATGGTGCGGTCCAGACCCTTCAGATACTCGTCCATTTTGAAGGCCTCTTCGTATTTTTCGATATCCTTCGGATCGATCTTCAGATCCTGCAGCGAATCACGCAACTGCTGCATGATCCGCCTGGTTTCTTCGTCGAGCACCTGGTTCAGCAGCTCATTCACCTTCTGCATGCGTTCAAGAGCTTCAGGGGAGCTGAAAGGGTTGTTCTCCATGCTTTCCTGGAGCTTTTTGAAATCCTCGAGAATTTTTTGAGCTTCCTGTTGCGACTTTTCGCCTTGCTCGATGGCCTTCTCGATAGCCTGTGAAGCTTCGAAATCGAGTTTTTCCTCGTGCTTTACCTGCTCATAGGCCTTCATCAGCGCCTCTTTGCGCAGCTTCTGATTTTCAAGATATTTTTCGAGATCTTCATTGACCTGGCTGTGAGAGGCTTCTTCCCCGCGATAAAGGTCATACATCGAAGGCATGTTGATAAAATATGTCGGTGTCGAAGCGACGTTGGCCGCGGGCTGCCGCGCATCTTCAACCTGAACGAAATAGCTGACACGCGTGCCTGGCTGCAATGCCAGAGTATCGAGCATCCAGGGAAACTCGACTTCGTATTCCGGCATAGGCCGAAAATCAGACTTCATGTTTAGTGGCACTATTGAGCTGCGCTCCCCAACGCTGTAATAGAGCACCATGGTTTTGACCCCATAGTCGTCACGGGCAACAGCTTTGAGATCAAGACGGCGACTGGTAGGGAAAGGGATATCCTGAGCCGGCCTGAGCAATTCGACGGTTGGCGAGGCATCATGTCTGGCTTTGAGTGTATAAATAACGGGCTTTTCGTTTGCCAGACCAGCTTCGTTTGCCATAAAAATCGAAAAACTGGTGTCGGTAGCAAGCACAAAATCATGGCTGAATTCGGTGTCTCTGCGAATTTCGCAGGTCTGCACCCCGCCAGGCAACAGCGAAACACTGCCAGAAGCAATTTTCTGGTCGGCCACAACCTCTATTTTGACGCGACTATCAGTCAGAGCCTCGCCGTCGCCGGTGTTGGCCGGCAATCTGACAGGACTGGTGGCTACATATGCCGGTTGAAAAAGGGTGACCTGCAGCTGTCTTATCTGCGGGCGCGGCACAACTTTAACCGAGAATCTTTGTGAAACGAATTTTTCGCTTTTTACCTGATAATCGAGGGGCGACTGCAGAGAATTCAAAGTGTAGACAAAGCGGCTTTCTGAAGCAGCACCGGCAACATCGGGGTACATCTCAACCGAATTACCTTCATTGGAGCCTGGTTCAAAAAGTTCGAGAATCACGGCTTCGCTGACCTGACGATTGGGTATCGCCGCAATTTCGACGCTATCACCCATCGCCGCAAGGGCATGCCCGGGTTCGACCTTTATTTCAAGTGTTGACCAGGGAGCAATTGCCGCAAAGGGCATAATCAACCTGCGAGCCCCGGTAAGAACTTCGACGGGAGAAATAAGATACCAGACGCCAGTCAGCAGAATAAAAAAAAGCGTGGCATAAGCCGATTGCCGCCGTGAAAACATTTTAAGCGACACCCTGACGTCGTCATCGGCGAGGTCTTCGGCTACCGCAGCCACTGTAAGGCGACGCATGGTCTCAGAAGTTCTGTCGTCGGAGGCAGCGCGACTTGTATCGATAAATTCGGCAGCAGTGGACAACCCCGAATTGAAGCGGCCGGTAGACTTTTCGATTTCTACTGCCAGAGCGGTTGTGGGCGGCGGGTTGAACAGGGCGGTCAACGCGTGCCACAGCCACCAGAAAAGCGTGTAATAAAGAACTGCCGCGGCGAAAACTCTGAAGTGTTCAGACTGCAGCGGCGTACGCTCTGCCAGCAGAAAGACCAGCAACGCCATAAAAAATGAAACTCCGGCCCAGAATACGCTTTTCATGACCACCCGCAGCTGCCGACCGTAACGGTATGCTTTCAGAGTGTTGTTAAGCCGCTCACGCAGAGCCTGGTAGTTTTGCAGAAAATTATTCAGTTTGCCGTCATTTTGCATCTCGATTCCTCACTGCATCATCGCATAAACCAGGATATTGAGAGCCATCTGCATGGCTTTTTCCCTGATTTCCGGAGTGTCGGTGGGGTGAACCCCCGCGTCTTCGAGACCATCGCCAATGTCAGATTCATGAGTATAAAGAATCTTCATGCGACCCTTGTCGAACAGAGCCCAGGCTGCCGGCGGCTTGCCGTCGTGTTCGTGAATTTTCGGCAGCCCGTCTTTAAAATCATACATCATGGCAAAAATGGGGTGGTCGGGCGGCAGAAGCACCAGTTCACGGTCGGGGTAGAGACGCCTGATCTCGCGTCTGATAAACTTGTCGATGCCATAACTGTCGTTAACCCACAAAAAGCCACCATTGTCGAGATAAATCAGCAACGTGTTCAAATCATGGTCTTTGAAACGCACCTGCCCATGCCCCGTCAAAAACAGCATCGGGTATCTGAAAAGTTCAGGGTCAGAAATCGATACAGCTATGTTTTCGGGCTGTACTGCCATATTGAGCCGTTCACCCGCCTGCTTCAACAGATTCGGCATTGAAGTCGGGCCAACATACCAGTCGCCGCCGCCATCATATTTGACCCGCGGAATCGCCAGCCGGTCGAATTCAGCAGCCGGCAATGCGGATGAACAAAAGCAGAGGGCGACAACAACAGAGAAAGCAAGCTTTTTAAACATCAGCTCAGACCTCCGGTGCGCCGCAGATACCATTCAATCATGGGTAGAACGAGAAGAACGAGCAACAGCAGCCAGCTGTCACGCAGATCGGCGCTGCGACTTTCAAGTTTTTGCCCCGGAACTGCGTCAATAGCGGCGATGATTTTATCAGCCTCGTTATCGCCTGCAAACAGCCCGGCGGTCTCACTGGCAAGCTGGCGCATCAAAGCTTCTTTGATGACCGGGTCGTCAAACTCGGCAGTGGGCATTTCGACAAGCATTTCGCTGCTGGCGCGACCAAGCTCACGACCCTGATGCCGCGCCTCGGCCTCGATCTGGTAAAGCCCCCTCAAAGCTGGCACAAATGCCGCTTCATAACAGCCACGCTCTGAAGTTTCGATGCAAGGCAGACTGCTGGCGCTGCCTTTTTCATCCCGTAAGGTCAGCATGACCTGGGCATTCGCCTGCAGCTGGTTTTTGCTGTCGAGCACCCAGACACGAATGTTGCTTGCCTGGCCGACATAACCGCGTGATGAAGGCAGATCGATGCTGACCTGGGCATCTTCGCGTCTGTTGGCAAGCCACTTGAACATGTTCACCAGCATGGCCGAGAAAGGCGAAAAGCCCCGGTCGGTGGGCACGAGCCTGAAACCGTTTGGCCACAAGGGCCCACCGGTAAACATGATGATGTGGCCCTGACCAGCCCGGCACTGCAACATAAACGGCAAGAGATCCGAGCTGCCGCGCACTGTCGAATTCAAAAGTATTTCAGAACCCGGTTTTATGCTGTCATATTCATATAGACCATCGAATTTAGGCAAAGTTGCAAAAAATTCGACGTTCTGCACCGGGTCATCGACCAGCCGCAAAAAGTTATAAGGCGTTTCGGTCGATGGCAGAACCATGTTACCCGGATTACCGCGCCACAGCTCGCGCCCCGGCACCACCGGCAATCTGGCTTCGATAGCTGTTCCAGTGTAGCCAAGTTCGGCAAAGCTTCTATTCGCAGGCAAAACCAGCATACCAAGACTGCCGGCTTCCAGCCTTCTGATTATTTCGCCTTCAAGCGCCTGCAAAAACCGGTGAGAAACCCCGTTGAGCACCAGAACATCGGCATTTTTGAGGTCTTCGGCAAACTGCGGCACATTGACGGCTCTTTCAGGCTGCAGATCACGAGAACATACCCAGCGGTCATCGCGAATTCTCAACCAGTGAACCATGTGGGCATTCGGATCTATCGCCAGAGCATTGCCGATGAATTTCATATCCCAGTTGGGGTGGCCACTGACGGCCAGAACATTCAGTCTTTCGCGCACCACTTTCAGCAGAAACCCGGCGGTATTGTTGTCAGTGGTCAGTTCATCGGCGACTCCCGGTATGCTGAGCTCAAAACGAAAGTTACCTTCAGTATCGCACGGAATGGTAAACGCAAAAGGCGCACGACCGGCATCTTCAGAAAAGGTGGCCACGGCAGTCGCGAATAGCTCACCATCACGCAACACCTTTATTTCTACAGACTGCGTGGCAAGTCTGTGCAGACTGACTTCGCCCCTGACCCTGACGCTGGAATTCAGGTAGCCAAGCGCCGGCGGCCTCGGCAGATGCAGAGCCAGATCTGGGGATTCGCCATCTGCGCCGGG
>Ga0116142_10005338_pt1 | contig 11640 bp, 11 predicted proteins | sample AD_UKC033_MetaG_FD_89785 | JGI IMG/M metagenome (GOLD analysis project Ga0116142, IMG submission 89785) | Active sludge microbial communities of municipal wastewater-treating anaerobic digesters from USA - AD_UKC033_MetaG | ecosystem: Engineered > Bioreactor > Anaerobic > Digestate | place: USA... | reverse complement strand
TATTCTTTCATGTCGCAGGTGATCCCCTTCCAGGACTCCGATTTGGAAAAGCTGTACTCATACGTCCGGTTTCTGCTTACCAAACTGCCGAGAGATAACCGGGGACCGATCTACAACTTTGACGATGACGTGGCGCTCAAGTTTTACCGATTACAGAAGATCGGGGAGGGCTCCATCGTCATGGAGCCGGGAGCGCGGTACGAGGTGTCTGGGCCCACCTCAGTGGGCACCGGCGTGGCTCGAGGTGATGAGATCGAGCTGTCCAAGCTCATCGATATTCTCAACGAGCGGTTCGGAACCGAGTTCAAGCCGGGCGACCAATTGTTCTTCGAATCGATACGCGAGGACGCCGTGGCCGACAGCAGCCTCCGTCAAGCCGCGCTCGCCAATACGATGGAGAACTTCGGCTATGTATTCCGCAAGGCATTGGAAGGCCTTTTTATCGACCGTATGGAGCAGAATGAGGAAATCACGGCCAAGTTCATGAACGAGGATCAATTCCGCGATGCTGTCAGCCAGCACCTCCTCAAGGAGGTCTACGAGAAGATTCGAGAGGAGGCCGAAGCCGCAAATGACAAATGAAGAGATAGCACGGTTTTTCAACGACACCCGAGCATTCATCCAGGGCAGCCCTGACCTCCGCGATCCCCAGGTCGAGGGATGGTTCCGCACGCGCCAACACTTCCGGACCGCCACGCAGGTCAGAGGAGCAGAAAAAGCTCTCGGAACTTTGCTGCAAGCTCAAGGCTGCTCGTTAGGTCCAAGACTCCGCGTCCGACGAATTGAACATCATGCCCACCCTCATCGACCGAGTTCGGAGTATTTATGAGAGGAAGCGTAGATATGCCTCAATCCGATGACCAAGCGCGCATGCGTCCGAAACAGCGCAAGTCGGTTTCAGCATTGACGAGCAAGAAGCTCTATCAGGAGGCCGACAATCGCTGCCCGTTCTGCTGCGTCGCGGAGGTGGCGGTGCTGGAGATTCATCATATCGACGGAGACCCCTCGAACAGCAAGATCGAAAACCTGATCGTCGTATGCGGGAACTGTCACTCCAAGATCACGCGCGGGGAGATTTCACCGGCGGATGTCCATGCGAAGAAGATGGAGCTGTTCTGGACGCACAAGGCGTCACCTCGGCGGGCCGAAAAGAGCCCTATGCAGTCAGTGAACGTGAATGCTGCGAGTGTGAACGACAGCATTATCGCCAACACCGTGAACTTCGGCCGCAAACGGTCGCCCCGGATACAGTACCCGGCGGATTCCATCGGCGCGGACACCATCAAGAAAGGATACATCGACTATCTGATCAAGCGCTACTTCGATTATCGCCAGGCCGACTCCAGCTACGGCAGCATCCGCTCCTTCAACCATGCCGAAATTCACACCACCATTCAACGCAAGTTCAAGGCGAAAACGTTCTTTATCCATGTTGCGCGCTTCGCGGAACTTAGCGACTACATCAAAAGCCGGGTGGACCAGACCATTCAAGGCAAGCGTAATCGCTCGCAAGGCGTTTCGAACTATGACTCATTTGAAGAATACGAGGCGGAGCAACTGGGAAATAGCCGGTGATCAGGGATATATGTCCGCGTTTCGACTGAACGCGCGGGAAAGAGTCGATATTTTAGCTGGTTAAAAAAATTTCTTGCCCCCCTTGCACCTGTCGTATCATGTGTTATATTTTTATATAACTGTTTCCTGGCGACAGGGCTGCCAGGTGGATGGAGGGTCGGCCTTGTGGATCAAACAATACGATTTTGTGATTCTTATCAAGGAGGTCCGGGTTCAGCTCGACCTTAGCCAGGAGGATTTCGCAAGGGAGATCGGGGTGAGTTACGCCACCGTCAACCGGTGGGAAAACGGGCGTTTTTTGCCATCTAGGATGGCATTGAGGCAGATCGAGACGTATAGCGACCATATGATCGAACTGGGACGGCTGCTGTTGCCCGACAACCTGTAAAGGAGGCTTTATAAGCCCAAAACCCCAATAGATGCGTTGACATAACGTTGATTTCGGACATTTCGGTTTTATGGGACGAGATACTCTGGAATTGGCTGATGACAGCCTATTTATTGAAAAGATAAATCAAACGTTTACGGCGGCGGACGCGGACCTGGTGGGTCGGGCGCACGCTTTTTTTGTTGAAAAAAAATGCGCTGGCGATTCAGCGGGTTACCATGCGGCCGACCTGCTTTTTGAACAGGAAGCGGACGCGGTCTCCATCGCCGCTGCCCTTTTAGTCCCTCTTTTGTGGCAACATCTCGCCTCGCCCGATGAGATTCGGGACCACTTCGGGTCGGCCGTTGCCGCCACGCTGGACAAACTGCATTCCCCTTTTACCCCCCAAGACGGCGGCCGTCCCTATCGGCACAAAGAAATACAGGAGATATTGGGCGCGATAGGCGGGACCCCCCGCAAGGCGTTGTTGTTCATCTCCTTCCGCCTGGTGGCCTTGGAACGCGCCACGCCGCTTTGTTCGGACGCGGCCTGGAGCATGGCCCGGGAGACCCTCGACCTGTTGGTGCCCATCGCCAACCGCCTCAGCATGGGCGACCTGCGGCGCCGGCTGGAGGACGCCTGCTTTCGCATCCTTGACCCGGAGAAATACGCATACCTCAAGGAACGCGTCGCTCCGATCCAGGCCGAGGATGATAAATGTCTGAAGATTCTCTTGGACGGGGTTCAACGCCTGCTGAGAAATAACGGCATTGCCGGCCGGGTTCAGGGCAGAACCAAGAGTCTGCACGGCATTCAACGCAAGATGACGCGAACCGGCAAATCCCTTCAAGAAATCATGGACCGCGTGGGCTTGCGGGTGATCGTGGCATCCGTGCCCGAATGCTACACGGTTCTGGGCTTGCTGCACGCCCATTTCAAACCGATCCCCGGCACCTTCGACGATTACATTGGGCTGCCTAAGGACAACGGCTACCAATCCCTGCACACGTGTGTCTATCCGGTCCGGGGCATCTCCCACAAACCCATCGAGTTTCAAGTGCGCACCGAGCTGATGCACATAGAGGCCGAACACGGCACTGCGGCCCACTGGCGGTACAAGAGCGAAGCCGATGTTGCGGATCATGACCATCAACGGGCCCAATGGATGCGGGGACTCAAGCACCAGCACGCCGAAGCGCAGAGCAGCGAAGCGTTTGTCGAGCTGCTGCACCGGCAGGTGTTCCAGGATCATCTGGTGGTCTTCGGCAACGGCGGCCGGATCGTGCGCCTGGCGGAAAATGCTACGGTTCGCGATTACCTGACCATTGCCAACATCGAGGCGCCCCAGGGCGCGGCGGTGAAAGTGAACGGCCGAACCGCGGCCCTGGATCACCTCCTCCGGGACGGGGACTCCATAGAGGTATTGGCCGGCGACGCCACGAACGGCCGGCTGGAAAAAGAAGCCAATAAGTCCTATTTGCCATCGACGCCTGGCCCTGCGTATCCGTATGGCCCGGATTTGTACGACGCGAAGTTGATGCGCCCCACATCCCGGAGCAAGGCACAGGAGAATTGACATGCTTGAGTCCGGTAATCATCCATCCCGCCCAAGAAAGATCGCGCTGATAGGCAATTTCCTGCCGCGCCAGTGCGGCATCGCCACCTTCACCAGCGATCTGCTGACGGCCCTTTCCGAGGAAAACCCCGGCGGAGATCGTTTCGCTGTGGCGATGAACGATATCCCCGAGGGGTATCGATATCCAGGCCAGGTACGTTTCGAGGTCAACCAGCGGGTTCTGGCCGAGTACCGGTTGGCGGCGGACTTTCTGAACATGAATTGCGTGGAGGTGGTTTGCCTCCAGCACGAATTCGGGATTTACGGCGGTGATAACGGCGTCCATGTCCTGGACCTGCTCGGCGGCTTGCGCATGCCCCTGGTGACCACCTTGCACACGGTGATTCAAAGGCCGACGCAAGGCCAGATGGCCGTCACGAAACGCCTCGCCCAACTCTCGGACCGGTTGGTGGTGATGAGCCATAAGGCGGAGCAACTTCTCCAAACCATTTACGGTGTTCCGGCTGAAAAAATTGCCCTGATTCACCACGGCATCCCCGACGTTCCGTTTGTCGATCCCAATTTTTACAAGGATCAATACGGCGTCGAGGGGCGCAAGGTGGTATTGACCTTCGGGCTGCTCTCGCCCGGCAAGGGCGTCGAAACGATGATCGACGCTTTGCCGGCGGTGGTCAGGAAGCACCCGCAGGCCGTTTATATCGTCCTCGGAGCTACCCACCCCCACGTGAAGAAGGAACAAGGCGAAGCCTACCGTCTTTCGCTTCAGCGCCGCGCCCGGGAGCTGGGTGTCGGAGACCACGTGATTTTTCACAATCGCTTCGTCGATCTGAAAGAATTGTGCGAGTTTCTCGGGGCGGCGGACATCTACGTCACGCCCTATCTGAACCAGGAGCAGATTGTTTCGGGAACCCTGGCCTATGCCCTGGGCAGCGGCAAGGCCACCGTTTCCACGCCGTACTGGTATGCCGAGGAGATGCTGGCCGAGGGTCGCGGCCGGATCGTGCCCTTTTGCGATCCCGCGGCCCTGGCCGACCAGGTCACTGATCTGTTTGCCCAGGAGGTGGAGCGGCACGCCATGCGCAAGCGGGCCTACACCTTTTGCCGCGACATGGTCTGGAAGGAGGTGGCGCGGCAATATCTCGACGTTTTCAGCCAGGTCAAACGGGAACGGGAAAGCGCGCCCAGGCCGGTTTTCCGGGCCAGGACAATGGGGTCTGTTCCGCGTGAAATCCCCCAACCGAAGCTGGATCACATCATCCGCCTCACGGACGATGTGGGTATCTTGCAGCACGCCAAGTTCATCGTGCCGGACCGTTTCCACGGCTATTGCACCGACGACAACGCCCGGGCGCTCATCGCCATGCTGCTGGCCCGGGATATGCTGGCCGACGGCGAAGCCGTCACCAACCTGGCCTGCACCTATATCGGTTTTCTGCACCACGCGTTCAACGAGGAAAAAAGGCGTTTTCGCAATTTCATGGGGTATGACCGCCGGTGGCTGGAAGAGGTTGGCTCCGAGGACAGCCACGGGCGCGCGGTGTGGGGTCTGGGCCAGGCCGTGGCCCTGGCCGAATCGGAGGACATCCGCGCGGCGGCCCAGGCGGTATTTGAAAAGGCGCTGCCCGCCCTGACGGATTTTGACTCGCCAAGGGCCTGGGCCTTTGCCCTTGTGGGCATCCATGCCTATTTGAGCAAATTCGGCGGCGACAGCGAGGTGCGTCGCATCCGCGAAAAACTGTCGCACAAACTGCTGCGGTTGTTCCGTGAAAACGCGTCCGACGACTGGCCTTGGATCGAGGACACGGTGACCTATGCAAACGGCAAAATACCCCAGGCATTGATCCTGTCCGGCAGCCGGCAAAACCAGACGGAGATGCTGAATGCCGGGCTGCGCGGCCTGGAATGGCTCATGAATATTCAAACCGACTCCAGGGGGCATTTCGTTCCGGTGGGCAACAATGGGTGGTACCCCCGTGGCGGCGAAAAGGCGCGCTTCGATCAACAGCCCATCGAGGCGCTAGACATGATCGAGGCCTGCCGGGAAGCCTACGAGGCGACCAATGATGAAAAGTGGCTTTCCCACGCCCAGCGCTGCCTGGAGTGGTTCCTGGGGCGCAACGATTTGAACGCGCCCCTGTACGACCACAAATCCGGCGGATGCTGCGACGGCCTGCAGGCCGACGGTCCCAACCGCAACCAGGGTGCGGAGTCGACGCTGGTCTGTTTTCTGTCGTTGCTCGCCCTGAATCAAATGAGCGGCCGTCAGATCGCGGTGGAGGCCACGGCCGAAACAAACCTTGAAACCCAGTGGGAGGTGACGGTCCATGGCCAATAAACCCATCGCCATGATCAGATCCTATCCGCCCAGGTTGTGCGGTATCGGCACTTTTTGCGAGGAGGCGCGGGAGTTCATCCAAAAGGCCAACCCGGACCGTACAGCCCGTCGTTTTGGAATTGGAGTTTTAAACCGGCGTAAAGGGAAAAAAACATGAGCGATGTCAGATTCAAAGAGCTTTTTAACAGGCACACGACCAACCCCATTATCACGGCAAGGGATCTTCCCTATCAGGCCAACGCGGTGTTTAACTCCGCCGCCACGCAATGCGGAGACGACACTTTGCTGCTCCTGCGAGTGGAAGACCGCCGCGGGTTGTCTCACCTCACCGCGGCGCGCAGCCGGGACGGCGTGACCGATTGGCGCATCGATGCCCGGCCCACCTTCCCGGCTAATCCAAAAAATCATCCCGAAGAGATCTGGGGCATCGAGGACCCCAGGATCACCCGAGTCGACGAGCTGGATCTGTGGGCCGTGGTGTACACGGCTTATTCCCGGGGCGGCCCGTTGGTTTCCCTGGCTACGACGAGGGATTTCAGGACTTTCGAGCGTAAGGGGGTCGTCATGCCGCCGGAAGACAAGGATGCCGCCTTGTTTCCGGTGCGGTTCAACGGGCGCTGGGCCATGCTTCACCGGCCGGTTCCGGGATTCGCCGGTGTCGGGGCGCATATCTGGATCTCCTTCAGCCCGGACATGAAGCATTGGGGCGACCATCAAATACTGGTGCCGGCCCGCAAGGGCGGCTGGTGGGACGCCAACAAGGTCGGTCTTTCGCCGCCGCCGCTGCGAACCGAAAAAGGGTGGCTGATCCTCTACCACGGCGTCCGCAACACGGCCTCCGGGTGTATTTATCGATTGGGACTGGCGCTGTTGGACTTGCAGGACCCGACCCGGCTGTTGGCCAGGGCGGACGAATGGGTGTTCGCGCCGGAAGAAGTCTACGAGACCGTCGGCGACGTGGACAAGGTGGTCTTCCCCTGCGGTTGGTTGGCCAAGGGAGACGATGTCCGGATGTATTACGGCGGGGCGGATAAATGCATCGCCCTGGCCACGGCGCGGGTGTCGGAGTTGCTGGATTGGCTCGAAAAGCACAACCAGCAGGATCGGCGCATGTGGGGGTAGTCATGAAGATCGCCATGCTGTCGCCCATCGCTTGGCGCACACCACCGAGGCACTACGGTCCCTGGGAAAACGTGGTCTCCCTGCTGACCGAGGGCCTGGTGGCGCGCGGGGTCGATGTGACCCTGTTCGCCACCGGCGAGTCGCAAACCCGGGGCTGGCTGAAAAGCGTCTGCGCCAAGGGTTACGAGGAAGACGCTGAAATGCTGCCCAAGGTGTGGGAGTGCCTGCATATTTCCGAGCTGTTCGAGCAAGGCGAGGCCTTTGACCTGATTCACAACCATTTCGACTACCTGCCGCTGACCTATTCCGGCATGACCTCGACGCCGGTGGTGACCACCATCCATGGTTTCTCGTCGCCAAAGATCTTGCCGGTGTACAAGAAGTACAACGGTAAATGCTTTTATGTGGCCATCAGCGAGGCCGACAAGTCGCCGGAACTGGACTATGCCGCCACCATCCATCACGGCATCGACCTTGGTCGGTTCACCTTCAGGCCCGATCAAGGAGACTATTTGCTCTTTTTTGGCCGCATCCATCCGGAGAAAGGCGCCGTCGAGTGCATCGAGGTGGCCCGTCGAACCGGCATGAAGCTCATCATGGCGGGCATCATCCAGGACCAGGTCTATTTCGACACAAAGGTCAGGCCCTACTTGGATGATGACCGCATCGTCTATGTGGGCAGCGCCGGACCGGAAAAACGCGACGAACTGCTGGGCGGCGCATACGCCCTATTGCACCCCATCGGTTTCGACGAGCCGTTCGGCCTTTCCGTGGTGGAATCCATGGCCTGCGGCACCCCGGTGGTGGCCTTTTCCAGGGGAAGCATGCCGGAAATCATCGCCCACGGGGAAACCGGATTTTTGACCGCCGACATCGACGTGATGGTCAAGGCCGTAAGCAATGTTAGGAACCTTGACCGTCGCAAGTGCCGCCAACGGGTCGAGGCACGCTTCAGCGTGGAGCGCATGGTGGCCGATTATATCCGGGTGTACGAAACCGTCATCGGACGGACCCGGCGCGAAGACCACCGGCCCTGGGGTTTTTACGAGGTTTTGGCGGACAAGCCGGATCACAAGGTCAAGCGGATCACCGTCTACCCCGGACAGCGCTTGAGCTACCAGCGCCATGTCAGGCGTTCCGAGCACTGGTACGTGCTCAGCGGTACCGCGGTGGTGACCCAAAACAGCGAAGACATCGAGCGGGTGTCCGGCCAGGCCATTGATCTGCCGGTGGGGACCTGGCACCGCATCCGCAATCCCGGACCGGACAACCTGGTGTTCATCGAGGTACAGATCGGAGACTATTTCGGAGAGGATGATATCGAAAGATCGGAGGACGATTATGGCAGAGTCTAAGGAACCGATAATTCGACGTCACGAGAAAAACCCGATCCTGACCAAACACGATGTGCCGTACCCGGTGGAAACGGTGCACAACGCCGGGGTGGTCAAGCACAACGGTAAATATGTCATGCTGTTTCGGTCCCACCTGCGCAACGGCCGGTCGATCATTGGTCTGGCGGAAAGCAGCGACGGCGTGCGGTTTGCGGTCAGGCCGGAGCCGTTTATCACCCCGGCCAAGGCTGAGCCGTTCGCCGAGTACGAGGCCTTCGGCGTGGAAGATCCGCGCATCTGTCCCATGGAGGAGGGCTACCTGGTCACCTATTCGGCCTATTCCCGGCACGGCGTGCGGGTGGCCCTGGCCAGAACCACGGATTTTGAGCGCCTGGAACGGATCTCCCTGATCACCCAGGCCGATTATCGCAACGTGGTCATCTTTCCTGAAAAAATAGGCGGCCGCTATGTCCGGCTGGACCGGCCCCATTCGGAAATCTCACCGTGGTCCATCTGGATTTCCTACTCGCCGGACCTGGTGCATTGGGGGGATGCCAAGGTCGTCATCAAGCCCATGGCCTACCATTGGGATGAAATGAAGGTCGGACCGGGGGCCACGCCCATAAAAACCGAGAAAGGATGGCTGAACATCTTTCACGGCGTGTTTAAAACCATGGACGGCGCCGTCTACCGGCTCGGCGTGGCCCTGCATGACCTTGCCGATCCGTCAAGGGTCTTGGGCGTGGCCGACGATTGGATACTTCAACCCGAGGACCTGTTCGAGATCAGCGGCTACGTGCACAATGTGGTTTTCTGCTGCGGCGCGGTGGCCGAGGATGACGACACCGTGAAGATCTATTGGGGCGGCGCGGACACGGTCATGTGTGCCGGCACGGCCATGATCGCCGATTTGGTGGATTTATGTCTCTCAAATCCCCGGCCTGCGCTTGGATGATATGAGGTGGTGAAATGGAAATCATCGAAAAGGACCGCTTAGAAGATGCCAAACACATTGGCGAATCCATGATGGCGCAACCGGAAGCGATGACCGTTTCCGGAATCAGGAGTCCACCCTGATTCGCGGGCGCATGCGTTCGACAATGTTTATGTGTAAACCATCAATGTTTTTTTAGGAGGTGAGTGCCATGCTGACGAGAAGTTTTTTAAATACCCCGGCATGGGACTTTGATGTCAAAAAGCCCTTTGCCGAATTTGAACGACTGCAGCGGAGGATGGACCAATTGTTCGACCAATGGATGCCGTCCGCTTGAAAAACCGTAAGGACCATGGGTGTATTCCCGTTGGTCAATCTGTCGGAGGACAGGGAAAGCTTCATTCTGCGGGCGGAGATCCCCGGTGTGAAGTCTGAAGACCTGGACATCCAAGCCACGGCCAAAAGCGTCTCCATTTCCGGTGAGCGTCATATTCCCCAGGAGGAGGAAAATGTCAGCTACCACCGGCGGGAGCGTGAAGGGGGACGGTTTTCACGGGCCGTGGCGCTATCCGGGGAGATCAACCCGGACAAGGTTGACGCAAAATTGGAACATGGCGTGCCGACCCTGCGGCTGCCCAAAACCGAGGCGTCCAAAGCCAAACAGATTCCCATCATGCTTTCTCAATCTTAATGGAAAGGGGGTGAATGCCATGACCGAGCCCGAAACCAAGGCGTTGGTCCCGAAAGGCAAACAGGAAATCGTTTCAAAGGCGGAGCAGACAAAGGATGGTCTGGTCTTCACGCCAGATGTGGACATCCTGGAGTCGGACCGCGAAATCACGCTGCTGGTGGACATGCCCGGCGTTCAAAGCCGTGATCTGAAAGTGGATCTGGAAAACGGCGTGTTGACCCTGACCGGCGATGTCGCGCCGTGGGAGGGCCCTGACGAAAAGAATATCCTCATCGAGTACGAAGTGGGCCGCTTTTACCGGCAGTTCAACATATCCGAAGCCATCGACCAGGCGCGTATCGACGCCCGGTTGAGCGACGGTGTGCTGCGGTTGACGCTTCCCAAGGTTGAAAGCGCCATCCCGCGGAAAATTCCCGTTACCGCCGGATGATGGTGCCGTACGTTCGGAAGGCCGCTGAACCGAAGCGGCCTTCTTGAATGATTTGCAGGTGATTGTTTTTAAATATCAACACACTCAATTTAAATCTTTTGGCCAATGCCGTGAAGGTAACCTTGGGCCCCAAGGGCAACAACGTGGTCCTGAACAAATCCTGGGGATCTCCCACCATCACCAAGGACGGGGTAACCGTGGCCAAGGAGATCGAACTGGAAGACAAGTTCCAGAATATGGGGGCCCAGATGGTCAAGGAGGTGGCCAGCAAAATCAGCGACACAGCCGGGGACGGCACCACCACCGCGACGGTGCTGGCCCAGGCCATTTACAACGAGGGTCAGAAGCTGGTGGCGGCCGGGGTAAGCCCCATGTCTCTCAAGCGCGGCATCGACAAGGGCGTCGAGGCCGTGGTGGCCGAGTTGAAAAAGCTGTCCAAGCCCACCAAGGATAAGAAAGAGATCGAACAGGTGGGCACCATCTCGGCCAACAGCGACGAGACCATCGGTCGGCTGATCTCCGAGGCCATGGAAAAGGTGGGCAAGGAGGGCGTGATCACCGTCGAGGAGGCCAAGAGTATGGAGACCACCCTGGAGGTGGTCGAGGGCATGCAGTTCGACAAAGGGTATCTCTCCCCCTATTTTGTCACCGATTCCCAGAAAATGGAGGCTGTGCTCGAAGACCCCTATATCCTGATCTATGAAAAGAAGATTTCGGTGATGAAGGACCTGGTGCCCCTGCTGGAAGAGGTGGCGCGGGCCGGCAAGCCCTTGTTGATCATCGCCGAGGAGGTGGAAGGCGAGGCCCTGGCCACCCTGATCGTCAACAAACTGCGGGGCACCTTGAAGGTGGCCGCGGTGAAAGCGCCTGGCTTCGGCGACCGCCGCAAGGCCATGCTCGAGGACATCGCCGTTTTGACCGGCGGCCAGGTGGTTTCCGAGGACATCGGCGTCAAGCTGGAGAACATCAAGGCCAAGGACCTGGGCACCTGCAAGACGGTCAAGATCGACAAGGACAACACCACCATCGTGGACGGGGCCGGCACCAAGGCCGCCATCGAGGGCCGCGTCAAGCAGATCCGCGCCCAGATCGAGGAGACCACCTCCGACTATGACCGCGAAAAGCTTCAGGAGCGGCTGGCTAAGATCATCGGCGGCGTAGCGGTGATCAAGGTCGGCGCGGCCACCGAAACCGAAATGAAGGAGAAAAAGGCCCGCGTGGAAGACGCTTTGAACGCCACCCGTGCTGCCGTGGAGGAGGGCATTGTGCCCGGCGG
>Ga0116142_10005336_pt1 | contig 11647 bp, 13 predicted proteins | sample AD_UKC033_MetaG_FD_89785 | JGI IMG/M metagenome (GOLD analysis project Ga0116142, IMG submission 89785) | Active sludge microbial communities of municipal wastewater-treating anaerobic digesters from USA - AD_UKC033_MetaG | ecosystem: Engineered > Bioreactor > Anaerobic > Digestate | place: USA... | reverse complement strand
TTCGGTGCGACGCGATCGCTAGCGCATGGTTGCCGTTGTGTGGGGCCTGTTGTATGATGCGCGCCCTTAGCCGGTGTAGCTCAGTTGGTAGAGCAGCGCATTCGTAAGTAGAGGGTCATTCCACGGAAACCCCAGCGGATAGTGGCTCTTCTGGGTGACTCAGAACGGCTAAGAAGGTTATAGTAAGGTTTCGCCGGCATAGCTCAGTTGGTAGAGCAGCGCATTCGTAATGCGAAGGTCGGGGGTTCGACTCCTCTTGCCGGCACCAGAAAGCACAAGGCCCTCCACTCGGAGGGCCTTTTTGCTTCTAAGTAGGTTTCAGCCTTCCTAAGAAGGCGCCACCCCTCCCCAGCTCACACCAGAATCACCCGCTCCCCGGTATCGGGCAGGCGGCGCGGCGGTGAGAAGTCGCCCACGGCTACATGCCCAGAGGAGGCCCCGGCGATCAGGTAGCTGGTCGCGTCCAAGGCGTGATCGTTCGCGGAGCTGTCCACGTCCTCCGGGTTGCGCGGATCGCGCGGCAGCGCCGGAACCGTCGCCAGCCAGTACCGGCACCGGGAGGCTACAAAGAATTCACCGTTGGCCATGAGCTGCTTCAACAACTCGAAGCGCGGCACACGTGCCCCCTTCCGGGCGGGCGATACCCTCACCCCGGCTTCCCGGAACAGGTCCCCGATGGACGATTCAGCCCGGCCCGCCGTCCGGGCTTCGGCGGCGGAGTCGATCACGCCCCGGGCGCGGACCCCGGAGCGGGCACACATGGAATGGAGCGCGGGCGCAATCTGTCCGGGCGTCCGGCCCGTCCCGCGGCTGATGTTCTTCGGGTCCGCCTCCACGTGCTCATCGTAGATGACCCAAGACCCCTTGGGCATCACCCGGTCGTCACTCAGGCGCACGTCATAGGCGAGCTGTCCGCCCAAGACAGACGCGCAAGGGGCGGCGCTGCCCCAGTCAATCGACAGGCGGAGGGAGCCGAAGCAGTCCGGCGGCAACTCGTGATGATCGAACACGGCCCGGGCGTGCTGCCAGACGCCCCCGAAGTAGTCCCCGACGATGGCCGACCAATCGCCGTGACGGTGCGCCTTGTACAGCGCCGGGTCGGTGTGGGCGAGGACGGAGAAGTTGCGCTTGTAGGCTTCCGGCAAGTGCGGGTTGTCATCGACGGTCGAGGGCGCATAGACCCACTGCTGGTCCGCGAACTCGAACGGAGCCCAAGGAGCGCGGCCCGTGACGTAGCGTTCAGCGAGGGCGGAATGGTTCGCGCCTCCCGGGTTCCCGGCGAGGATCAGGCGGAGCGGGACGCCCGGAGCGCGTAGCGTCAGCGCGAGCGCATCAATCACCGGCAGTTCTGGGCCTTCGCCCGCCTCATCGACCACGATCAGGCTTTGCGTGGTTCCTTGGACGGTATCGGACAGCGCGGCTTGGCTTTCGCAGTGCGTCAGGGCGATGGTTGCCCCGTTCGACAGCCGGAAGATGTTGTCATTCTGGTTGTAGGTGAAGCCCGCGCCATAGGCGGACCGGAGCAACGCCCGCAACTCCTCCGCGAACTGCAACAAACTCTTGAGGCGGCGGCGCGTCACGAGGACCCGGGCGCGGTTCTTGTACTGGTTGCAGTGCCGGAGGATCAGGAGCATGACGGCGAAGGACTTGCCGCCCCCGCGGCCACCGCCAAGGAACAAATTCATGTCCTCCGGCACCGCCAGCACTTGAGCTTGAAACGGGGACGGTCGGACCACCGTTGCTTGATTCATCGGCTTTCCTCCATACGCCAACCCCTTCCCGCACCCGGCCCCACGTCATCGGCGGAGCCCGCACACCGCCCAAGACACCGGGCGCGGGAGGAGTTGAACAGGGGACAGCCCCGGAGCCTTCCGCCGCCCCGCGCCTCGTGAGGGGCGAGGCTGAGTGCGTGAGGTTGGACGGCTTCCGGCCCGGGGCTGAACTCGTTGTTGTTGTTAGATCGGGTCGCCGCCGCGGGTCATGCCCAAGAGGCTGACCACGTCGCCTTCGATCCAGACGGCGGTATCTGCGGGCAGCGTGCTCACGTCCCGGGCGGTCCAAGAGGCGGGGACCTCCGTGGAGCCGTTCGGGGCTTGGGCGTTGGCGACGGCGCGAGCGGTCGCCTCGTCAGCCGCGGTCACGATGACGGCCTGAAGGCCGCTGGGGTTCCGGTCCTCGGGGCGGGTACGGTAGAGCAGGAAAGTTGCCATGATTCAAAACTCCTTCAGTTGTTCAAAGTTCGCGGGCCTTCTCGATACAGGTCGCACACATACGGTTTCCGGCGTGGGCGCTCCAGAAGTCGCCGCCACACATCAGGCAGCGGCGGACCTTCACGCGCGGGTCATCGTCTCGGAAGAACCGGGCATTGGCCCCGGCCCGCGGACGGGCCGGGCGGCGGGCGGGTTTCGCCTTCGCTTCCATCGCCGCCGGTCACTTGCCGAAGTAGTCCCGCAAGCCCACAAGGAACAGGGCCACGGAGCCGGTGACGAAGATGCTCAACAAGGTAAGCATCCCCTTGCTGCGCAGGTCCTCCCCAGCCTTCCGCCACTGGCGGAGGTGCTGGAAGTCCCGCTGCATCTCAATCGGGTTCGAGGGATCGGCCCCCATCTGCACGAGGGTCTGACGGACGGCTTCCGCGATGAGCTTTTGCAGCTCCTCGTGGGTCATGTTGTTGAGGCTCATGCTCAGGCCTCGCTTTCATCTTCGGCTTCGGCAATCGCCTGACGGGACAGCGCCAGCGACAGGTTGGTGATCCCGTCCGCCTTGCCGCGGACAAACTCACGGTCAGCCGCAACGGCGGACTTGTAGGCGAGCTGGACACCTTCAAGCTTCGCCGTCATGCGCTTCCAGACCTCACCCACGACACGCTCCGCGAAGGCCTGCACGGCGAACGGGCGGCGATCCTTCGGGCGGCGGTCGATCACGGTGGCGATGGCAGCGCCCAGCACGAGGTCGCCGGTCATGATCGCGGTCCGGGCGGCGGTTTCCATTTCAACCGGCCCAGCCCCTTCGAGCTGGAGTTGGTATTGGGTGCGCTTCGGATCGCCCAAGGCGACACGGCCCAGCATCGTGGCGGGCGAGGTGTACACGGCTTGGATGGCGGCGGCTTCCGCTGCGAGGGTCTGGAGGCCCTTGAGCATCGCGGCGCGGTCCGCTTCGGAACTGGCGATGAGCTGGCGGTGGATGTTCGCGGCCTTGTTCGCGGCGTTCTTCTTGGCGAAGGCGCGAGCGGTGGCGCGGTCCTCCGGGGAGGCGGAGGCGATGAGTTCGTCAGCCTCGCGGGTGTAGTTGTCCCGGGCTTCGGTGACGGTGTTTTGCAGCTTCTCGATCTTGCGGGAGAAGGCGGTGGCCGTCTCGGTGGCGCGGTCGCTGAGCTGCTGCGCGCGTTCCTCGTTCAGCGTCACGCCGGAGGGAACGGTGGAAAAGTCGATGGTTGCCATGTTTCGGGTTCCTCGGAAAAGTCATCACGACTAGGAAGGCCACCAAAACACGTCATCGGAGGGGCCATTCCCACCTACACGCCGGGCGCTGGTGCCCGGTCGCTTTCGAGGAACCATACTGGACGGATGTACAGCTCGGCAAGGACTATTTCTTGTATAACTCCTTGATCTACTTTACTTTTTCGGGTTCGGTCGGGGTGCAAATGATGGCCCGGTCCAGCGGGCGGCTGGGGTCCGGGCGGCAGTCCATGCGCTCGAACCGGGACGGCTCCGGCCTCCTGCTCAGGGGCTCCGCCGGGGCGACCCGGACGGGAGGCGCGAGGCGCGGCGAATGCGTGCCGACCTGCGCCCGGCGGACCGTATCCAAGGCGGAGTATGGGTGGGGCTCCTCCGGTGCCGCCTGCGTGGCGAGGGGCAGCAGGACGCCCAACGCGAGGACGGCGAACCGCCGGGCGGCGCGGCTATGCGTCGCGGTCGTTGATGTTGATGACACGGCTGTACTCCTCCGCCGACAGGGCGGCGTTGATCTGGATGAGGACCCGGGGCTGGTCGGTGTTCCCGTCGCCCTTGTTGATCTGAAAGATGTTCGAGGCGAGCCATTCCGCGGCCTTGAAGTCCCCTTCGTTCTTCATCTTGTCTTTCATGAAGGCGACAATCTCCCCGGCTCCGTCCGCCCGGCCCTCCTCAAGGGCGAGCTGTAGCGGGCTCAGGTCCCCGTCCTCGCCGTCCGCCTCCTTCAGGCGCTTCCACTGGCTGGGGGATAGCCCAAGGGCGCGGCGGATCGTGTGCTCACGGTTCCCCTCCGCGGCGAGCATCCGCACGAGTTCGAGGTGTCGCGGTTCGAGGTCGGGCAGCGCCAGCGCGCCCCCGGTCGGGTTCTTGGTCAGTTGGTTGTCGGCGGGCATTCTTCGGCCTCCTTCTTGATGCGATAGACAACGGACTTCGCCACCCCGGCGAGCCGCATGATTCGATTGATGGGCGTCCCGGCCTTCAGGAGGGCGGCAATCCGCTGCTCCTTCCCGGGCGATACCTTCGGACGGCCCAAGGTCTTGCCTTGCTTCTTCGCGCGCTCAAGTCCCAACATCGTCCGCTCCCGGATCAGGGCGCGCTCGAACTGCGCCAGCGACCCCATGACGTTGAACATGAGCTGACCCGCGGGCGTGGAGGTGTCCAGCGCGAGGTCCCGCACGAACAGCCCGACCTTGAGGGCTTCGAGTTCTCCGACCGTGGTGATGAGGTGGGGGAGCGAGCGGCCCAGACGGTCGAGGGCGGTGACGGCCACCATGTCCAGCTTCCCGAGCACTGCGGCCTTGAGCATGTCGTCCAGCCCCGGGCGCTTGTCGCGGCCCTTCGCCCCGCTGATGCCTTGGTCGATGAACTCCGCCACCACGGTATGACCCCGGCCCGCGGCCCAATCGCGGAGGGCCAGCAGTTGGTTATCCACCGTCTGGTCTTTGTTGGTTGATACGCGGGCGTACAGGGCAACGCGGGCCATGGTCAGCCCTCCGCCTTCGAGGAGCCGCGGGCGACGTGCGCCGGGATCGCCTGACCGTCCGGGACCACGAGGCGGAACAGCTCCACGCCGTCCGGGCCGATGGTGGAGCGGACCCCGTAGCCTTTGCGCTTGAGGTCCCATCCGAAGCCGGAGCGCACGGTGGGTTCCGTCCAAGGCTTCCCGGTCGCAGCGAGGGCGGCGATGAGCTGGGCCATCGTCACGCCGTCCGGGCGCGACAGCTCATCAACAAGAACCGCTTGCTTGGAGCCGATCAGGCAGGGCTTGACGGGCTCGCCGGTCGGCTTGAGGTCGGTTCCACGGCGGGCGCGGGGCTTCGGCTCGCCCTTCGCCTTCGCCTGCTTCGCTGCTGCCTCCTGCTGCTTTTCCTTCCATGCCTGTACCTTCGCCCAGGTCCGGCGGATCGCGTCCGCCTTCGTGCCGAAACGCTTGACCGGCTCGCAGCCCAAGGAGGCGGCGCAGTCGTTGTGCAGGGCGACCAGCTCCGGGCCGGTCATCGTGGCGAGGTCTTGTTCAGTGAGGGTCTGGCGGTTCATGGTCGGCTCCTTTTCAAGTTGGCACGCTTCTTGCTATGCGCCCCGAAACTATAGCTGGAAGCGGTCGGAAAAGGAACCTTTGCCGACTTGCGAAAACCGCAGGGGTGGATTCGTGGAGCCGCTGGCGCTTCCGGCGGTCGATTCCGCGGACGTTTTCCGACTTGTATGTTCAACAAGCAGGGCGGCAGTGCGCGGGTGCCAGCAAGCCCAGAGGGGCGAGCGCGCAGCGGTCCGGGTCAGTACGTTTTTGCGCGGGTCAGTACGTGGGTCAGTACGGCTTAAACCCCAGCCGTTATTGGATTCGTTCTGACCGTTCTAACCGTACTGACTAAGTAAGAGAGAGATAACCTGAAGCGGTCCGGTCCGATGCTCGCCGTGCCTCAGCTCCCCTTGGGCTATGTCTCAGGGGCAGTCGCCGCCGGACCGGACCGGCTCACGTTTTTCCCGGCAACTAAGTGCCCAGTCTAGTCCGCTCGGTCAGTACGTCGAGACACGAAACCCGCGCGGCTATTGGCTTTCGCTGCGTACTGACCCACGAAGAAGTAAAGACTGACCGGCCACACGAGCCAGTACGCGGCCAGTACGTCGCAGCCCGAAATGCAAAACGGCGAGGGGGTCCCCGCCGTTTTGCATGGTTGCTACAGGGCTGGTCGTCAGTCGTTGCCGTGCGCGTCAGCGATGTTGTCGGCAATCGCCTGTAGGGCGTCCCGTACTCCGTCTAGCGTCTCGCCTTGCAGGGGGTGATCGCTGCGCAGGGAGTCGCGCAGGCCGTCGATAGCATCGGCCAGCGGTTCCGCAGCCTCCGCGAGGCCACGCAGGCTCATTGCGATCTCATCGCCAGCAGCGGCCTTCGTGTATGCCGCAATCAGCGTTGCGCGGGCTTCCGGCGGGTAGTCGGCAAACCGATCTTCAACAAAGCGCGCGGCCTCCAGCATCCAGTCGTGCGCCGTCATCCCGGCTTGTTTCATTATCGTTTCAGCATCCAACATGATTTTCTCCTTGGCGGTCGGTTGTTACTCAGTTGCAATAGTAGGGGAGGCCCAGCCCTCCCCGGTCGTTTTCAGAATGGCGACGGCGCGGGCGTCTCGTAGTAGTCGTCAGGCTCCGGCGGCCAGTTGCTCCACGGGAACAGGCTGGCGCACTCATCCCAAGCCCGGCGCAGGTCGGTCAAGCGCCAGAGATAGCCGTTTGCGCCTCCGCCACCCTTGCGATACTTCGGCGCGGCCAGCTTCGAGGCCAACAGCTCGCGCATGTTGTTGTAGGTGACGTGGTTTGCGCCGGGGCGACCATGTACCCACTTCCGCGCAGCCTCAATCAGCGCCTCGCTGGGCACGAACAGCACACCCGGCGAGCGCAGGCGCTCGGCTCCCGGCGGCAGCTCGCCCGACAGCAACAGGTCGAAGATGTACGCCTCAACCCCGCTCAGACTTTCGGCCTTCTGGCGTGCTAGCGCCTCCGTCTGGGGGATGTTCCAGCGCGGCTCCCAGTCGCCCAGATCGAGGTGCAGCAGGTCGTACAGCATCGCGGCGAGCCCGTCCCCGGGCACCATGACGCCGTTCTTGCCTTCCTTGAATAGCTGGGCGGCGATGGGGGCGAAATAGTCCCGATCTTGCTTGTGATCGTCGGGCACGTCAAAGACGGCGAACCGGCGCTCATCCACCCCCGCGGGCACCACCCAGCCTTCGTTCGAGGCCATGAAGATGTGCAGATAGTTCGGCGCGGTCTGGATGTCCTGCCCCTTGCCCTCAATCGTCAAGGTGTCCTCGGTGATGAGGCCCTTCAAGACGGCCTCCGCGCGCTTGTCGCCTTGCGTCACCACTTCATCAGCAAACAACAGGCAGCAGTCGCGCAGGTGCAGGTTGAAGTCGCCGGTCAGGTGCTTGGCGCTCGTGATTTGTAGGCCGTGCTGGCCGAACATCTGCACGAGGGCACGCCCGAGAATCCCCTTGCCGGTGCCGCGGTTGCCGCGCAGGACCCAAGCCACACCGGCGGGCCGGTCGGGGTTCTGTACCGCGTCAGCCATCCACTTCAGGCCGAAGTCGGAACCGCCGCACAGGTACAGGATATGGTCGCGCATCAGCGACCAGTCGCCGCCCGGCTTCGGCTCCACGCCCCAGCCGCGCCAGAGGTTCTGAAAGCCGTTGATCTCCGGCTCCTTCCCCGGCACGAAGCAGATGCCGCGGACTTCGCGGCGCTGGGGATGGTCAAGCCACCAGTTGCCAACCGGCTTTTCAATCGGCTGACCGTTGGCATTGAAGCCGACCGTCACCCGCCGGTTGCGGTAGCGGTTGCGGAAGTCCTCGAACGATTGCAGGTCAGGCGCTTCGCGGTCCAGCTCGGGATGAGTGCAGCGCCAAGACAGGACGCGAACCTTGCCGGAGGTGATGACGGCGTGATGGTTGTTCAGCTCATCCAGCAGGCTCCCGGCATCTTCACCAACATTCCCCCGCGCCTCGTTGCGCTCGGCTTCGGCCTTCTCCACGGCGTTGTGCGCGCGTTCGACCTGGCGGGCGGCGTACTTGGGCCGTCCGGTCTTTTGGTCGTAGATGTGGCCTGAGATGAGGTTGTCACGATCCAGCAACGTGGCAACAATCATTTCGTCCGGTACGCCAGCCCGCACGAGGTCGCAGCAGACGCGCATGACGCCCTTGCTGCGGTCGTCATAGGTGCCCGGGTAGATCGGGTCATCGCCGGTTGCGATCAGGGCCAGCGTGTAGTCCGACAACATGCCCGGCTTCGGCTCGGGCTCCGCGAGGGCGTCTTGATACTTGCCGTTGCGTTCAGCCCATGCGCGCAGCTCATCCGTACCCATGCGAGCCGGTACGGCTGCACCCTCGCCCAGACCCGGGCGCGGCGATGCCGTCCTGCTGGCGGTAGGTGTGCCGCTGTCGGTCGCTTCGACCTTCGGGAAGGCTTCCGGCGCATAGGTCGCCCCGGTCCATGCGATCAAGCGCGCCAGCTCGGGCTTGCGACCCTTCGCCGCCTTCTTCTTGTTGGGCACGTTGATGGTGCCCGGAAGGCGCATGATGCGGTCGCAGTTATGCACGGCATCAGAGCCGAATACACGCTCAAGGCCCCGGTTGTATGCCTCGCCGGTCGCCCACGGCTCCGGGTTGTCGGCGGTCGGGGTGGCGATGGCGAGCGGTTCAGTCAGCAGCCAAAACGCTTGATAGCCCCCGCCCGAGAACACCACGGCGGACGGCTCCGGGATACCGGCAGGCAGGCCGGTCGTCAGCAGGGCTTCGATGCGTTGCCGCTCGTCGCTCAGGTCCTCGCCAACCCGGGGGTCTAGGTCAGCCCAGAGGGCACGGAAGGCGGCAATGTCAGGCTTGCTCGGCTTCACGCTCACGGGGCGGCGGACCCGGTTGGGGGTGAAGTACAGATTGCGCTTGCCCTGATGCGCAACGATCCAGTCTGCGGCCTCGTCGGCCTCGCTGGGCTTGAAGGTGCGCGTCTCGGTCTTGCCATCCGGGATGATCGCCGTCAGGCACCAGTCGTCATCCGGCGACCAGCGGCGCAGGAAGTCGATAGCCGCGGCGGTATCGGGTTTGAGTTGTTCCATCACACGCCCTCCGCGGTATGGTTTTGTTCTTTCGAGGCCAGCCACTCATCCAGCGAGGCCCGGCGGTAGCGGACCAGACGGCCCAGCTTGGCGTAACGCGGCCCGCCACCCTTCACCCGGAGGAGTTCGAGGAGTTGGCGCGACACTTGGAGATAGTCAGCGGCCTGCTGCGTATCGAGGACATCACGCGGTTCCATGATCGCGGTCCTCCTCAAGCAGGTAGTCCATCAGCGTCCGCCCGAAGCAGAGGCGGTGCGCTTCGTCCAGGTCGAGGACAGCGCGGCGGAAGTCGTCGTGGTCTTTCAGCTTCGGGGCTTCGCTGAGTTGCTGGGCAAGTTGCCGCTGACGGCGGATGACCTGAGCCGCGGCCTGTACAAAAAGCGCGGTCAGCTCCTCGTCGGTGATGTCGTCGGGCTTCTCGGCCAGTTGCCGCAGCCGGTCCGCCGATAGGTCCGACTCAAAGGCCAGCATCTCAAGCGAGCCCCCGCCCGACTGAAGGAAGGCGGTGATGAATGGGTGTGGCCCTTCGTTCGGCTGGTCGGCGGCATTCAGCCCGGCATCGACGCAATGCCAAGCGAGCGCGAGGAGGTTCTGACGGGTCGCCCGGTTCGCGCCGTGGGTGGCTTGCCACAGGTCCAGCTCATCCTGAAACCAGACGGTGACGCGCTGGCCGGGGAGGCGGTGCGGCTGGGGGAAGTGTTCGAGGGTCTTGGCCCAGCGCCAGAGGGTGGCGGTTGAGCAGCCCAGATAGGTAGCGGCTTGCGCCGGGCGGAGCGCAACGCGGTTGTTCTTCTCGGTCATGGTCGGGAACTCCGATCAACTCGGCCCGCGCCACCAAGAAGAAAGGGGCAGCGCAAGCCAGTGTTTGGCTCACGACTGCCCCCTTGCATCACGCTCGGATTTGAGACGGCTCCAGTAAGGGCTAACCGCTGAAAGCGGACCGCATCACGCGTATCACCACAGACTCTTGCCGACCTAGCAATCACTCAGGTCGTCCCCGGATCACCCGGGGAACATTGAGAGCGATTCTAAGACTTACGGCTGGATGCCGTAAAGCCTTTTTAAGACCTAAGTGATTGATTCATAAAGAAGTATATTTACTTTTTCGGGTCCTTTTCAGGCTCAAGTGGTTGTCCCTTCTGGCTTTTCTTCGAGCCATCGCACAGGAGGCGGAGGCGGTCGGAAATTTCCTGCATTGGAGCCCGGAGGCGGTCGAGTTCGGGGCTGATGTAGCCCGCGGTCACGTCCTGCTTGTCGGGGAGGCTGTGATTCACCAACATCTTGATGGCGTAGGGCGATATGTCCAGCGACTCCGCGACCGTGATGAACGTGTTGCGCAGGCCATGAACGGTGAATTTCACGCCCAGCTTCTCCTTGGGCTCCGCAATGTGGCCGCTCTTACTCTCCGCCGGGAACACCCACGGCGATTTCGGGAAAACGGTCTGTGTCTGTTCGCACTTCTGCCGCTCCTTGAGCAAGTCGATGAGGAAGTCAGACAGCGGCAGCAGGAAGGCCCGCGTTTCGCCCCCCTTGGGCCGCGGGATCAGCAAGGCTTTCTTCTCCCAGTCGATGTGCTCCCAGCGGACAACGGCGGCGCTTTCCCGGCGCAGGCCGGTGAACAGGACAAAGCGGAGGTAGTCCCGGCGGATCGGGTTGGTCATCGCCGTGACCTCCTTGTACCAAGCCGTCAGGTCCGCACTCGGGATCGCCGCCTTGCGCCGCTCCTCCGGGAACCAATCAACGGCGATGGTCGGATTCACGCCCAACTCGTCATGAATCTTCAGCGCGTGGTTGTATGCGGCCCGGAACACCCGGAACACGCTGTTGGCGACATAGGGGCCGTTCTTCTCCCCGATCTTGTGGTGACGCTCGCGGCAGTCCTTCCGGGTGATCTCCGTCAGCGGCTTCTTGAGCCAGTCGCTCAGGTACTGGTCGGACAAATAGCGGTAGTCCTTCAGGGTCCGTTCGGATCGCTTCTTGTTCGACTTCAGGTGCAGGTCGAGGGCGTCCCCGAAGGTGACGGAGGCGGCGGGCTTCTCCTCCCTGTTTGGGTTGATCCCCTTGCCCATCTTCATCAGGAGTTCGCGGGCCTCCTCCCGGGCCTGCTCAACTGTGTACACGCCATACCGCCCGATGGAGGTGCGGACGGTCTTGCCTTGGAGGTCGCGTTGCACAAAGAAGGTCTTGGCCTTCGCGCCCACGCAGACGCCGAAGCCCTTCAGCTCCGTGTCAAAGTACAGGTGCTGGCGCTTCTTGTCGTCGGGTTGGACGAAGGGGAGCCCCTTGACGGCGCTCTGTGTGAGCTTGATGGAGGTGGTCATTGACAGCCCTTTCTAGTAACGGAATAATAAGGGCCGTAGTTAGAAGCCGGTAGGGTGAGCGACTAACGAAATGGACCCAAACGCCCGTAACCATAAGGGTTTTCCGGCCTTATTAAAAGCCCGGACCCCCTCCGTAGGGTATGGCTGTCTTAATTCGTAATGCGAAGGTCGGGGGTTCGACTCCTCTCACCGGCACCAGTGATTCAGGCAAAAGGCCAGCCCCATGGGGCTGGCCTTTTGCCTTCATGCGTCTGTGGTCCCTTGTTTTCAGGCAG
>Ga0116142_10005333_pt1 | contig 11650 bp, 10 predicted proteins | sample AD_UKC033_MetaG_FD_89785 | JGI IMG/M metagenome (GOLD analysis project Ga0116142, IMG submission 89785) | Active sludge microbial communities of municipal wastewater-treating anaerobic digesters from USA - AD_UKC033_MetaG | ecosystem: Engineered > Bioreactor > Anaerobic > Digestate | place: USA... | reverse complement strand
GATGCTGGTCCGCGGTTTGCGTTCTGTATCTTCCGCTCACTGCCAAACAAGTGTCAGTTTGGCAGAACGAGCTGACATTGTTCACCGCGAGCGTGCACAGCAATCCGCACAGCGCTCGCGGACATTATAATTTGGCGCGGGCGCAACAAGCAGCGGGTTTGTGGGCCGATGCGGCCCGCCATTATCGGGCCGCCATCGCGCTGAGTTATGAGAAGGGATTTGTTCATTATAATTTAGGGCTGACACTTGCCGCGTTGAACGAATGGGAGGCTGCAGAGCACGCTTTCCAGGCCGCTGCTGAATTGCTGCCCAGCGATGCCCGGCCCTGGAATAACCTGGGTGTCATCGCTGCTCAGCAAGGCCGGTATCAGGACGCAGCATTCAGCTTCGAACAAGCGCTGGCGCGGGAGCCGGAATCGTTGAAGACGTTGCAGAACTTGTATTTAGCTTGCGTTCATCTCGGCGATACCGAACGGGCTAACTGGGCGGCAGCAGAAGCCCAGCGGTTGCTCGCGCCTCAACCGGCGGCAGGACATTGAACTGAAGCGGCAATTAAGAGCGCTGTTAGGGTAATTTGCCTTGCGGTCCGTTCAGATCAGGAGGCGAAAGGAGCCAGCGTGCTAGTTAACGCCATCTCTCCCTCGACCAATCCGGCGGGCATGGCATCTCCTTTTCCACGGGCGAGAATTTCGAGCAATGTCATTTCGTCCATTCGCGAAGAAAGGTCGAGAAGCGCTGGTCCGCTGCCTCCGGCCAGATCCTCGCCGTGGCAGGTGCCGCACTTTTTATTGAACACGAACTGGGGGTCTTTTTCGGATAACACGATAGGAACATTCCGTTTTTGCACCATAGGCGGCGGATCGCCGCCGCGGCAAGCGATCAACGCGGCCGCGGAACACAGCGCTGCTAAACCTATGAAATAAAATGATAACAGACGAATGCTCATATGAGGCTCCTTGCTCGGACAATCGCGCGAACGGAGGCCACTATAACCGAACAGACGAGAGCTGTGAAGTGACCCTAGCGCCTAACAGAAGGGAAGGGATTTTCGCGTCGCTCCTGTCTTGACACTGCCGTTAGGCTTTGCGATAGTCCAACCTCTATGAGCGGATGTTGTAACCCTTTGTTGTGAAGAACCTGAGCAAGCAAAAGAGGTGCGGCGCATGGATACATTGTTTTACTTGTTTTTGCTGGCCCCAGTAGGCTCCGCGCTCGCTCTCGTGTTCGCGTTTTATTTTTACGTGACCATGAAGCGGAAATCTGCGGGCGATCCACGGATGCGCGAGATTGCAGAGCATGTCCGGACGGGAGCGATGGCGTATTTGAAACAGCAGTACAAGGTTGTTGCCTTGTTCTTCGCTGCCGCGTTCGTGTTTTTCTTTTTCTTATCATTCGTCCTGGGCGTGCAATCGCATTGGGTTCCATTTGCGTTCATCACCGGTGGTTTGTTCTCAGGACTCGCTGGGTTTTTGGGAATGGTGACCGCGACCCAAGCGTCATCACGAACAGCTGAAGCGGCCAAAACCTCGCTCAATGGCGCGTTACAGATTGCCTTCCGCTCGGGCGCGGTCATGGGGCTGGTCGTCGTGGGACTCGGTCTTCTGGACATCTCGATCTGGTTCTATGTGCTTCGTTATGTTGTGCGCGTGGAGAGCCTGGTTGAGATCACGACCACGATGTTATGCTTTGGCATGGGCGCTTCGTCTCAGGCGTTATTCGCCCGTGTCGGCGGCGGGATTTTTACCAAAGCCGCTGATGTGGGCGCAGACTTGGTCGGCAAGGTCGAAGCGGGAATACCTGAAGATGATCCGCGCAATCCAGCGACTATTGCCGACAACGTCGGCGACAATGTGGGCGATGTGGCAGGCATGGGCGCGGATCTCTATGAATCCTATTGCGGTTCTATTCTGGCCTCGGCTGCTCTCGGTGTCTTGGCGTTTAGCGGAGTAAGCGAAGATTTGGAGATGCGAGCCATTCTGCTGCCGATGATCATTGCCGGTATCGGCGTTATCCTGTCACTGATCGGTATCTTCGCTGTCCGGACAAAGGAGAAAGCCGATCAAGGCGAGTTGCTCAAAGCGCTCGGGCGCGGAATCAATATCAGCTCTGCTCTGATCGCTGTAGTATCTCTGTTCATTGTATTATTGGTCCTTCCTCAGCATATCGGCTTATGGTTCTCCATCATCACCGGACTAGCCGCGGGTGTCATCATCGGTAAATCGACGGAATATTTCACTTCGTCTGAATTCAAACCAACGCAAGATATCGCTGCCCAAGCCAAAACCGGTCCGGCCACGGTCATGATCGCCGGTTTGGCCGTCGGGATGCGGTCAACATGGATTCCGGTCGTAACTATCGCCGTGGGCATCATCTTTGCCTATGGCTTCGCTGGCGGATTTAGCGATATGAACCTTGGACTCTATGGCATCGGGATCGCTGCCGTTGGTATGCTTTCGACGTTAGGAATAACATTAGCAACAGATGCCTATGGTCCAATCGCCGACAACGCTGGCGGCAACGCTGAGATGAGTCACCTGCCGGGGCATGTCCGGCACCGCACAGACGCGCTGGACAGTTTGGGCAACACGACCGCCGCCACAGGTAAAGGATTTGCCATCGGTTCAGCCGCGCTGACCGCCATGGCGTTGCTCGCGGCTTACCTCGAAGAGATCAAAATCGGGTTGTACCGGATTGGTACCTACTTCTTCCATGTAGGCGGCGAGAATGTGATCGTCAATTATGAAAGCCTAAAAGCCATGGCGATGGATGCGGGCCAGACGCCAGAGCAGATCCTGGCCTCGGGCTACCGGTTGGCCACGATTAATGATTTCATGAACTATTACGGGATTCACCTAATGAATCCCAAAGTCCTCATCGGGATCTTTATCGGCGCGATGTTGACCTTCCTCTTCTGCGCCATGACGATGCAAGCCGTCGGCCGGGCTGCGGGCAAGATGGTGGACGAAGTGCGGCGCCAATTCCGGGAGATTCCGGGCATCATGGATGGCTCAGCGAAGCCTGATTATGCCGCGTGCGTTGGAATTTCGACCAAGGCCGCGCAGCAGGAGATGATCGCGCCGTCCATGCTCGCTATCCTCTCGCCCATCGGTATGGGGTTGTTGTTTGGTGTGCCGGGCGTGTTTGGCTTGTTAGTCGGCGGTCTGAGCAGCGGTTTCCTCATGGCCATTATGATGGCCAATGCTGGCGGCGCTTGGGACAATGCCAAAAAATTTATCGAATCCGGTTATCTCGGGGGCAAAGGCTCGACTGCGCATAAAGCAGGCGTCATCGGTGACACTGTTGGCGATCCCTTCAAAGACACTTCCGGCCCGTCGCTTAACATCTTGATTAAACTCATTAGCATGGTCAGCGTTGTCGTTGCTGGTCTGACCGTTGCTTATCACATCATGTAGCCCGTGGTGAGCGACTGTGGCAAACGAACGCGAACTCAACGAACGCAAAGCACTCGCGGAACGCGATCCGGAATTCCGCGAGTGCTTCGATGCGCACCAAGCGCTCGACCGCGAACTCAATGAATTGCTGGACCGATTGCACCTGACCCCGAGTGAGGAGCTGCGCGTCAAGGAATTGAAGAAACGGAAGCTGCTCATGAAGGATCGCATGGAGACGATCAAATGGCGGCTGAAAAAAGAACGCAAAATTTGACGCGCGAGGCGAACACCAACGAATTGACCCAAGAGGAATCCATCGCCCAGCAAGATTCCGCGGATTCGCCAGCCAATCCAATCGGACGGCGCAGCAGAAAGGGCATCTTCATCTTCCCCACGCTCCTAACTTTGGGCAATATCTATTTCGGCTACCTCGCGGTCATGACCGTGTTCAAGCATTATGGGCAAGCAACATTCCCAGATATGCTCGTCCGTGGTTGCTACTACCTCATTTTCGCCGCCTTTCTCGATATGATCGATGGGAAGGTCGCCCGATTAACACACACCACCAGCGAATTCGGAATCCAACTGGATTCTCTGGCAGATGTCCTATCATTCGGCCTTGCCCCGGGCTTCCTCGCCTATGCTTGGGCTCTCGGACCGCAACAGCGCCTGGGCTGGCTCCCACCGTTCCTCTTTCTCATCTGCGGCGTCATCCGGCTCGCCCGGTTCAATGTCCAAACAAAAAAGATGGATAAGAGGTTCTTCACTGGTCTGCCGATCCCGGCAGCGGCCATGACCGTCGTTACGCTGATGCTGCTGTTTCCCGATTGGAAATTTACCCGGCCAGAGTCGTTGGGTGTGGCGCTGCTACTGGTGTTATTAAGTTTTCTGATGGTGAGCAGGATTCGATACCGTTCGTTTAAGGAGATCGATTTCCGGGCGCAACGTCCCATTCGAACTATTTTGCTGATCGGACTCATCCTGACAACGATCATGTATCACCACCGCCTCATGCTGTTCCTGATCGCCATCACCTATGTCTCTTCTGCCCTCGTTTCGCGGCTCACAGAACGACCGGCGATGTGGTTCAAAACACTGTATCACCGGATAACCGCGCCGATAGCCGAGATGGATGAAGATGAAGACCCCGCGAAAAACAGTGAGTCAGTCATCGAGCAAACGGAGCAGGAACGGCAAGCGAAAGAGTAAAACCAGAGGGGTGACTCGGGTTATTTTTGAGCGCGAGGCGGGTTAATTGGTTGGACAACGATAAAGGTGCTGCCCAGTCCAGGCTCACTCTCAACCCAAATTCTGCCTCCATGCGATTGCACCGCAAGCCGGCAGAATGTCAGCCCTAGGCCGGTTGACGACTTCGCGCCTGTTTTGCTCGCTTCCACTTGTCCGAATTTATCGAAGATTTTCTCGTGGTATTCCTTGGGAATTCCCGGTCCTGTGTCGGTTACCTCAACTCGGAAATTGTCGCCAATCCGAGACGCCTTGACCAGGATAGAACCATGGTGGGTAAAGCGGCTGGCGTTGCTAATCAGGTTGCTCAGAGTCCGGCGCAACAGACTGGTATCGGCGACGACAATCAATGGTGTAGCCGGCACATCTGCGAGGAGCGTCACTTCCGGATCCGCGAGCGCTTGGCTCGATTGGACTAACGTCGTGATCATCTTCCCGACATCGCAGGAATCGAATCTTGGCGTAAGATGACCACTTTCCAGCTTGTAAACGTCCAAGATGGAATCGACCATATCTAACAGCGTCTTAGCAAACGATTCTACATCCTGGAACATCATCAACTCGTCAGGATCGAACGTCCGTTCGGCAGCGGGTCTGACAAATCCGATGTTACCCATGATCACAGTTAGCGGATTCCGAAGATCATGAACGAGGTAATGAGCTAACTCCTCGCGCATACGGGTCGTCTCTGTCAACACTGCCGCTTTGGTCGTCTCCTGATAGATTTCTTCCTGCAGCCGGAGCCGTTCTTCCATGCTTTTCTGCAAGCTTTCATAAAGGCGCGCGTTCTCGATGGAGATGGCCACATTGTTGGCGAAGGCGACGAGCACTTCCATGTCCCGCTGATTAAAGATCCCTGTGCGCGCCCGATTATCGACGTAAATGATACCGATCAACCGGTCCTTCACTTGCAATGGAACACACAACACGGAACGTAAGCCGAGTGAGATGACACTTGCGGCGATCGAGAACCGCTGATCGGTCATCGCATCAAGCGTGATGATGGGTTCGCCAGTTTCCATGACCTTGTCCACGACGCTGCGGCTGTAATCAGACTCCTTCTCGATGGGCAACCCATCGATGCTCCGGACTGCCTCAAATTTATGGCCATTCTCTGACAGGAGCATGATGAAACCACGTTCAGCGTGCATCAGCCGGATGACTTGATCCATGGCGGATTCGAGCACCTTGTTTAATTCCAGCGTGGAATTGATCTCTTGGCTTATTCGATAGAGCAGCCTGAAATAATACTCATGTTGATCGTTCACGATGGAGTTCCCCCTGCTGCAATAACCAATGGTCATGCCAACCGCGAGTTCCGTGCTGACCCCCTGTCGGTCTCGTTCTGAGATCTGCGAAATACAGATGACTCATAACAGTTCCGGTACGCGGGCCGTGGCCTCAACCTGAAACGGCGGTACCCTATCAAACAATCCTTACAGTTTACTAGTAGGAACGACGCAGATTCCGGTCCAGCAAGTTGACAACCTGCGGAGACACGGCGGAGAGCGCGCGGCGCAACAATTCTCCTCGCGGCAGGGATGAGCGGGTCAGGATGGTAAAGCGGTTCCGGAATAGAAGAGAGATGGCAGGTAGTTGCCGGCGCAATTGGCGTGTGGCCGCAGGACGTGATTGCGGTCTGTTCTGGAGTTTAGTCTATGGCGAACCTAAATGAATTCGAGGAATTGTTCCATTAGCGGTGCTATGGTTCAGCGAGACTTGACAGTGAGCCGTCCGGTGGTTAGCTTGAGCAAGGGGGTTTATGTCTCATTATCTAAAGGCTTTGATCGATAAACGAGAGGTTTTGCTGTTCTTAGCGCTCAAGGACATTAAAATCCGATTCAAATTTTCGACGCTCGGTTTCACCTGGGCGTTCATCTCGCCCTTAGCCACGATGATCATTCTCTCCCTAGTGTTTTCCTTTATTGTCAGATTCGGGCCAGATGCCTCGCCGTATCCGGTGTTTCTATTGGTCGCATTGCTTCCTTGGACATACTTTCAATTGTCTCTGAATCACGCCACAACCTCCCTGCTCGACAATAGTAATTTAATCAAAAAAGTCTATTTCCCCCGTGAAATCATTCCGCTCGGCGCTATCATCTCCAACCTCTTTGATTTCAGTGTCTCGCTGCTTATTTTGGGCGTGTTCTTCTTAGCGTTTGGGCAGCCATTGACCGCCTGGGCGTTGTTGTTTCCTGTGGCGCTGGCCATGGAGATCGTATTCACTGCCGGGATTGCGTTGTTTCTTTCAGGACTTACGGTAGTGTACCGGGACATAAAATACATCAAGGAACTGCTGTTGCTCTTCTGGTTTTATGCCAGCCCGGTCTTCTATCCAGAGTCATTAATTCCCGGTTGGCTGCGGCCGTTTTACTTCCTCAATCCGATGGCAGGCATCCTGCACGTGTTCCGCGCATCCTTGTTTTATGGGCAGGCGCCTTCGTGGCCTGTGTTCGTTTATACATTGATCGCCGCGGTCGCAATGTTGGTCTGGGGATTCCGGATGTTCAAACGGTACGAACCTCTTTATGCGGATTTGGTGTGATGGCGAACGCAAATGTACCTGTGATTCAGTTGCAGGGAATCGGCAAGAGGTATCTGCTGCGCCAAGATGGCCGGTATTGGTTCCGCGATCTGTTGCGGAGAGCCACCGGTCATCGCATCGAACATAATCACTTGTGGGCGCTGCGCAGCATCGATATCGACGTGTTCAAAGGTGAAACGGTCGGCATTATCGGTGAGAATGGATCCGGAAAAACGACCCTGCTCCGGTTGCTGTGCAATGTTACTCCGCCCACTGAGGGCGTAATGACGATCCGTGGACGAGTCGCTGGTTTGTTGGAGCTTGGGGCTGGATTCCATCCCTATCTCACCGGCCGCGAAAACCTTTATCTCAATGGATCCATCCTCGGCTTGACAAAGCGGGAGATGGATCAGAAGTTCGACCAAATCGTCGAGTTTTCCGGGATCGCGCCGTTCATCGATCAACCGGTTAAAAACTATTCTTCCGGAATGTACGTCCGGCTTGGATTCGCCATCGCTGTCCATATCGATCCCGATATCCTGGTGATCGACGAAGTGCTCGCGGTAGGGGATGCGGAATTCCAGCAACGGTCAAAAAGCAAAATTTTGGAATTCCGTGATCTCGGGAAGACGATTGTGCTAGTGAGCCACGATTTGACCGTGATCAGGGATGTCTGCTCACGGGCGTATTGGTTAGACCGGGGAGAAATCCGCGAACAAGGCGGCATCGAACAAGTCACCTCGTCCTACATCCTCAGTTTTGCCTCGCGGTTGGGGTTTTTGACGCTTTCCCGCGGGCCGGTGACGTTGGTTTTCGAGAAGGGAAAGCTAATCCTATTTTGGAATGGGATTGAACTAACGAAGAACTCATGTCTCAGCACGTTTCTGATGACTCAGACCTCATGGTTGTTTTCCGAGCAGGCATGGTGGGAAGTCGAGAATTCGAGCGAATGGCGATTCACAGCCGTCGGCCGGTGGAAGCTGATTCCCGTCGAGCAACGATGGACAGTGGAGTTATCAGATGAGGACGAGATACTTTGGACGCATGAATTGCGGGCGGTTCATGATGTGGAATTCACCAATGACACTATAAATCTGCGGCTAACAGACCGTTACCAGCACTGGTGGACCGGGACACAGGATGGTGATTTTCCCTCAGAATTCCTCCCGTCGGCCGCGCAGCGGATGTTGATCGATGCCGTAGATGACGCTATCGGCGCCCGTGGATTTCAGTTAGGCGGATTATCGGTGCCTGGCATTAGCCTTCAAGCGCGAACACCAGATGGACTCCTGGTATTCCAAGTTCTTAACACGGAAAGCCACCTGCGCAGCAGGGATTTGCAAGTGACTCGCGCTGCGGGGATGACGCGCTATCCTGCTGGTACGGTGCTCCAGACGCAGGTGCGTATCCGTCTGCATGTTACGGGCAACGGAGCGGAGCATCTAACCCGTAGAGGATGAACCGGGGCAGCCGGCGAACAATGAACTCTGACGAATTGGCCAGTCTGTTGCAGCGGCAAGCTGACCGTATCTCAGTATTGATTGTGTCTAGCGATTACCCAGAGATTGACATCTATATCGAGGTATCAAAGTTGCGCGAGTGGTGCGACGAAAATTTCCCCGAGAAATACGGGTTGTTTGAGATGATCTACGGGCGCCGGTTTTTAAGGTTGTGGCAACAGTTCCGGGGAGAACCGGGACCTCTCCAAGGAATCATCTCATGGAGATAATCCTAATATCGGCAGGTGCCGCGATGTTGGTGGTGATGTTGGCGCTGAGCATCCCGGGCCGTATCGGGGGCCAATGGAAGGATGGGGAGGAACTCGATAAACCGCAGATTGCATTGGCCCGCATCGCATTTTGGGTGCGCGGCACGCGGCGCTTCGACGGCGGCATGGAGCGCTACACAGGATTGTACTTGCTGCGCCGGTTATGGTTGAAACGGATCGATTGCGGTGTTCAATTCATTATACAAAAGGGATTTCCCGAACGCGTCGCCCCGTTTATCGATAACACGGTAACCGCCCGTTACCAGTTCCAGTTGAAATCAGGCGATGATCAATTGTCTGGAACCTTTTCACCTCAGAAAATTCACTTTACGCGCAATCCTCCATCACTGACCGAGCGCTATTACTTGCCAGAGAGGCCTAAGACGTGGGAGCGGGTGCGGTGACATCCAACGGGCAGCAGAGGATTTTGGCAGTCTTTTTTTCCACGCTGCCGGGCTTACCCTTGTTTTACCCTTTCGTTTTGCCTACCATGGTGAAATACAGGGGTTAGGAGTTATGGCGCTTCACGGCAGCATCGAAGATTTCTCTGTATCGGGAATAATTCGATTAATTGCCTCTCATGAAAAATCCGGCGTTCTTACTATCGAACGCGACTCAGACCGGTTGTTGATCGGATTCCACGACGGATTTATTCATGGCGCGGCGAGCGAGAACCATTCGGAACGCTTTGATCTATTGAGCTATTTTATCCGCGAGGGGATTCTTCAGCGCGACGTGGCGTTAGGCCTGCGCGATGAAGCTGCCCAGAACGGTGGCGTGTTATCTCTCGATTTGTTAGGTGCTCATGGCATCTCCGACGACGAGATCCGCAGCTTCGTCGAGTATAAAGTTGGCGAAGTCCTTCTGCTGCTGCAATTTTGGCGATCTGGGCATTATAGTTTTGAAACGGCAGACGACATGTATCCCCGCGGCGTTTCGGTTCTTCTTCCCGCTGTCGAGATGTTGCACAACGCGAGCGAACGGTATGACCGATTATTGCCCATCTTCGCGGATCTTCCGACAGATAACACCCCGCTCGAATTGGCTACAGGGCTGGAGAATCTCAACACGGAGCAAGCGCAGCTCGTCGAAGTGTGCGGAATTCCAGCGCCGGTGACGGAATTGCTGGCGGCTTCGCCTTATCAGTTGGAAGTTACCCTGCAACTCATCGCTGAGATGAACAGAGACGGGCTGTTGCGTCCGGTTGTCGCGACAAAAGTAGCGGGAACAGCCCCGGCCGCTTCTGCCTCGCGTCTGGACCTCGTCCGGCAGTCAGAGGAGTTGGTGCGGTTGATTGCCCGTGGGACCGCGAGCCGGGCATTGTATCCTCCCAAACATCCGATGATGATGACCGTTGCGGGCACACTGCAAGCATTTGTCGAGGAGCAACTGCTCCGGGGAAGTGAATCGTTCCGATTGAAGCATTCAGAGGACAGACTATATGTCCAGGATGTGATGCTTCCATATCCTCACGACCAATTCCGCAGTTTTATCGAGCTGTTGAAGACGAACGGAGTCCGGAAAATCGTGTTTCTCCCTGGTCTTAGCAAGGAAGAAACCGATGCGTTTCTCGGGCTACTTGGTTCTCGAACTGAGCATGCATCCAGCCGGGGCAACCTGAAGAGTGCGTTGAGCCAAGCGAAACTCTCGCGGATCAAAATCGTGCCGATGCGGGCGGGTGTCAGCCGGCGCGAACACTATGACCAACGCCAACAGGATACGATCGATTCATGGGACACGTTCTTAGGGGGGACGAGTTCTCCAGATGCGATGTTCGAAATCGTCAGACGAAATCCAGAGCAGGCGGCGCGACGGCTGTTGGATGTTACCGGGTTTTCGCCGGCGGTTGATACGGCAGATGGCGCAGTCCAAGTTGATATCACGCGCAACACGTTGTCCCGTCTGATTGAGACCGTTCAACGTTCACAACTAACTACTGTTAACGAGCGGAAGCGGGCAGTTCAGGGTTTGTTCGCTAATTTGCCCGTGGATTTACAGCGCAGGCTGTTGCTCGACCGTCCGTCTGTTGATCAACCCTTCGCCAAACAGATTGATGATTTCCTCGCGGCGATGGATGTGCAACGGCAAGCTGATCTGTTCGCCGTGGAGGTGCAGGAGCGGCTGTCCGTGCTTGTTTCATCGCCACCGGCTGACCATCAGCGTGTGATGGGCAATCTGCGCGAGATGCTACATCGCCTACTCGACCGGACGGAGACGGGTAGCGAACTATCAAGCCGAATGCAACTCCTCGGTCATGTCCGGACACGGCTAACAAATCTGGGCATTTCTGCGCGCACCATTGCTGTTCTGACTGAGGATGGCGCGACCAGCGACCCGCGAATCGCTGATGTTTTGGCGCAGGCCGACGGTCAGCAAGTTGCGGGCACATTTCCAGGGACAGAGCTCGTCGAGGAAACGCGGGAGTTAGTCCGGCAATTGAGCGTCAACCAAGACGATCACAATTTGAATTTGATCCTCGCTCCGTTCACAAAGTCGTTGAACTCGGAATCGTGGGAGACGCGGCAGCAGACAGCGAATGCGTTGTATATGCTGGGAGATGCGATCTCGGACGGGAAGAGTTTGGCGGCATTGGACGAGGTATTGACCGCGTTTTTCAACCGGATCAATATTGAACAGGTTCATTTGGTGTACGCCACGCTGACGTCGTGTTTGGAGAAGATCGCAGTCAAACTGCGGACCAACCGCCTCGATACGCCTGCG
>Ga0116142_10005326_pt1 | contig 11667 bp, 8 predicted proteins | sample AD_UKC033_MetaG_FD_89785 | JGI IMG/M metagenome (GOLD analysis project Ga0116142, IMG submission 89785) | Active sludge microbial communities of municipal wastewater-treating anaerobic digesters from USA - AD_UKC033_MetaG | ecosystem: Engineered > Bioreactor > Anaerobic > Digestate | place: USA... | reverse complement strand
CAAGAGATAATTCCTTTACCAGAGAACCAGGCAGATCCGCAAATAAGCAGATGTTGAAATTAGACGTACTTGCCCTTTTTTCTGCTGATATAGCTCAATACCATTACTGATTGGGAACATTGGCTATTATAAAGAGGGAAAATCAGCCGGATAAAGCTTTGAAGTTGTACAGATGATTAATGGAGAAGCTGTTGTGAAATGGTAGTCCCGACAGGAATCGAACCTGTATCAAAAGTTTAGGAAACTTCTATTCTATCCATTGAACTACGGGACCAGTTTACTTTTCAAAAATCGTCTTCCTGCAGCAGATTTAAAATATTTTTCTCTTTCTATTGCCTTTTGCCTTGTTTTATACTCCACAAAATAAACAACAGCAAAAGGAATATAATTTCTTATGGATGCTGTCATTCCGCTATTGTGTTCTTTTAACCGCTTTTCCAGGTTTTCACAATGCCCCTTGTAAAAGTATTCTGCTTTTAAACTTTTTATGACATATGCATAAAACATACATTTCTATTCTATCCCCGTCCGACTGGCGTCAGCCGGGCGGGCATTGAACTACGGGACCTGCTTTCAACTTTGCTGAAAGGACGGCAAAAATAATAGATTCCGGGTTAAAGAGGTACCAGAAATCTGATTAACTTGGGTAATAATAAGTTTATGCAAAAAATCATACTGACCGGGTTTCTATTCTTTATGACTATAGCTGCTTCATCGCAAAACAACGTTTCTCCAAAAGCGACCCTGAATCATATCGCTTTATATGTGGTGAATCTTCAAAAAAGTACTGCCTTTTACCAGGATATCATCGGGCTGGACACTATTCCCGAACCATTCCACGATGGAAAACATACCTGGTTTAGTATAGGTATTAAAAGTCACCTGCACCTGATCCAGGGGGCTGTGGCTCCGTTGCAGCATCCCAAAAATAACCACCTGTGTTTCAGCGTGGCTTCTGTGGATGATTTTATCAGGGTACTTAAAAAGTACAAAATTGAATATGAAAACTGGGCCGGCGAGAAAGGAACTTTCACCACCAGGGTAGATGGTGTAAAACAAATCTATCTTAACGACCCTGATGGATATTGGATCGAAATCAATGATGCGAAAGAGTAAGCCGCGATAGCTGGTAAGGTCTTATCTTTGCCCTCCTTTAAATGTGACCTGATGAAGTTTTATAATCTTTTGATCAAATACCGCCTTTGGATAGGTATTGTGCTGGTGGCCCTTGGAATTTATGTGAACTATTCAGCTTCTTTCTGGCCGGCCTTTCCTTTATATCTTGTTGGTGTGATACTGATAGCCGGGCATTTCTTTTTTGGCCCGCTGCGCCTGATACAGGAGTATATGGAAAATGGAGATATGGATGGTGCTGAAAAGGTTTTAAGCTCCATTAAGTTCCCTAATCTTTTATATAAGCCTATCCGCTCTGTATATTTTACCCTGAAAGGTAATATAGCCATGATGAAGCAGGATTTTGAAGGGGCTGAAAAAATGATGAAGAAAGGCCTGGACCTGGGCATGCCAATGAAAGAGGCTGAAGGGGCTAGTCTGTTGCAGATGGGAATGCTTTCTATGCAGAAAAATGACCTGAAACAGGCAGAGAGTTATATCCGCCAGGCTATCCGCAAAGGGTTACCGGATAAAGAAAACGAAGCAGCGGCTTACCTGCAAATGTGCAGTCTGATGATGAATAAGAGAGAGTTCCGTGCGGCAAAAGATTTCTTCAGAAAAACAAAAGCATTAAAACCCACTACACCCCAGATCGTTGACCAGATCAAGCAGATTGAAAAATATATTTCGAGAATACCGGGATAGCGGGGAATGGTTAATTAGTTAATTGGCTGACAGAGAAACTTGTCAGCCTTTTTTATTTCTTTTGGCTAAACGAGTAACTTGCTTTACATATAAATTCCTGTATGAAAAAAATATTTCTACTTATGATTGTCATTTTTTTATTCTCCCCGGTGTATAGTCAAAAAGCGGGGCGTAAAAATGAGATAATTTCAATAATACCTCAGCCTGTATCTGTTACCCAGGGAAAAGGTTCTTTTACACTTCCTTACAATATTGTAATAATAACTCCTAAAAATGAAGAGGTAAAAAGGACTGCACAACACTTGTCAAAGCAAATCAGGACAGTAACCAACCAGGTAAACATTAAAGAAGGAACGACAGTCTCCCCAAAATCAATTTTTTTGTCTTTATCTGCTAATAAAAATATCCCAAAAGACGGATATCAATTAAAGATTACAACTTCCGGCGTTACCCTTATAGCCAATGAGCCATCAGGCATTTTTTATGGTGTACAAACACTTTTGCAACTTTTTTCAAAAGAAATTGCCGGCAACGAAATACATAAAAAACCAAATGAATGGGTATTACCTATTGTCAGCATTGAAGATCATCCCCGCTTTGGATGGAGGGGATTGATGTTGGATGTATCCCGTCACTTTTTTACCGTGGCAGAAGTAAAAGATTATATTGACCAGATGGTGAAATATAAATTCAACCTCTTGCATCTTCATTTAACAGATGACCAGGGATGGAGAATACAAATAAAGAGTTTGCCCAAACTGACTGAAGTGGGAGCATGGCGGGTAGAAAGAACTGGCACCTTTGGAACGCTGTCAAAACCCAATCCGGGAGAACCTGCTACTTATGGTGGATTTTATACGCATGAGGATATTAAGGAAATAGTGAAATATGCAGGAGACCGCTTTGTCAATATTCTGCCTGAAATTGATGTACCTGGCCACAGCCTTGCAGCCATTGCTTCTTATCCTGAACTGTCCTGCACACCAGGAGAGTATTATGTAAGTCCCGGAGACCGGTTTATGATCTGGCCCGGGGGCGGACAACATTTTTATGGTTTACTGGATAATACCATTTGCCCGGCTCTGGAAAAATCATTTGAGTTTTTAGATAAAGTGTTTTCTGAAGTAGCACAGCTTTTCCCTTTTGAATATATACACATGGGTGGTGATGAAACAGCCCGGAATTTCTGGGAGAAAAGTGAACAGATAAAAACATTGATGCAAAAAGAAAATCTAAAGAACCTGGATGAAGTGCAAAGCTATTTTGTAAAAAGAGTGGAAAAGATCATCAACAGCAAAGGCAAAAAGATGATCGGATGGGATGAGATACTGGATGGTGGTTTAGCACCGAACGCAGCTGTGATGAGCTGGAGAGGAATGAAGGGTGGTATTGAAGCCGCCAAACAGGGGCATGAAGTGGTTATGAGCCCGACCGATTTTGCCTACATAGATTATATGCAAGGGGATGCTTCTATAGAACCGCCAGTATATGCTACGTTGCGCTTAAAAAAAACCTACCAGTTTGAGCCCTTGCCCGAAGGAATTAATCCCTCCCTGGTAAAAGGCGGCCAGGCCAACCTGTGGACAGAACAGGTGTACAATATGCGCCATGCTCAATACATGACATGGCCCAGGGCATTTGCCATTGCAGAAGCTTTATGGAGTCCAAAAGAAAAAAGGAACTGGAATGATTTTGCCGCAAGAGTAGAAACACATTTTGAAAGAATGAATGCAGCCGAAGTAAAATATTCACCGGCCATTTATGACCCTATCATTATTGCCAGTAAAAAAGATACCGCCACTGTAATGGTGAAATTAGATACTGAAGTTGAAGGCTTAGCCATTCACTATAGTTTTGACAACTCATTCCCTGATAACTTTTACCCCTTTTATAAAGAGCCTCTCATTGTTCCAAAAGATGCTTCTTTTTTGAAACTTATAACTTACAGGAAAAATAAACCCATTGGCAGGTTATTGGTAATACCAGTGGCAGACTTGAAAAAGAGAGCAGGGATAAAGTAGCCGGGCCTTTTGAGATGTCTTCTATTAGATTTCCACATGCATTTGCTGATTACCCGGCCACTCACCAAATATCTCTTCCACTTTCTTAAACCGGTAATTGAAAATGGTTTTCAGCTTATCTTTTACAAATAATAAGTTGGCCAGTTTACCCAAAAACCAAAGCGGATTCTTATAATGAACAATATCTGTCATTTCTACCCCTCCGGGAATGGCTTTAAAATGATGTTGATGATGCCACAATGCATACGGGCCAAAGCGTTGCTCATCAATGAAGTATTCCCTATCCTTTACCTGGGTGATTTCAGTCATCCAGTAAACGGGTATTCCTAAAACCGGCTTAACGGTGTACTCGATTATTTGTCCGGCATACATTTTATCTCCGTGATGCCTGGAGACTACTTTAAATCCCATGTCTCCCGGTGTAATGGCCTGAAGGTTAGCCGGATTAGAAAAAAAATCCCATGCCCTTTCTAATGAAATAGGAATTTTTTGAACTGTTTTAATTGAATGTGCGGCCATAAATTGTAATAAGTTAAATTCGTTTGAATAACCTTTATTAAACAGAAAAGTTCGGAAAAGCAATGTCATTTAACAAAGAAAGATTAGAGAGAAAATTTGCAGAAGAATTTGAAAGACTGAATGAAAAGCAACAACTGGCGGTCAATACCATTGAAGGACCGGTAATGGTAATTGCAGGTCCGGGAACCGGCAAAACACAGATACTGGCCAGCCGGATCGGAAAGATCTTACTGGAAACTGATGCTTTGCCTGAAAATATTCTTTGTCTGACCTATACTGATGCCGGCGTAATGGCCATGAGAAAAAGGCTATTGCAGTTTATCGGACCTGATGCTTATAAAGTACATCTCTACACTTTTCATGCATTTTGCAATGATGTGATACAGGAAAACCTGTCCTTGTTTGAGAAGACGTCTCTTGATCCTGTTTCTGAACTGGAGAAAATTCAATTCTATAAAGAGCTGATAGACTCTTTTCCCAAAAATCATCCGCTTAAACGATACAGGGGCGATGTGTATTTTGAAGTGAACAACCTGCAGCATTTGTTCAGCAATATGAAGCGGGAAGGATGGACACCGGCTTTTATCAACCAAAAGATTGATGAATACATAGCTGATCTGCCCAAGAGGGATGAATTTATATACAAAACAAATAAAGCTGGCAAATGGAACAAAGGGGATTTAAAACCTGCTTACCAGGATGAAATAGAAAGAATGGAGAAGCTGCGGGCAGCCGTGGGAGAGTTTGATCGCTTTCAGCAACTGATGCGCAAACGCAACCGATATGACTTTGATGATATGATTAACTGGGTCATCAAAGCTTTTGAAGAAGATAAAAACTTACTTGCCGGTTACCAGGAAAAATTTCAATACATCCTGGTAGACGAATACCAGGACACCAGCGGTACACAAAACCGGCTTGTCGAGCTGCTGATCAGCTATTGGGAGAAACCTAATGTGTTTGTAGTGGGTGATGATGACCAGAGTATCTACCGTTTCCAGGGAGCCAATGTGGAGAATATGCTTCAGTTTGCTGATAATTATCAAAAGGATCTGCTGACAGTGGTACTCACCAATAATTATCGCTCCACCCAACCTATACTTGATATTTCAAAATCGCTGATCGACCGGAACGAAGAACGACTGGTGAAACAAATTGAAGGATTAAGCAAAGAGCTGCTTTCATCCAAAGAAAAATTAAAGCATCTCACACACCTGCCTTTCATCCACGAATACGAGACACAGCGGCTGGAGATGATTGGCATCGTAAAAAGAGTACAGCAACTGGCAGCACAGGGTATTCAACCCGGAAGAATAGGTATTATTTATAAGGAAAATAAATATGGTGAAGAGTTATCACAATATTTTAAACTGCTGAACATTTCTGTCTATAGTAAAAGGAACCTGAACATTCTTGAATTACCCCTGGCCAGGAAAATTATATTGCTGCTTAAGTATCTCGTCTCTGAACATGATATCCCTTACAGCGGAGATGAGATGCTCTTCGAAATCCTGCATTTCGACTGGTTTGGAATTCCGCCTGTTGAAATTGCGAAGCTCACGATGGAGGTGGCAGATAAAAAATATACAGGAAACGGCACATCCATCCGCCAAGTATTAACAGAGAAGGTCAATACTCCTGCCAAAGATCTTTTCAGCAACGGTCTGCACCATGGATTAAAAAAAGCTTCCGGAATTGTTGAAAAACTGATCGCTGATGTTTCCAATGTAACATTGCAGCATTTATTTGAAAATATCATTCGTGAAGCCGGCGTACTCACACATGTCATGCAGAGCAGTGATAAGCATTGGCAGTTACAAATACTGACCGGTTTGTTTGATTTTGTAAAAGAAGAAACACACCGTAACCCTTATCTGACCCTTGAGCATTTAGTTAATCTTATCGAACTAATGGAGAAGGAAGATATTTCTTTACCATTAGTACAGGTGAGCGGCAGCGAAAAAGGCATCAACCTGATGACAGCTCACGGTTCAAAAGGATTAGAGTTTGAATATGTATTCTTTGCAGGTTGCAATGCCACTTCCTGGGAAAAGAAACGAAAACCGGGAGGCGGTTACAAACTCCCTGATACAATTTTTTCCTCCTCCCGCAAGGAGGGAACCGATGATGAAGAGCTAAGACGTTTATTTTATGTGGCGCTTACAAGAGCTGAACAACATTTATATATCTCTTACAGCAAATACAAAAACGATGGTAAGGAACTGGAGCCCTCCATGTTCAATGCGGAGATACAGGATAAACATGAATTACCGGTAGAAAAAATAATTATTGATACAGAAGTAGTCAGTGAGTTTGCCGCATTGAGCTTCGCCGAAGCAGAAGCCCCGGAAATTGAAAAGATTGAGGAAGAATTTATCAGCCGTATACTTGACAAGTTTGTAATGAATGTAACAGCATTGAACAACTACCTGAAATGCCCGCTGGAATTTTATTTCAAAAACCTGATCCGCATCCCCTCTCCAAAAAATGAAGCAACCGAATTCGGCTCAGCTGTCCACCATGCATTGGAAAAACTTTTCCGGAAAATGCAGGAGGAAAAGAAAAATAAATTTCCCTCCAAAGAGGAATTCATTGCCGACTTCGGGTGGTACATGCACCGGCACCGGGAGAGTTTTACCAAAGAACAATTTGACCGGAGGCTGGAATACGGACAGGAAGTGCTGAGTAATTACTACGACAAGTATATTAGCAGCTTTAATAAAATTGTGGCGATCGAAAGAAATATTCGCAATGTGGTTATCAACAATGTTCCACTAAAGGGGAAACTGGATAAACTGGAGTTTGATGGTAAATCGGTGAATGTAGTTGACTACAAAACCGGCGATCCCGATAAGGCCATTCCTAAAATCAATGGCCCTTCTGAAAAAGTACCCAATGGCGGCGACTATTGGAGACAGGCTGTTTTCTATAAAATTCTTGTTGACCATTATGAGCAAAAAAACTGGAAGGCCGTAAGCACTGAGTTTGATTTTATAGAACCTGATAAAAAGAAAAACTATCGCAAGGAAAAGGTAATTATTACCACGGACGACATTACCACCGTAACACAGCAGATCACATCCACCTGGGAAAAGATACAGAACCGGGAATTCTATATTGGTTGTGGGAAAGAAGATTGTCATTGGTGCAATTTTGTTAAAACAAACAAATTGGCCATTGCTTTACATGAACAGGAAACCGAAGAAGAGGAATTATGATTTTAAAAACAAATCATTAATTGCAAACAAGTTAAGTTTGCAGCTCATGAATTATAAGCATCTTATATCTGTAGCAACTCTGGTTGTGATCATTACTGCGGGTTTCATCAATATCACAGGTTGTGCTAACATTATACCCCCTCAGGGCGGGCCAAGAGATTCAATAGCCCCCGTATTACTAAAATCAAATCCGGGGGATTCTGCTGTTAATTTCACCGGCAACAAGATCACTTTCACCTTTGATGAGTTTATCGACGTACAGAATATACAGGAAAACCTGTTGGTATCCCCCCTGCCGGTAACCATTCCTTCGGTTGACAACCGGCAACGGGAGGTGACCGTACGGTTAAAAGATACCCTGGAACCTAACACCACTTACACATTAGATTTTGGCAAAGCCCTAAAAGATTTCACCGAGGGAAACGTAATTAAAAACTTTACTTATACTTTTTCTACAGGAAAATACATCGACTCGCTTGAGCTAAAAGGAAAAGTAGTGCTGGCAGAAACAGGAAAGACAGACAGTACCCTGATTGTTATGCTTCATACCAACCCGGATGATTCTGCCCTGGTGAAGGAAAAACCAAAATATATAGCCAGGCTGGACGGGAAAGGCAATTTTTATTTCAAAAACCTGCCTGAAAAAACTTTTTATATCTATGCCCTGAAGGATGAAGGTGGCACCAAACGTTATTTTGGTGGCAAACAAGTATTTGCCTTTGCCGATAGCGCAGTGGTTGTTCAGCAAAAAAATGAGCCGATTACCCTGTATGCATTTGGCGCTAAACAAGAATCGTCAAGCCAGGCTGCAGCACCCCCCTCCTTCGGTCCCGGTATCCGTAACAAACCGGGTGCAGCTACCAATGAAAAAAGATTAAGGTATCAAACTAACCTGTTAAATAATCAACAGGATCTGCTCAGCCAGTTTGTGATGATATTTGAACAGCCGTTAAAAACCTTTGACTCATCCAGGCTCAGGTTATATACTGATACAAGTTTTCTGCCGGTGACAGATTATAAGTTTGAAAAAGACAGTTTAAGCAGGAAATTAACCCTTGTACATAACTGGAAAGAGAATACACCGTATCGCCTCATCATGGATAAAGACTTTGCAGAAGACTCTTCTGGCAAAAAATTACTGAAAACTGATACGCTTAGTTTTACGACAAAGAAAAAAACCGATTATGGTATGCTGAAACTAAGATTCCGAAACCTGGATCTGAGCAAAAACCCTGTATTGACCTTTTTGCTCAATGGATCAGCATATAAATCAATTCCTCTTACCAGCACAGAGTTTACCAGCCCACTTTTTTTACCTGGTGATTATGAGCTACGAATTTTATTTGACGATAACAAGAATGGCACCTGGGACCCGGGGCAATTTTTTGGTGCCCGTAAACAACCTGAACTGGTTGTCCCCATCGAAAGAAAGATCTCGGTAAAACCAAACTGGCAAAATGAATTTGATATCAGTCTGTAGGGACTGGCTAAAAACCGATAGCTTATATTTGCCTCATGCAATTCTCTTCCTCTTTGTTGGAAAATGCGGTAAACGAATTTGCCAAATTACCGGGTATAGGTAAAAAGACTGCATTGCGGTTAGTACTTCATTTACTAAAACAGGATACCAGGGTAGCAGGGCAGTTCAGCGAAGTTATTGCCCGTATGAGAAGTGAGATCAAATTCTGCCAGCGGTGTTTCAATGTAGCAGATGGAGATATTTGTTCGATTTGTGCCAATTCAATGAGAAAGCAGGAAGTAATTTGTGTAGTAGAAAGTATCCGTGATGTAATTGCCATAGAAAGCACCCAGCAATTCAATGGTATTTATCACATTTTGGGTGGTATCATTTCGCCACTGGATGGCGTTGGCCCGGACCAATTGAATATTGAATCACTCATCAGCCGGGTGCAAAAGGAAAAAACAGAAGAACTAATATTTGCCCTCAATCCTAATATACAGGGAGATACTACCATATACTACATTCAGAAGAAATTACAACCCTGTCAACTTCGTATAACTACTATTGCCCGTGGCATTGCTTTTGGAGGTGAACTGGAGTACGCCGATGAAATGACGCTGGCCCGGAGCCTGCAAAACCGTTTGCCTGTAGAAAGCTATGTATCAAACCGCTAAGACTTGCGGGCTTGTTTATTAAGTCCATATAACTTAGCTTTGCCTATCAAAATACAGGCGGATTTGTTTATTGTTCGGCCTCCCCGATAGCCACCGGGACTAAAACAGAACTAATAAACGGACGAAACTCTCATATAGTTTCCTAACGTTTATAGTTCACAAACAATTTGACATGAAGACAATCCATGATTGTTTGAAAGAACGCATACTGGTCATTGATGGTGCCATGGGCACCATGATACAGCGACACAAACTCACAGAGTCTGATTATCGTGGTGAACGGTTCAAAGACTGGCATTGTGATGTAAAAGGTAATAATGACCTGTTGAATATTACACAACCGCATATTATTACAGCTATTCATAAGCAATACCTTGATGCAGGAGCAGATATTATTGAAACTAACACATTCAGCAGTACGGCTATAGCTATGGCTGACTATGAAATGCAATCACTGGCTTATGAACTAAATGTAGCTGCTGCCAAATGTGCCCGGGAAGCGATCAAACAATCTGGCAAACAGGCATGGGTAGCGGGTGCCATTGGTCCGTTGAATAAAACATTATCGCTTTCTCCTGATGTAAACAATCCTGGTTTTCGTGCCGTTACATTTGATGAAGTGGTAAATGCCTATTACGAACAGGTAAAAGGATTAGTAGATGGCGGTGTTGACATACTCCTTATTGAAACAATCTTCGACACGTTGAATGCAAAAGGAGCCATTTTTGCCATCAAAAAATATTTCAGGGATACAAAAAAAGAAGCGCTTCCTGTAATGATAAGCGGAACCATCACTGATGCATCCGGCAGAACACTGAGCGGGCAAACACTGGAAGCTTTCTATACTTCTGTAATGCATGCCAAACCGCTAAGTATTGGTTTGAATTGTGCATTAGGAGCCAAAGAAATGCGTCCTCATATTGAAGAATTATCCCAGATTGCCAGTTGTTATGTATCGGCTTATCCTAATGCCGGTTTGCCTAATGCCATGGGAGAATATGATGAACAGCCGGAAGATACCGGCCATTACCTGGAAGAATGGGCCAAAGAAGGATATGTAAACATCGTTGGTGGCTGCTGCGGCACCACTCCTGATCATATAAAACATATTGCTGAGCATGTAAAAAACCTTACACCAAGGCCATTACCTGTTATAGAAAAAGAATTAGTATGACAACACCACAATTTTTATTGCTGCTATCCATCCTCATACTCGTTGTAAATAACTTTTCAATGATCAAAAAGTTATTTGTAAAAAAGAACTCATAAATGCAAGACACCATTGTTATCAGGCCTTACCTAAGATTGTCAGGATTAGAACCACTGGTCATCAGGCCGGAAACCAATTTTGTAAACGTTGGCGAAAGAACTAATGTAACGGGTTCAAAGAAATTTGCCCGGCTTATCAAAGAAAACAAATACGAGGAAGCACTCAGTGTGGCCCGCCAACAGGTAGAGAGTGGCGCACAGGTACTGGATGTAAACATGGATGATGCGCTCCTGGATGGTGTTCAGGCAATGACTACTTTTCTGAACCTGGTACAAAGTGAACCGGATATTGCAAAAATCCCGATCATGATCGACAGCTCAAAGTTCGAGATCATTGAAGCAGGGCTAAAATGCGTACAGGGAAAATGTATCGTCAACTCAATCTCTATGAAAGAAGGCGAAGCTAAATTCATAGAGCAGGCCATCATTTGCCAGTGCTATGGCGCTTCTGTTATTGTCATGGCATTTGATGAAAAGGGGCAGGCCGATACCAAAGAAAGAAAAGTAAATATCTGCCACAGGGCCTATAAAATATTGACAGAACAGGTTGGCTTCGAACCTCAGGATATCATTTTTGATCCAAATATTTTTGCTGTAGCCACGGGATTGGAAGAACATAACAACTATGGAGTGGATTTTATTGAAGCCACCAGGGAGATAAAGCAACTGATGCCATTGACCAAAGT
>Ga0116142_10005325_pt1 | contig 11671 bp, 9 predicted proteins | sample AD_UKC033_MetaG_FD_89785 | JGI IMG/M metagenome (GOLD analysis project Ga0116142, IMG submission 89785) | Active sludge microbial communities of municipal wastewater-treating anaerobic digesters from USA - AD_UKC033_MetaG | ecosystem: Engineered > Bioreactor > Anaerobic > Digestate | place: USA... | reverse complement strand
GTTTCTGGAACAGTAACATTTACACGGAACGATTAAGGAGAACACATGAAAAAAGCATTTCTGATTTTGGTATTTCTGGCGGTGTGCGGAGTGGCTAACGCTCAATGTGTCGCAACCATCAAGGATGTTGTGCAGGACGAATTGAGAGGGTCAATCGTCGTCAAGACCGAGTATGTTCTAAACGGCAAAGTAGTTGATGTTGATGCAACGGTCTGCACTTTGAAAGACGGCAAGTATTTCAATGGCGCAAAAGAGTGTGTCGGCTCATCCAGATATGATGAAGGTTCAGGCACGAATGAGGAAATCATAGCGAAGGCGAAAGAAGATGTGGCTTCTCATTGCGAAAATCTTATTCGACGGATTGATGCAAACCAGACTTTTAGGCAGGTTGAGGCTTTAAAAATTCAAAAGGCTTTAACTGCTCCTATTATTACAAATATTAAAAACAGTTTAATCGGTTTCTCGACGAGTAAAACGGAAGTCATTGACACTTTTAAAGACCATGAAATCAAGGTGACCGCAGATGCGAAAAATACTGTTAGTACTATTCTTGCTGTGTCTAAGTAGTTCGGCACTGGCCTACGACTGGACACAGGATGAGAATTGTGTAGGAGCTTGGCTGTATGCTGAGGGTTCTGGTACAACCGTAGCTGACTCGTCTCCTAACACAAATACAGGTAATTTTAAAGGAGACGGCGAACCTGCTTGGGTTGGTAGTGTGACTGGAACTAATGCGCCAGCCTATGCGTCTGATTGTACAAATCATGATGGGACAGATGATTGGGTTAGTTACGGTACAGGAATGGACAACCTTACTCCGTTTTCGTATACGGTTTGGTTAAATCCAGACGCCGCATCGTCGGGAGATTATATTTATTCTGTTTCTGCCACAGAGGGCGGCGGCGGTTCTGCTGGTATGTGGATAGGGTTTCCTTCCACCTATGACCTCACGTTAAGAATTTTTGATACAGCATCTGCAAATTACATAAATGCTGGTTCAGTGGATTCGGTTACAACTGGGGCATGGAAACACGTTGCAGTCACTTGGGACGGGACTACTAATAGCAATTCAGTTTTTATGTATGTAAATGGTGTTGATTTAGAAGTATCTGCATCTACTTCGGGAGGAACCAGAAGAAGTGATGCCACATATTATAAATATATTTCTGGTTCCTACGATGGAAAATTAACCGAGAACGCAATATTTTCAGCAGTGTTAGACTCCACCGACATTAACGACATTATGGACAATGGGTTGTTGCAAGCGGCAACGGCCCGCCGAAGGATGATGATAATCCAATGAAAACTTTACTACATAAAATCCGTGATTGCGCTGTAATGGCTCTTTAAAGTTTTAAAAAGGGTTATTACGATGATTTAAAAATGTTTTTGCGAAGAATAATTGATATGACAACAAAAGATTAACAACGCTGTATTAATAACGAGGGATGAAGATGGAAGATTGCGTTAAAGGCGCACAAAAAGGTCGCAAAAGTCGCTCTGATTCAACTGAAAAAAGGGATGCTTGGGGATGTTAAATTATTATTAAGGCGAATCTTGAAATTGACAATGGGAGACCGCAATGCAAGTAACAGAAGAAATGTGTCAGGAACGGCATCAAAACTTAACGAACACAGTTAATGAAATAAAAGATGACGTTCACAAAATTCTTATCCTCTGGAACGGCAATGGCAAGCCGGGGGCTGGATATAAAATTGATACGATGTGGCAACAATACACCGAACGTCGCAAATCATCACAGGGGTTAATTGACTGGGCTTTTCGGGCGATTATAACGATTCTTGTAACATTTATCGCAATAAAGGTCGGATTAAAATGATGGTATGGATTCGATGCCAACACTGCGGGAAGAAGTCTTACGTTGAAAATATGGGATGTTTCAGGTGCTCTCACTGCGGGAATTTTTTCGTCAGTATGAGCGAATACATAAAACAGCAACTACAAGGAGAGGGAAATGGGTAAAGTCATTACGTGGGTCATGTTAAACGGAGCGACGCTGTTAGGGTGTTTACAGGCGGTTGTTAAGGCGGTTAAAGAGCTTCTGACGGGGGTTGTTAATCTTGTGTCTTTATTCCTGCCGGATGTTGCGTCTAAAAATTTGGTTAAAGCTGTTCGTGAGACATTAAACAAGATTGATGAGGTTATCGAAACAATTAAGGAATTTTTGGTTAAATGAAAGACTTTTTTAACGGCATAGGCAGTCTTTTCTCATGGCTGTTTAAACGGCTGCCGACGGAAGGACAATCTATCCGTGCCGAAATTAAAAAACTTGAAAAGGAGTGGGATATTTGTGTTAAGAAAAAAACTTCTTTGGCTAATGTTAATCGTATGCGTAATATTTCCGCTCGGTTGCGGGTTCTTTACGAAAAAGCCGCCGATAAAACCCCTTGATATTGAGTACGGCGAGAGGGGGACAGTTCCGACGATAGGGAACTATTACGATTGGATTTGTGCGGCTTCGGACAGGTACAGGATGATTGCTAAATGAAACACATCGATTGTTTCGGGAATGAGATTGAGATTGAATGGGGTAAATAATGGATGACGAACTAATCGAATGGGGTTGTGAGGGGTGTAGACTATGAAAGTTGATACAATTCAAACTAGCTTTGCCGGCGGAGAGATTGCTCCGGCATTATACGGAAGAACAGATATTGCTCAGTACGCCTTAGCGTGTGCTGAAATTCAGAACTGGCTCGTCCGTCCATTCGGTTCAGTTATTTCAACTCCAGGGACAGAATTTATAAACGCGTGTAAGACAGGCGGAACGACAAGTACTGTTCGGTTGATTAACTTTGTATTCTCTCGTACAGATTCATACATCATTGAAATGGGTGTCGGGTACTTCAGGTTCTATACTAACGGCGGGGTTGTTGTATCGTCAGGTACAACGCCGTATGAGGTGGCACATACATATACGGCAGATGAACTTTTTGATGTTCAATATTCACAATTAAATGATATTATTTATCTTACTCATCCTGATCATGCTCCTCAGAAGTTAACACGACTAGCATCAAATAGTTGGACTTTAGAAGATTTTGATTTTGAAGGCGGCCCGTTTATGCCGGATAACATAGCAGCGATAACTTTAACGCCAAGTGCCACAGGCGGGTCAATAACAGTTTCAGCTACGGCAAGCGTGTTCACTCCGTCAGGGGCAACTACAGTAGGACATATAAATTCATACTGGAAGATAGGGACTAATGTTACTGAGGCAACGACAGGGATTTCAAAACAAGGGTATGTTAAGATAACAGCTATCACTAATCCTTCAACTGCGACAGCGACAGTAATGTCAGATCTTTCTGGCACAAAAGCAACAAAGAATTGGGCTGAGGGATCATGGAGCGCTGTTCGCGGGTGGCCGGCTAGGGTAACTTTCCATCAGCAAAGATTGTTTTTAGCTAGAACGGCAAGTGAACCTCAAACGGTGTGGGGATCGCAGTCGTTTGTTTACAACAACTTTGCTGTAAACGATGGCAGTGATGATAGCGCATTGAACCTTGAACTTGCGTCAAATGAGTCGAATGATATTAAGTGGCTGGCATCGGGCAAGTCTTTGATTGCCGGGACGTACGGTGGTGAGTATTCTATCCAATCGGGAGATAACGCTCCTCTTACTCCGGCAACGACTAATGTTAGTAAACAAACTTCGTGGGGATCAGAAGCTATTATTCCGAAGAAAATCGGGAGTTATTATTATTATATTCAAAGATTTGGTAAAAAACTAAGAGAATTATTTTATTTTTGGGATGAGGATAACTATAAATCTGTTGATAAGACTATTCTGTCTCCTCATATTTCAGGGGACGGTTTTATTGATATGGCATACCAGCAGAACCCTGACAGCATTCTATGGTGCGTATGCTCAAACGGAACGATTGCTACCCTCACGCGCGAAGTTGACCAGGAAATACAGGCGTGGTCAAGACAGGTAACTGATGGATATTATGAGTCAATCGCTACTATCCCGTCACAGACAGAGCCTCACGATGAGGTGTGGGTTGTTGTTAAGCGAGCGATTAATGGATCAGATGTTCGGTATATTGAACGTTTCGTATCTCCTGAGATACCTGAAAGACAAGACCAGTGTTTTTATGTTCATTCCGGTCTTGTCTATGATGGATATGGCACAACGGCAGATATTAGCCTGTCAGCTACAGCCGGGACGGTTGTTGTTACTTCGTCAACTGCCGCGTTCACTACGGATAATGAAGGAAACAGGTTGCGTGCTATTGACACCGACGGGAATATTGTTGGTGAAATATTACTTGTTTCGTGTGCGACGACAACGGTTATTCACGGTGAAGTGCGTTATCCGTTTGAGGAAACATACTTTGAAGATGGCGAATGGGGAATTTCAGTTGAAACTATTTCCGGGCTTGACCATCTTGAAGGTAAAGATGTATCTGTTCTTGTTGACGGAGGTACAGACCTTCCTTCTAAGACCGTATCTAGCGGAACAATCACCTTGGGGTATGATGGGTTTTATGTTGTAGCCGGGCTTCCTTACATTCAGAAACTTAAGACACTTCCGCAGGAAGCCGGTTCACAGAGAGGTACTTCACAAGGTAAGATTCAGAGGATAAACGAACTTGGGTTTAAAGTTAATAAATCATATAAGGGATTTTATGTCGGTGGGTCAGAGGAAGATTTACTTAAAGTTCGCTATGCCACAAGTGAGGATTCTGATATTATTTACGAAGGTGAAATACCTAATGACAGGTTTAGCTTGAAGCGTATTTCATTCAGAGACCCCACGACTCTGTTGGGTAAAGCGGAAAGCCTTTACACAGGCATAATTCCGAACATTTCGTTTCAAGACGGATATAGGTACGGTTCACAGGTTTTGATATACAATGATGCACCGTTGCCGATAGAGTTATTAAGTCTTATTACTACTATTGACACGAATGACAAATAGGAGATAGATATGGGTGCAGCAACGCTAGTCGCTTTAACGGCAGTTACGGCAGCTTCGCAAATAGGACAGGGGTACGCTCAGAAAGCAGAGGCGAAGTATAATGCCACGATCCTTGAAGGTCAAGCTGGGTTGATACAGATACAGAAGGATATTGAGAACGCTCAATATGAACGGTTGAAAGCCAGGACATGGTCAACTTCAATGGCGCAGACTGCTGGGGCAGGACTCAAGCCTACAGGGTCAGCTGCAGCGGTTATGCTTGACACTCAGACGCAGATCGGAATTGACCAAGCCGTTGGACAGTTTAACTTTGAAATGCAGAAACAGTATAAGCAAGGTGAAGCTGACGCAATGCGCCGGAAAGGTAAAATGGCAGTACAGGCCGGTTGGACGAACGCATTTACGACAATGTTACAAGGTGGATACCAGGCCAGCACTAGGCTAGGACAGCCGAAGTTAGGGCCAACATCACCGCCGTCAACCAAAACGGACAAATCCTCACCTTCCAAAAACCAGCAACGATAAGCGGTGGGAATTGGAATCAGGCGAGTTTAGACAAGTATTTTAGTACAATTTAAGGAGATAGTATGCCACAGTTGCCTCAGTATAATTCTAACAGAAACATCGAAGCCCGCCCGATTGCTCCTATGCGAGACGAAGCGGCGTTCCCGTTTCAGTTGACTCAGCAGATAGCAGGAGCTATGGGAGAGATAAACCAAAAGCTCATGCAGGCGCGTGATGTGATGGAATACACCGAAGCTAGGGCAAAGTATGAGGTGGCAACGGCGGATATTCAAGCTAGAGCGGCGCAAGACCCGGACTTTAAGAACTCCGGTGTGTACTTAAAAGAACTTCAGGAAGCCAAGAAAAACAGCTTAATGGGTGTTAAGAACAGAGACATGGCTAATCGTGCAGCTTTAGAGTTTGACTATGGCGGTCAGATCGCGGCGATTAAGATTAACGCAGGATTTCATCAGAAGCAAATGGAGTATAATAAAAACAGCCTGTCAACCGGCGTCAATACGTTAATGCAGAAAAGCATGGCAGCCTCAACCGCGGCAGAGCGAGCAAACACACAGATGGCGATTGATGAGCTTATTCAGTTGAACGTGGCAAACGGAACAATTACGGACTTTGAAGCGCAGGAACTTGTATACGAAGCGAAGAAGAATGTGGCGATGTTTGACGCGCAGTATAATCCAGAGAGGTTTCTTGAGAATAAAGAGGATTATGGGCTTAACACTGAAAAGAATGCCGAGGTAACGGCATTGGCGGAGAAGATTCAGAAGTCAAGAGATAAAGAAATGGAAGCGTTAAAAGAAGAAGAACAGAAACAGAATGTTATCAATTTCACGGAAGCATTTTTGAAAGGTGAATTGCCTGATATTTCAATAAGTGATATTTACAAAAGGATTGAGACAGGACAGTTGCCCGCTGAGTTTGGACACGCCTTTGTTAATGCTATCACGCAGCCAAAATTAACTAAACAGGAAATTGAAGAAGATCAATTATTATCTGTTTTAGATAAGGTTCTTGAAGCTGACGGGAACAGAGGATTTATGCAAGTTGTTACATCAGCTATGAGAAAAACCGGGAAGACAAGCCAGAAAGAATTAAATGCTTTGATTAAGTTTGCGACAGATAATTTACAAGAAGAGAAGCAAAAAAATATTATTCAACATGCTCTTTGGGCGATAAAAAAAGGGTATGAATATTCTCCTGCTGGTATAGCTGTTAAAGGTATGATGAATTTTGTTAATAATATTAATAATGGCGATACTCCAACGGATGCTAAAAAGAAAGCCGAATACCAGACAGCGACGGAAAATAATCCTTTTATGTTAAATATTTCTGATAATGGAACAGTAATGGTTGACCCTGTTACAGGAGTCAGAAAACGCGTGTTTAGAGATGGTAGAATTGAGGATGTTAAATGAGTAAAGAACAGGAACTATTTGACCTTTTAAAAAATAAGTTTGGTTCTAGAGCCGTTGCGGCCGCTATCATTGGTAATATGGATGTTGAGACTGGCGGGTCTTTTGCTTATGACCAAAAGCAGTATAAAGGTGGGCCGGGACGAGGGGTTCTTCAGATGGAAGGACAGATGCTTAAGTCTTATCAATCATATCTTAAAAGGAATAAGATAGACGATTCTCTTAACTCTCAAATTGACTTTCTCCACAGTGCTTTAACTAGCGACAAGGATTATGACATTGGCGCAGGACATAGAAAAAAACTTCAGGAAGCATTTAAAACTGAGGATATAGATTTGATAACAGAAGAATTTTCAAACAGGTTTCTTCGTCCTGGTATTCCTCATCTTGATAGAAGGAAAAAAGCTGCGTGGAAATGGAATGATTCTTTGAGCATGCTCAATCCTTTCGGATCAAATGCCTACGCTGCAGAATTGGAATTTGACTTAAGTCGCGCTGTTCCTTCTGATGAGGAAGGTAATATAATGCCTCTTGAATTTGATTTAACCCGGGCGGTTCCTGAAAGGACGGATGTTCCGCAATTAAGAGAGTTGCCTGCTGATTATAAAATGCCTGAGCCAACAGATCAGGATGCTCTTTTAGATTTAGAGTTTGCGGCGAACAGGATAGCAGAACAGGGATTTGAAGCAGTTACAGGATTTACTCCGGAAGAAGGAGAGTTGGGAAAAAAGAAGTTTGAAAAAGGAATGTCAGTTGCTATTAGCGCAACTCTTATGGGGCCTATTTACGCTGCTATGTTTGAGGTTTACAGGCAAGGAAAAAGCGCTGTTGTTTCTGCTTTAAAGGATGAAGATTATTCTCCATTAGAACAACGAGCGTTAAGTGAGTTAATCCCGGATGACATAAACAAATGGATTCGAGGAGCGGCTTCCGTTGGTGAGGTGGTAGGCGATATTGCGCTTATATCAAGTGCCGCGTCATTGGCTAAACAGGGGACTTTAAAAGACACGATTAAGATTGTTGGTAAAAAGCTAGAAGATGCAGGATATGGAACAGGTAAGGTTACTATTCCAAAGGATGCTATAAAACAGGCGGCTAAGGGGACTACGCTTGAACAGAACGCAAAAGCATGGGCGCAGGCTAAGATGTGGAAGCCTAAACCGATGGAAACTCCTGCTACACCTTTAAAGATAGGGGCTGCGCCAACACCTCCTCCTGTAGCGGCGATTGCTCCTATTAAGCCAGCAGACCCCACCAAGATGAGCAAGGAGGAGTGGGTAAAAAGCCAAGTTGGAGATGTTGTTAGGTCTGAAGGTGTTTTGCCAAAAGAGGGAGAGCCGTTTAAGTTTGAATACATAAAAAACCTTGAAAAAGCACCTTTTGAGGGAAGAAGGTATAGGCAAGATATAGAGCCAGCGGGCAGGTTTTTAACTGTTGGTAAGGCAGAAAATGTTAAGGATTTGCCAAATTATGAAACTGGAATAATAGAGTTCAATAATCCGTTGGTTGTTGATTTTGGTGGGGGATATGAAAGCGGCACAAACTGGAAAGATGTTTTAAGCGAAAGATACGGTGGAAAGACTGGGAAGAAGTTGACAGAAGCCATAAAGAAAGATGGATATGACGGGATAGTAACAATATCTACATCTGCTGACGGCAAGACTCAATACACATCGGAAATAGTAGACTTAACTTTTGGCAAAAGAAAACTTGATACCCAGCAACTCGAAGCCGAGTGGGAAAAGGCACAGGTTACTGCTGAAGAAATCCCACCAATCTCTACAGAAACATTCACAGCAGAATCAGAGTTCGTTCAGCAACCGAAAGTTAAGACTGATATTCGTCAATATTTCACACCAGCGGAGTATCATCTTAAACAACTGGGGTTTGAAACAAAAATAGGAAAGCCTGTCCGTGAAGCGTTGATGGATTTTGATATTGAATTTGCTAAAAAGTCAGAGTTAGTTGTTGAAACGCATAAGGAACATATTGAAGGATTAAAGGCTGTTGGCAAAGAAAAAGAATTTGAAGCGTCAAAAGAGAAGGTATGGCAGTTAATGGATAAAGGTATTCCCGAAGGAGACACAAGCCTTGAGGCGAATATCGCTAGAAAATACCGCGTTCAGACAAAAGAGATGCTTGTTCGGATGAATGAGTTAAACAGGCGCATTGGTAAAGACGAGGTTAGAGAGGTTAAAGATTACATTCTCCACATGCTTCATCCGGAAATATTAAACGAGATTTACTCTAAAGGAGTTATTCCTCCGGAATTAGCAAAGGTCATGCAGTATATTCCGACGAAGAATCTTTTTTTAAGGACAATGCAAGAGAGAAAGGGCGTCCCGGAAGAGTGGCTTGTTAAAGACCCACATGAGTTGATGCGTGCAATGTTTGCTATTGACCTGCGGTATATTTACCTTCAAGATGCTTTGGCAAAGATTGATCCGTATTTACAGGCTGTTAAAGAAGGAGAATGGTCGCCTGAGACGTTCCTTTATGTTGATGATTGGATTAAACAGGCGGTTAAGATGCGTCCATCTAATATTGATGTTTTAGTCAATAATATGATGGAAGCGACTATCGCTCCTATTCTAAGGCAGTCAGGCGTAAAGATTTCAAACATGCCGTGGCGTGATTTTGTTTCTACGCTATCCTCTGCAATGCACACCGGCGCTCTAGGTATGCGTGTTCGCCCTATATTAAGAAACCTTGTCCAGTCAACCTTTGATTGGGTTATGTATGGAACAAAACCTTATTTAAAAGCAAGAAACCAGTTTAACGGGATATTGACAGGAGACAAGGCGTCAGAGGCATTTAAGATTTTAAATGAATCAAAAGTATGGCGAACAAGAATGCCTATGGAAGCGCAGAGCAAAGAAGGATTAAACAAATTGTTTAGTGCGGGTTCTTTGGGCTATAGGGCATCTGACTTACACAACGTAGGAATTGGAATTTTGACAAGGTATAATACGGCTCTTGATCGTGGCATGTCTCATAAAGAAGCGATAGAATGGGCAGACGACGACCTTCCGTCAACACAGTGGAGTTACCGCAGAGAAGACTTACCGAGAGCATACTGGACAACCACCGGACGAGCGTTATGGACTTTAGGAAGCTGGTGGATGAACTTTTACTTCAGATTTTTGCCTGAAATTGTTAACAAAACTTTCATGGGTAAAGATGTCATGGGCCGTGCAGTTAGTCAAACAGAGCGTCTTGCTGGACTTCGTTTTCTTATGCTTGTAGGAACATTATTCGCTATTCGTGAGACCTCAAAGGAAATGACAGGGACAGCAGTTGATTATACGGGACAGGTTAGGCCTCCGATATTCGGAGAGTCCCCGATAGCAAAATCAGGTTTTGCGCTTAGAGATTTTACTGTTGGACTTGCCACAGAAAATGATAGAATGAAGAATGAAGGATTGAAAGAATTGATTAATACTATGAAACTTTCTATCCCGTTTGCTTTGGCGACAGAAGACCTTATTAAGCTAATGGAAGGCGATAAGGATATCGCAGATTTTCTTTTTTATACAAAGAAAGATAAAAAGAAAAAAGGACGACCTAAAATATGATAAACGAAATTGTTTCATGCGTTTTAACTCTTTTCATTATCATTTGTTCGTTAAGTATTATAGGAATATTTTTTCTTAAAATAGGAGTCTTACCATGACCGTCTCATCCACAAATAGAAAACAAAACTTCGACGGCGGACAGGCTGAACTGGAATTTACTTTCCGCGCGTTACCGGAAGCGCCGGAGGATATTAAGTGTATCGCCACAAGCGACGCCGGCGTGATCACATACCTTGAGTATAACGTGGATTACACTGTAGCTGTTAACTCTGACGGTATTGGAGGAACAGTAACGCTTAACCCTACATTCGCCACTACGTACACGCATACGGTTTACAGGGAAACCACGATTAAACAAGAAAGCGACTACGACGATTATAACCCGTTCCCGGCAGACACGCTTGAGACGAACATTGACCGGCTGACAATGATCGCGCAAGAAGAACGTGAGTTAGGCGAGCGGACTTTGAAGTACCCGATTTCCTCTACCGGGACAGATACGAACTTGCCGGTACCAGAAGCAGGGAAGTTTATCGCATGGAACGCCGCAGGGGATGGGATGGAGAATAAGGACATTCCTGACCCTTCGACGTTGATTAAAGCGTCACAGGCAGAGGTTGAGGCGGGGACGGATAATGATAATTTTATGACTCCGCTAAGGACGAAGCAGGCGATTACAGCATTACAGGATGACGACATACCATTATCATACCTTTCAACTAGCGGGACTTTGGCTGATAACAGCGATGTTAAAGTGGCTTCTCAGAAAGCGACAAAGACATATGCTGATACAAAACTCCCATCGTCTTACTTAGATACCGACGGAGACTTAACAGCCAATAGTGATGTAAAGGTTCCAAGCCAGAAAGCGGTTAAGACTTATGTTGACTCTCTTCCTCAGCCAGGAGCAAACTATCAAGTGTTCACATCAAACGGAACTTGGGTAAAACCATCGTCTGGGAATATGGTTATTATCGAGGCGTGGGGAGGTGGTGGGGGTGGTGGAACAGGGAGAAATGCTGGCGGTGGTATGGCAAGTGCGGGCGGTGGTGGTGCTTATGCAAGAAAGATTATTCCATTATCTGAAATAGCCGGTAATGTTTCTGTTGTGGTTGGTGCTGGTGGGGTAGGCGGTGGTGGATTTAATACCAATGGAAACAATGGAAACAATTCTTCTTTTTCGACTTATTTGGTAGCGGTTGGTGGATCGAGAG
>Ga0116142_10005323_pt1 | contig 11674 bp, 11 predicted proteins | sample AD_UKC033_MetaG_FD_89785 | JGI IMG/M metagenome (GOLD analysis project Ga0116142, IMG submission 89785) | Active sludge microbial communities of municipal wastewater-treating anaerobic digesters from USA - AD_UKC033_MetaG | ecosystem: Engineered > Bioreactor > Anaerobic > Digestate | place: USA... | reverse complement strand
TAAAAACATCGCCAATAAACTGTTTGGCAAACGGCACGCCTGGTGAAAGCTCATTACGCGCCTGAATTTCTTTCATATCGCGATAGACGGTTTTCTCGCTACATTTCATGACCTGAGAAATATGCGCCTGGGTATAACCTTCGGCAATGAGAAGCTCGATACACTGCTGACGACTCGGCTTATCAAGAGTAGTCGGATCGAGCACCCCGGCATTTATTTCCTGTAGAATTTGAACTGAAGATTGAGCTGGGTTTGTGTTAGAGTCGCTCATACTAGGCCTCCTGCAGGTATTTTTTACGAATCTCTGGAGAGACTATATCCTTATTCATATATTTCAAGGTCCTGCGCACCAAGACATCCGTGTACTGCTCAGAAATTTCGCAGCCATAGCAACGCCTACCTGTCATAACCGCGCCGAGCAAAACTGAGCCAGATCCAAGGAAGACATCCAAAACAATGTCATTAGACTTAGAGCTGTTTTGAATGGCACGCTGGGCCAACTGTACAGGTTTTTGCGTTGGGTGTCCGTAGGTCTTCGTAGGGTCTCTACGCACCTCCCACACATTGCTTTCACCTGGTTTGCCTGCCCAATAATGCGGAGCCCCTTTAAGCCATCCGTACAAACATTGCTCGGTACGATAGCAATAATCGGCGTACGTTATTGCCGCTGATTCTTTTAACCAAACAACGAAACATGCAACATGAAAATCAAGATCAATTAGACTTTGACACAAGGGCGGGATTTGGCGTAAGCCCTGCCAAATGTAGAATGCTGCGCCCGGTTTTATACACTGCTTAATATTTAAGAGCACCTTTTTCATCCATACTTCATACTCTGCCTGCGGCATATTATCGGCGTAAATCTGTGGCCACTTTTTGGATTTTTTTGGTCGCGTATTTGGATTCGGTTTATCGCCGCCCCCATAGTTCACGTTATACGGATAGTCGGTATTCACCATATCGGCCTTTTCTCCGTTCATTAACCGCTCCAAATCTTCTGGATTTGATGAATCACCGCATAAGATTCGGTGAGGGCCAAGAATAATAAGGTCTCCTCTCTTGGTTACGGGCTCTATAATCGAATCAACTTCTTTATCGAAATCGAAGTTATCGTCATCCGGTATTTCTCGAAATTGATCTAGCAGTTGGCTTATTTCAGGTAGATCAAAACCCGAGAGAGAAATGTCAATTTCGGGCATTTTCCCCAATTCCTCTAATAAAGCTGCCAGCTGATCTTCAACAAACTCGCCCTGGATACGATTTAAAGCGAGATTCAAAAGCTGCTCCCGCTCAATTGAAAGATCGACAATGACAACTTCGGCCTCCTTGTGGCCAAGTTCAATCAAAGCGCGCAGTCTTTGATTACCACCCACTACGTTCCATGTTTGTGAATTAACTATAAGCGGCTCATAGCAGCCAAATGTTTCTATGCTTTTCTTGAGTTTCTCAAACTCTGTTTTTTTAATTTTCCTTGGGTTGTAGGGCGCAAACTTAACTTTATCTACTGCGATTTTCTCTCTTTTCATAATTCCCCCCCCCTGTGGTTAACGTTTGTTTTTAAAATGCTTAATAATTGCTTCTTCTGGTGTTCCGAATCGATACATAACAACATCGACTATCCCGGAAAAACCTCTTTTCAGGATAATGTAGTAATCGCTTTCAACAAACGCGTGTTCATGGTCAGATTGAACACATCTACGCCTGATCCGATCTTCTGGCTTATCTTTGTCAAAAACCGTTAAGTTGCATTTAGTACAAGTAAGCAGCCTGCCAGATTCCAAACTCTTGATCTTTTCTCCCAGGGAAACCCCTCCAAGCCACTCATCAAGCTTCTTGCATTTGGTTAACTTATCCTTGCATTCCATTACGCCCTCCTTTTTGGTTAACGTTACAATGCCCTATAACTAAATAATAGTTGCAAAACGGGACACTTTTGATACACTAGCAGCAGAGGTATAAATGACTAAAGAGCTAAAATTCCTAACTTATTGTGCTAGTCAGGCTTATGCGTATTTTAAGCGCTTAAGGGATGATTGTGATTTCCGGGAAGAAAGGCAAGTACTGCTAAGACAGGAATTACAGAAAATAAAGAAGCTAAACATGGAGGAAATCAGAAGCAAAGTTCCGTTTTCTTTCGAAATTCCTGATTTTAATACTTCATACGACCTCCCTCCTGATTGTAATTACCATTTCTGTGAACATTATGATTTCTCACCGCTCATGGCTAATGCCTGGATGTATATAAAAATAAACGACAAGCGAGTGCCCACATCAAATGATGTAGACACTAAATTTATGCTTGTTGTCTTTGAATACATTGAAAAGGCCAAAAGTGGCAATCTTCATAAACTATGTAAAGATATTATGCTCTACGATAGAAATTTAGGGTTTAAACTACGCGAGTACGTTTTAAATATTATCCATATCACCCCTAATACAACTACGAAAGATATTTTGATGCAACTAATCATATTTGCATTTCAGCAGGGCTTTCTTAAAAACGATAAAGACGCGCTGGATACCCTGATCGCTTATATTACTCCTACGGTAAAATATTTATCGAAAGGGAGAATTAAAAATATAGAAGAAATCGTGAGCGATACCATTAAAGCGCTTATCACTAAATACCTGAGGCCTTTTGAGGGATATTCGTTTAAAGCTTATATAACAGGCGTGGCAATGGGACTAATCAGGACAAGGAATCGAAGCAATAAATTCGCCTATGTTGCGCTTCAGGAAAACTCGAAAGAAACAAGCGACGAGCCTGATATTGATAAAAGCGATGAGGATCATGTGGATGACTCCGATATCGCATCCATTAATCAAGATTATTATAAATTTACAACGAAAGAAGGTGAGATACAGTTCGGGGTTGATCGTGTGGCAATTCAAACAGATATTTCGAGAGATACAATCTATCGATACTTACGGAAAGGTAAACTTAAACCATTTTATTTTGAATCGGGGAAAAGGAAATATCTAACTTTAAATCAAGAACAGGTTAATCATTTAATCTCGACAGTCACAGTTAAAAAAAAGTTAATTCGAGCTGTATCGAACTGGCGGAAGATCACTCAAGAGAGTGCAAGGAAACGTATTAATAGAAAGCTGCGGAAAGGAATGACGTTAAAGGATATTTATTCAAAGCGGGGATATTAGTTGATTGTCGTATTTAGAAGGGCTCTTCTTTTGTTCATTTTTACTACCCAATTAAATTCTAAAATGCTTCTCTCTACCGTAAGCAAACACAGTGCCTAATCTCTTCTTAAGCCGCAAATCTAGTTCTAGGCACTTTAAAACAAAAAGAAGATTGTGCCCTTGGCTAACGAAAAAATCAGGGTGAGATTCTAATGAAATCATGTTATTCACCCTACTCCTACCAAGCTTAGCGGTTAATTTCCTATAGAGATAAAGCAATAGATAGTCGCGCCAAGTAGGATACTTATTTAATTCATTGTCGTAAGCATGTGTCATTTCATGCAGCAATGTGATTATCTTATCCTTCTCATGCCGTCCCCGGAAAAGACGTATGACTTTGTTGTCATAATCGCATTCGGCAGTATGATTAGCGTCTTTCTTGCGTGGCGTTGTTACTTCAATTGAATATTTCTTTACTATACTGATATAAGGAAGATCACTATAGAAGTTACCCTCTCCCTCTACTTCAACCGCAGTAATACGGCTCTTTTCAAATTTGGTAAGAGTCAAATCATCAAAATACTTCCCTTCAAGCTCTGCCAATAAAAACCTGCTTCTTAATGCTTGCTTAGACAACTTCTCAGTGCCCATCTTCGTATATCGCTTACTCATTAATCAATAACTCCTGAAATTCATATTGTCCCTTTTCGCCAAGTCTGTTGACTATCGCATTTATTCCCTTAATGATCCTGGCGTCTTTTCTATAATCTCTTGCCTTTGTTAAAATTGTTCTTATTATTTCATTCCAGAAAAATAGTTGTCCTACAGCCCTTTCATCTTGCAAAAGTTGATTTAGTAATTCAAGAACAACAACTGGACTTTCTGATACTTTTGATGATAGATATTCTAGAAACTCGCGCTCATTAAAATGCTTATACATATACGGAACTATGGGTTTAATGAGATCGATTACATTATCTATTTTCTCGGGGCAATCTTTGAGCCATCTAATAAAACTGCCAATCTCATCATCTTTACAATTTTTAATTCTATGCTCCCATAATAATCTTACCCTTTTCCATTCCTCAGAATCAGTTTTAGGTAAATTGCGGCTAATAGCTGTTCCCATAAACCATATGGCATGCCCCCTCGTTTCGACTGAAGCTTTTCTAAAGAACTTACCTACTCTGCCAGCTTCATCAATATTCTCTAGTTTCCTCCAGTACGCTATCATTAAATGTTCGGCAAGATGTTGATCGTATCGCTCCCCCTTATCCTCTTTGGACTGCGCTGGAGGCAATTCTTCTATAGCCTTGTCGTAATCTTTGCCCAACCACTCATAAAGTAAGTTATAAACACCGTGAAAACCTACGTAACCCTGCCATTGGCCTTCCCAAAAGGCTTGACGGCCCGCTCTCTTAGGGAATAGCTTATCTTTTAGCAACATTTCCTTAACCCATTCCTGGTCGAGATAACATAAATGCGGCAAAAATCTCCCGTAACTTGATTGAACAGATGAACTAGTCTCATCATCAAGGCGCTTGGTAAAGAATTCTTTGTACCTATCCATTCTTTTACCCGGAGGAAATGGCCCTTTGCCTTCTTCCTTCTTTTTTTCTTCAGGAGATTGCATTCGCGCACGCCTTAATGCATGTTGAATGAGAGCGCACATTGCCTTCCCCCTATTAGAATTAATACAATATGTAACGTAATCCATGTTATTTGCTGCTGGGCCATATTCTTTTTCAGAAATTTCAGTTGGATCATTGTCTTTCAAAATCAGATCTTGCAGCACGGCCTGCGTTCTATTCATCACTTCTTCGCTAAAATCAAAGCTATCTTTCATTACAAGCGCTTCAACAAATGTGGCTATCGCTCCCCTAAACCATGAATACTCACCTATATCAAACCGATCAAATCGCAAATCGATAACAGGCTCATCAGAATATTTAAGAGCATCCTCTATGAGCTTTATTACCACGGGCAAATTAAAAACTTTATCAGATTTTATTGCTTCTTCCAAACCGCGCATCAAGCCGGAAAGATAGGCCGGGAATATCTTCGTATCGAGAAATAACCCTGCGCTATTAGCGTATGGGATTGGATTATCCTTAACAACCTCTTGGAATATCCTAGATACTCCCTCGGGTGAAGGCCCCATCATATCGTAAGGAGGCTGTAGATTGCTCTTTATCCAACCAATAAATTGCTCAACAGACATAGCCTGAATTTGCTCTTTCGTCAACGAACTCGTTGGACCAGTCCATGAGGAGTGATAGCTAAGGAAGTCTGGATGATCAATCTTACCCAATTCGTCCCCAAAATCACTCAATAAGCGCTTGAACTCAGCAAGGTCTTCATCCTCATCCAAATATTTCTGTATCATGCTAATGCGGCGTGCCTGCCAATATCTTTTGTATTTCTTTGCGCGCTCCTCGTCTGTTTCTTTGGTAATGCTTTTTTCATCTATATCTAATATAGCGGAAACAAACGCCTTTTTCTGAGCGACAGTTAAAACCGAGAATTTCTCTTCAACCAATTTGAAGAACTCATGATGGATATGGATATCGTCAAGATTATCTTTTTGGCATATTAAATCTTGCGCCAAATCATCAAATTTACTCATCCTGATAGCGTTAATGGCTATCCTTCTAAAGATCTGACATTCGTCAGCAAGATATCGCTGGATGACCTTGCGGGCTTCCGCAGAATTCAATGCCAGCATTTTTTGCAATGCGTCTCTCGCTATGTCAACAAGAATATCTCTCGGCCGATCAAAGTCCCATTTTTGCGAGCTATCCTCTATAGAGGGACGCCATCCTATTGAATCGTCGCTCCCCTCTTTTCCGCCAGACTCCGCTAAGATTGCTTCCTTAAGCCGTTCTTCTATAATGCCTAAGAGAATAACGGGATTAGACTCGCTAAGCTTCGAAAAATGTTTCTTTATAATCTCTTTAAAGTAAAAAGCATCAAACCTAAATTTTGCTTCCTGCCTCTCAAGTCTAGTTCCGCTTATAACCGACAATAATTTAAAAGCGCCATCATAACATTCGATGGCCATAAGTTTCCCAAACAAATCGTCAATATCATACTTGACTCTGCCTACATATTTTGCATCGAGCCATTTGTCAAATAGCTCAATAATATCTTTGTGGTTATCAGCTATAAACTTATCTGGCATTTTAAGAATAGCCCGAATACACTCGTCGACCGCGGAGCAATTATCCGTGTTTATGCTTCTTATTACCGCCAACACTTTCTCGGGAATTCGATCCGCGACTTTAATTAGGTATTTCCCAGGCCACCAAATAGGAAATTGAATAAGCTTGCCATCATCTATTAGCCGTGGCTCTGGAATATCCGTGAATGCCTTAAGCTCAAGGAGAAAATCAAACCATCCCGGCTTGTCTAGTTTCTTAAAGAAATACTCGTACTGAGCGGGTTTAGACAAAAGATCTAATATCGCGGCTTTATCGATTCTTTTATTCATGTGGCGGCTTTTCGAGTTTCATTATCTCGTCAATGATTGAAGCGGTACTAAAAAAAGGCCTCAATACCATTAAAACGCATCTTTGAATTTCTTCCCACTGCGCCCTAAAATCAGCTTCATCTATCCTTTTGTCATTAGAGTAGTGGGAAACTTTAACAAAATACTTGTGGCAATTATGCCAACGCATTATCGCTTCTTTAATCCGTTTCTGAACAAAATCCTGGAGCAGCGACAGCTCCTCTTCTCTGCCAAAATAGCTTTTCAAAACTTGCTTTGTCGTCAACGGCTCCCCCTTAAGACAAAGTTTTAACTCTCTACTAAGGTCAGCGAACTTCCCATCAAGATAATCTACATACCCCTGTTTATCATCGGTTTCTCCAGGAATGCTAGATAATAAACTATTGAAGTTTTCCGATAATCTGGCTATGAGCGCGCTTTGCTCGCTAGTGAAATCCGTTCCGGAAGCCACGGCTATCTTGTCCTGCGCATTGCGTATCAGAATATTTGTAAGATGTCTAATGGAATTGGCGGCTTGCGCAAAACGGTCAGGATTTTCTATATCACTCAATGCTCTCCGGACACCTTTTACAATATCTACTAGAGCTGAGTCAATTTGGGATAATAGAGATATTAGCTCAAGGTCGGTGCTGCTAAATATTTGAGGCGGGCTACCCGAATCTTCTTTTGGAGCTAAGCTTTCACCTTGTTCCATTGGCTAGAAATCCTTTTCAAGACGCCTAAGTTTATCTATTATTCGGGGTGACGGTTGAGGCCTGATGTCATGCTCCCAAATTCTCAACGTAGACCATCCCAACTTTTTTAGCGCTTGGCTTACTGTCTTATGCCGCTCCCTATTAGCGTTAATTTTTGCGAACCAATACCGCTTTTTTGTGCTCGGCATCCGGCAATGTTGAAAACATCCGTGCCAAAAGCAACCATCCACAAAGACGGCTAAACGCAACTTTGGAAAAACGAAATCCGGCTTGCCAATTATGTTCGAACCCCGTCGCCACCCCTTAATACCCAATATCCTGAAACACTTGATCAGTTGAAGCTCTGTAGAGCGATTGCCCCTTGACCTAACCTGCGCCATAATCCGAGATCTAGCCTTAGAAACCACGTTATCCATGACAATCAAAGCGAAATGAACGTTCTTGGTTTCTTTAAAAGCAGCTTACCTTCAAGCAGAGATTTGGCGGGAATACTAGCAGCTTGGAGCAACTTGTTAAAATCGGTGTCTCCCTGGATAGGAGGTATTTGCCCAGCGTAAAGGTTGTCCACCTCCAACGGTCGAATCCCTGAATCCGAGCTATTCATGTAGCGCAAACTCAAAATATTCACTTCTTTAAGAGCTTTGGAAATTAGTTTCCGTAGATTAAGGTCTGTTGTGGTCGAAATATACGTCGCCAACGCATCCTGAAGAATCCAAACGGTCTGCCCGCCCCAAGCCTTTCCAATTTGAGATTTAACTATCAGCTGACTCACCATGCGCGCCCACACCTGTCTATAATTGATCCCGGGGGCTTCGTGCGTTTGCCCGAGAACCGCTTTCCGAAAAGCCTGCTGAATGGTCGTACCTTTAGTTTTATTTCCGCCAGAAGTGCTCGAAGTCATAACTTCAATAATAAGAGGCTGACCATCCGGGTATTCCTCTATATATTTGCGTCCTTTGCGACTAGCAAGAGTGTAGCCATTTTTAATCAAAATCGGTTCTAGCTTTCGCTCTGTCATCTTGACTTGTTCAGCGGCTTCTGACAATAGCTTTGGGCGAACAGCGCAAATGATATAATCAAAAGTATAGTCAAATGTTTTGTCCGCTTCGTCATCGTCTCCAGAATCCTCGGAATACTTAATTTTAACCTCTGACCAAACACCAGCTTTACACGGTAAAGCGGAAGGCGCAAAACGACTCAGAAGGCTCTCGCAGAAATCCTCATGCGTCGTATGCCCCTTCCCTTTATCCAAAACAAATAAACGACGAGGACAAACAACCCAAGCTTGATCGGAAGTTAAAAGAGAACAGACACCCGCCGGAATATCATTCTTCCTTCCTTCAAAAAAATTAATCAACTCGCGATCCTGAGAAGACTTAAGATGCAAAAAGGATTGGTAGCGATTGCCGCCTCCATCGCACATTTGCCCCATAAAAGGGCACAAACACTTTTTTCTATACTTTATTGCTTCTGCGCTTTTATCTTCCGTTAAATAACCAAAAAGCTCATAAATTTTTGAACTCATAATAAAACCTTTACGATTTGCGTTGCGACTACTTGAGCGAGCGGCGGTGGAACTGAATTAGCGACAAGGCGATGCTGATCAAGATTTCTAACCGTTCCTGATCTGCTGCGAACAGGACCGCAGAGAATATGCTCATCTGGATATCCATGCAATCGCAGGTACTCACGAGGCGTCAAATATCTATCCTCCAAAGGATGAAAAAATATCTCGCCACATCTTAAGGTCAATGACGGTTCGAGACGATGAAGTCGTCGATATTTAGTTGTGTCTTTTTTTGTCAGATTCCGCTTTAATTCGGGTGACGCATTAAGTGTTCCAGCCAAAAAGCCGCCTTCCAAAACTGGATGAATACGCTCCCTGTCGCGATCAGGTGTCACATCGATATGATTAGGAATAATTGGCGTTTCGCCCTTCTTGACAGGTTTTGGCAAATCGTTTATGACTTCCCCAGAACCTACATATGGTTTCAAAGCAAAAAGCGGCGTTTCCTCAGGATTGGCGTCATGAGTCGGAGCAGGAAAAGAAAAACCGTTTTTCCCCTTAATCGCTACGATAAATACGCGCTCTCGAACTTGCGGAACTCCATAATCAGCGGCGCAAAGCACAGCCCACTTAATACAATAGCCTAACTTTTCAAGCTCATGCGTAAAACGCTTAAAAACACCCCCTCGCTCGCCCTTCTCATCAGGCGCGCTCAAAAGTCCCTTAACCTGCTCCAATAAAATCACTCTGGGCTTTAGGTAAGCGGCGAAACGAACCATTTGAAAAAGCAAAAGGCCTCGCTCATCACCAAGAGATCCTCTCTTGCCAATCAAAGAAAACGCCTGACACGGAGGACCACCATGCAACAAATCAATGCCTGGCTTGCCAACTGAATGTGGATCGATATTTCGGATATCTGCTTCGATTACTTTAAGATCAGACTTTTTCCTCTGCGCATTAAACCGAAGAGTTTCTGCCGCATTGGGGTCAAATTCAACAGAAACAAGATTCTTAAAACCAGCAGCCTCAACGCCAATATCCATTCCCCCGCCACCGCTAAAAAGCGATATTGATGTAAAATTCCACTTCTCTTGGCGAGAAAGAGATCTTTTCTTTTCGGGTAATTTATTTGTTTTTTTCTTGGAATATTGCATGTCTTGCAATCCTATATCTTCGAAACTATGATTATTTATTTGGCAATTGCTATCGTAGTAAGTAAACAAAAAACCCTCGCCTTTTAAGCGAAGGTTTTAATTATATTAACGTGGCAGTTCCCCCTTCGAAACATACCACCTAGTTATCTTATATAATTTATATACTAAAAAATAACCTGTGTCAATATCTTTAGTGAACTCTCCCGCCATAGTTTACGTCGCTCCTTAAACATCGTAACATAACTGCTTTATTATACCCCTTTTGCGCCTATTTCACAATCAAAAACGCCCCTCTATTAACTTGCTATATCGCCAAACCTATGCCTATATTGTCATGAGGGAATCGAGACGATGAAAGAGCATATATCCGCCAGAATCGCCAAGCTGCAGAGTGCCTCGTTTAAGGAGCTAAACCAGGCTTATAAGGAGCTCTTTGGCAAAGCTGAAACTGCGAGCCATAAAACGTACTTGTTCCGCAGGATCGCTTACAAGCTGCAGGAACTTGAATATGGCGGCTTATCGAAAAAGGCAAAGGTTAGCCTAAAAGCGCTTGTTGAGAAATACGATCCCATCAATAACGCTGCTTTTAGGCCTGCACCATCACGGCCTAATACGCCTAATACCAAAGATAGGCGCCTCCCTATTCCCGGAACTATAATTAACAAGGAATACAAAGGTATGCGTTACACAGTGAAAGTTTTGGAAAACGGCTTCGAATACAAAAGCAAAATATATAGCTCGCTTTCGGCAATCGCAAAAGAGATTACGAGAGCACATTGGAACGGATACTTATTCTTTAGCCTATGAAGACAGACAAGGAGATTAAACGAGTCTTATGCGCGATCTACACACGCGTCTCGACCTCTGAGGGACTAGAACAGGCTTTTACTTCTTTGGATAACCAGCGCGAGTCTGCTGAAAACTACATTCAAAGCCAAAAATCAGAAGGCTGGGTCGCACTACCGCAACGTTACGATGACGGCGGCTACACTGGCGCCAATACTGACCGCCCTGCCCTGCAAAAGCTCATCGCCGATATCAAAGAAGGTAAAATAGACTGTGTTATTGTTTATAAGGTGGATCGTCTGTCGCGATCTCTGCTTGATTTCAGTCAATTGCTTGAGTTCTTCGACCAAAACAATGTAACGTTCGTTTCCACAACGCAACATTTCAATACTCGCACCTCAATGGGACGCCTGACTTTGAATATCCTTTCATCATTTTCCCAATTTGAGCGCGAGATTATCTCAGAGCGCACACGTGACAAGATGGGTGCCGCCAAAAGGAAAGGTAAATGGATCGGTGGTAAGCCGCCTTTGGGCTATGATCTCGACAAAGTAAACCACAAGCTCATCATTAATCCGCAGGAAGCGCGAATAGTAAGAGAGATCTTCAATCTCTATCTTGAAAAACGCTCCCTGCTTTCGGTAGCGATGGCGTTAAACGAAAAAGGCTACAAAACAAAAACTCATGCCACGCTTCAAGGCAAGAAATATGGTGGCGTTAGCCTGAAAAGTACAAACATACAACTAACATTGAAGAATCCGTTCTATATCGGAAAAGTAAGCTACCATGGCGAACTTTATCCGGGTGAACAGGACCGGATCATATCTGATGAACTCTTCCAAAAAGCACAAGCCATATTGGCAGATAACCGACGGGAACGCAAAAT
>Ga0116142_10005319_pt1 | contig 11679 bp, 10 predicted proteins | sample AD_UKC033_MetaG_FD_89785 | JGI IMG/M metagenome (GOLD analysis project Ga0116142, IMG submission 89785) | Active sludge microbial communities of municipal wastewater-treating anaerobic digesters from USA - AD_UKC033_MetaG | ecosystem: Engineered > Bioreactor > Anaerobic > Digestate | place: USA... | reverse complement strand
TGCAGGGTCAGCCATTCGCCGATGGCGTCGTCGCCGTCGGCGAGCAGACGATCGCGCCAGCGTTCGACGTGGTGCAGGTCGGCGGCAGCGCGGCGCATCTGCGCGCGGTCGTGGGCCAGCGCGGCGCGCAGCGGCGCAAGCGCGTCCTCGTCGAGCCGGCGCATCTGCTTGGCGAGGAACTGGACTTGGCGCTTGCGCGCGATCTGCTGGCTCACCGCGCGCGCGCGGCGCACCTCGTCGACGAGGTCGGCATCGAGCGGCATGCGCACGAGTTCGGCGTCGGGCAAGGCGACCAGCGCCTCGGCGAGGGCGAACACGGCCAGCGCCTCGCGGCGCAACTGGCTGCGACTGGGGCCGTCGAAGGTATCGTCGTCGGTCGGATCGAAGGACATCGGCGGTGGCCGCGCGTGGCGGCGCCTGCTGGAAACAGAACGGTGGCGGAGGATACGGCGTGACGGATGTGATGGCCAACCGCGAACCCAGCCTGGTCGAACTCGACCGCCTGGCGACGCTCGGCGAGGACGTGCTGAAGCGCTGCCGCGCAAAGGGCGCAAGCGAAGTCGATCTCGGCATCAGCGTCGACGAGGGCCTCGACGTCGGCGTACGCCTCGGCGAGGTCGAGTCGATCGTGCGCACGCGCGATCGCGGCCTGACCCTCACCGTGTACTTCGGCAAGCGCAAGGGCTCGGCGAGCACGGCCGACCTCAGCGCCGACTCGATCGCCAAGACCATCGACCACGCCTGCGCCATCGCGCGCCACACCGAGGAGGATCCGTGCAACGGCCTCGCTGATCCGGCCCTGCTCGCGCGCGAATTTCCCGATCTCGACCTCTGGCATCCATGGGACATCGACGCCACCCAGGCCATCGAACTTGCACTGGAATGCGAGGAGGCCGGGCGGGCCTTCGATGCACGCATCGACAATTCTGAAGGTGCCAACGTGCAGGTCGCTTCGTCGGTCTCGGTTGGCATGACCTCCCATGGTTTCATCTCGCGCGAGCGCGACACGCGCCACACGATCTCGCTGGCCCTGCTGGCGGAAGACGAAGCCGGCATGCAGCGCGACTACTGGTACGAATCCGTGCGCGCGGCCGGGGACTTCCCCGCCATCGCCTCGATCGGCCGCAAGGCCGCCGAGCGCACGCTTGCCCGCCTCGGCGCGCGCCCGATCGGTACGCGCCAGTGCCCGGTGTTGTTCGCACCGACAGCCGCACGCAGCCTGATCGGTCATTTCCTCTCCGCCGTCAGCGGCGGTGCGCTGTACCGCCGCGCCAGCTTCCTGCTCGATCACCTCGGCCGGCGCGTGTTCCCGGATTTCGTGCAGATCGCCGAACGTCCGCACCTGCGCCGTGGCCATGGCTCGTCCGTCTTCGATGCCGAAGGCGTGGCCACGCGCGACTCCGACCTGGTCCGGGATGGAATCCTCGAGCGCTACATCCTCGGCAGCTATTCGGCGCGCAAGCTCGGCATGACCAGCACCGGCAATGCCGGCGGCGTGCACAACATCCTCGTCATGCCGGGCGAGCATGGTTTCGACGCACTGGTCGAACGCATGGGCAGCGGCCTCGTCGTCACCGAGCTGATGGGGCAGGGCGTGTCGCTGATCACCGGTGACTACTCGCGCGGCGCATCGGGCTTCTGGGTCGAGAACGGCCGCATCGCCCATCCGGTCGAGGAGATCACGATCGCCTCGAACCTGCGCGACATGTTCGAGGCCATCGAGGCGGTCGGCAACGACGTCGACCGCCGCTCACACCTCTTGACCGGCTCGATCCTGGTCGGGCGCATGACCGTCGCCGGGAGTTGAATGCGTCGGACGGGCGCCGTGAGGGGTGGGCCAGCCGTCGGCGGGCGTGACTTCCTGCGCTTGAACGGATCCGGTGTTGGCCGCATTGTCGGCCTGGCGACATTCCTGTCGCACCGAGGAGACCCGCGATGACCGAAGAATCCGTTCCGCAGGCCACACAGGTTCCCGAAGTGGCGCCGGTTGGCGAGGAGCGCACTTGGGCGCTGCTCGGCCATCTGTCGGCGTTGTCGGCCTTCATCGTCGGCATCGGCGGCGTGCTCGGCCCGCTCATCATCTGGCTGGTCAAGCGCGACACCCTGCCGTTCGCCGCCGATCAGGCCAAGGAGGCGCTGAACTTCAACATCACCGTGCTGATCGTTGCGCTGGCCTTGGTCGTGCTGACCGTGTTCACCTTCGGCATCGGCATCTTCCTGACCCTGCCGATCGGCATCATCGTCTTCATCGGCTGGCTGGTGCTGACGATCATCGCCGCGATCAATGCCAACAACGGCGTGCGCTACCGCTATCCGCTGACGTTGCGCCTGGTGCAGTGACCAGCATGCGCTGGCGGCCGTCGCTGGTGGCGGCGGTCGCCAGCGGGCGCTTCAGTGCGCGGTCGATCGTGAATGCAACGATGATCCTGCAGGTAGCTCCGCTCCTGCGGAGTCGGGCCAGGCTTGAGGTTCGAACGCTCCCCGTCATTGGGAATCAAAAGGTTGGGGCCGTCCTGTGCGGGCGCAGCTCGGCGTTGCGCCGGCTCGACAGACGGCCAGTCTGGCTTCACCGTCGCGCCTTGATATGCGCCCGCACAGGACGGTGACGCCGTTGTGGGATCGATCAGAACATCCCTGCGTTGACTCAGTTCTCGCGCGAGGCAATGAAGCGTGCGAGATCACGCAGGTGTCTGGCCGATTCACCAAAGCGATCGAGGCAGGCAAGGGCTTCGGCGGTAAGCGCAGCAAGCGTCGCGTGCGAAGCGTCGAGGCCGAGAATGGCCGGGTAGGTCGGCTTGTCGTTGGCGACGTCCTTGCCCGGAGTCTTGCCGATGCGGGTCGCTTCGCCCTCGATGTCGAGAATGTCGTCCCGGATCTGGAAGGCGAGGCCGACACAGTGCGCGTGGCGTTCGAGTGCGGCGAGCACGTCGGCATCGCGGGCGCCTGCGGCGAGGGCGCCGAGGCGTACCGATGCACGGATCAGGGCGCCGGTCTTGTGCACATGCATGCGCTCGAGTTCGGCCGCGTCCAGCTTCACGCCAACTGCCGAGAGGTCGAAGGCCTGGCCTCCGGCCATGCCGTGCGAACCGCAGGCTGCGGCAAGCACGCGCAGCATCTCCACGCGCGTAGCTGCGTCGATGGCCGCTGTGCCTTCGGCGAGGACCTCGAAGGCCAGCGCCTGCAGCGCGTCGCCGGCGAGGATCGCCATCGCCTCGCCGTGTACGATGTGGCAAGTCGGCCGGCCACGACGCAATGCATCGTCATCCATCGCCGGCAGGTCATCATGCACCAGCGAATAGGCATGAATGATCTCGACCGCTGCGGCCGAGGCATCGATGGCATCGGGTGTCGCGCCGAACACCGCGCCACTTGCGTAGGCGAGCAGTGGCCGCATGCGCTTGCCGCCGCCGAGCACTGCATAGCGCATTGCCGCGTGCAGGTCATGCGGCGGTTGCGCCACATCGGGCAGAACCCGTTCCAGCACCGCATCGGCCCGTGCTGACAGCGCGATCAGTTCCGGACTCAGTTCACTCACGGACAATCCCGGAGACGACGGCTTGTTGAAACGCACGAGGGTACCGGCCACATCGCCCCGCCGCCCAATTCATCAAACCGGCAACAATGCCGGAAGAACGATGCTTCACTTCAAGAGTGCGACCAAGGAAGGCCGCTTCTGGCCTTGCGGGTGATCGAGCGCGTACCGACACATCGCGCTCCCCGGGGCAGCAATCGAGGGTGATTGCAAAAGCCAAGGCCTACGGCACATCGGGACTGAACGGCTCTGCCGAATCCGGTCTTGCTGGATCAAGCAACTGCTGCACACGCAGTTCAGCCTGCTCGAGAGCGCCCTGGCAGCTGCGGAAGAGGGCGATGCCGCGTTCGAACGACTTCAGGGAATCGTCGAGCCCCATGTCGCCCTGTTCCATGCGCGCGACGAGTTGCTCGAGTTCGTCGAGCGACTGCTCGAAGGCGGCGATCTGGTTCGATTCCGACGGCAGGGACGGTGACATGGCGCGAAGGCTAGCTGCCCGGTTCGGCCCGGTCAACGTGCGGGCACCAGCGCACGCCGAGTTCAAGTGCCTCGAACAGGGCGCGCCCCTCGCTGCCGAGCCAGAAGTCGGCCACGGCGAGCAGTGTGCCGTGGGAGTCGAGGATGAGTGGCAGGCGCCCACGCTCCCACGGTGGAATGCCGGCTTCCTGAAACAGGTCGCGCAGGTCGCGGTGATGGGAGCCGACGTTCAGGCGCAGGCTTTCGCCGCCTCGACGGAAACGCACGCGCAGGGTTTCATGCAAGGGAGTCGCGAGTGCAGCCCCTGCGGCATCGACGAGTTGCAGCTGGCCCAGTGCGGCCGGCAGCTCGAGTGGACGCCCGTCCCAGGACTTGTCCCAGGTTGCCGGCACCATTTCGATCGGCCGTCGTGCATGGACGAGATCGCGGTAGCGGCGCAGCTCGCTGCCAGGCCAGCGCACGCAGGGCAACTTGTCCTCGCCGGCCTCGCCAAGCTGGCGCATCAGTTCGCCGACCTGATGCTGGGTCGGTTCGGGCAGACCGAGTTCGCGCAACCAGCGGCGCAACACGGGATCGCGCAAGGCGTCGGGCAGGGCGAGCCACTCGCGGTAGCGCAGCGTATGCGGATCGAGGCCCTGGATCTGTGCGAGTGCGCGCGCGGCTTCGGCTTCGATGAAGTCGGCAGCTGCACGCACCCAGGTTGCGCTCTGTGCGATGCTGGCATCAGCCTCTGGCCAGCGCCGGCGCAGGCGCGGCATCACGTCGAGCCGCAGGTAGTTGCGGTCGAACACCGGGTCGGCGTTGCTCGGGTCGTGCACCCAGTTGAGCTGGTGGTGTTCCGCGTAGGAATGCAGGGCTGCGCGTGACAGCGAAAGCAGCGGGCGCCAGGCCAGCCCTTGGCCGAAACGGCGCAGTGGGCGCATCGCCGCAAGGCCCTCGGGGCCGGCGCCGCGCAACAGCTTGAGCAGGACCGTTTCGGCCTGGTCGTCGCGGTGATGGGCGAAGGCAACGATTTCTTCCGCGCGCAACTCATCCTGCAAAGCCGTGTGACGCATGCGCCGCGCCGCTGCTTCGAGGCCGAGGCCGCTGCCACGCGGCACGTCGACCCGCACGCTGGCGAAGTCGATCGAGAGATCAGCGGCAATGCGCGCACAGCGCTGAGTCCACTCGTCGCTGTCGACGTACAAACCGTGGTCGACGTGGATCGCACGCAGGCCGCGCGCGCGCGCGGCGGGCAGCGCAGCGAGTCCGTGCAGCAGGACGCTGGAATCGAGGCCGCCGCTGAAGGCGACCGCCAGCGGGCCGTCGGGCAGGGCGGCGAGCGCAGGTTCGAGAACGTCGCGCAGACGACGATTCACGGGCAAACCCGTTCTCTGATCGCCGTCAGTCGTGCCGCACGCACGGCGCAGCTCAGGCCCATGAACAGACGACCTTGCCGCACTGGCCGGCTTCCATCAGGTCAAAGCCCTTCTGGAAATCGTCGATGTGGATCTGGTGGGTCAGCACTTTCTGCAGCGGGAAACCGGTCAGCAGCATCTGGGTCATCTTGTACCAGGTCTCGTACATGCGCCGGCCGTAGATGCCGTGCATGACCAGGCCCTTGAAGATGACCTTGTCCCAGTCGATGCCGGCTCCTTTGGGCAGGATGCCGAGCAGGGCCATGCGACCGCCGTGGTACATGCACTCGAGCATGTCGTTGAAGGCGTGCGGGTTGCCGCTCATTTCCATGCCGACGTCGAAACCTTCGATGTGCAAGTCCCTGACGACGTCGCGCAGCGATTGCTTGGAGACATTGACCACGCGCGTCGCGCCCATGTCGGCAGCGAGCTTGAGGCGGTAGTCGTTGACGTCGGTGACGACGACGTTGCGTGCGCCGACATGCTTGGCGATGCCGGCTGCGATGATGCCGATCGGGCCAGCGCCGGTGATGAGCACATCCTCGCCGATCAGATCGAACTCCAGGGCGACGTGGGCGGCATTGCCGTAGGGATCGAAGAACGCGGCCAGTTCGGACGGGATCTGGTCCGGGATTGGCCAAAGGTTCGACGCCGGCATCGCGATGTACTCGGCGAAGGCGCCGTTGCGGTTCACGCCGATGCCGATCGTGTGCGGACACAGGTGTTGTTTGCCGGCACGGCAGTTGCGGCACACACCACAGACGAGGTGGCCTTCGGCCGAGACGCGCTGGCCGATCTCGTAGCCGGTGACGCCGGCGCCCTTGTCGACGACGCGTCCGACGAATTCGTGACCGATGACGAGGCCTGGCTTGATCGTGCGCTGCGACCAGGCATCCCACAGGTAGATATGCAGGTCGGTGCCGCAGATCGCGGTCTTCTCGAGCTTGATGAGTACGTCGTTCGGGCCGATCGTCGGCAGCGGCACCCGTTCCATCCAGATCCCCTTGGCGGCCTCACGCTTGACCAGCGCCTTCATCGTGTTGCTCATGGCAGATACCTGGATGCAAAGCGCTGATTATACGGCGCCGGTCCGGTCGGTGAGGGTGTTCGCTGGACGATCCGAATGCTAGACTCGACGGCCCTTCGGCCGTTGCATGCGCCACCGCCAGTCTCTTCCCGGGCCTGCGGACAGCATCGATGGACGTGCACGGACAGCAGACCTGCGTGACCCGTCGCTTCATCGGCGGGCAGCGATGTGGTGGAAGGCTTGACTACGACCCCCTCCCATGCGAACCGGAGTTCCTTTGCCCATGTACAAGAACGCCCTAGCTATTGCCCTCGGCCTGCTCGTTGCGGACGCGGCGATCGCGCAAAACACGCTGTCCCACAGCAACAACGCGCAGGTGGTGCCCACCAGCCAGGCTCCCATGCCGACCGGCACCTTCGACCTTACGCAGAGCGGCTCGTTCGACATCACCCTGCAGAACTCCGTGTCATGCAATGACGGCGGCATCCATACGGACAATTACTACTACCGCCGTTTCGACCTTGATACCCATTTCGCGGCAACCGGCACCGTCACCATCGCCAGCGTGGACATTGGCGTCGAGCAGGCGGCGGCGGGCTCCGGTGGCACCCAGCCGCTGACGCTCAACCTGTACGCGATCCCGAACGCGTCGACGTTGACCGTGGCCAATCTCGGCGCGCCGATCGCCACGCAAACCGTCGGCGTGGCGGACGGCGGCCTCGTCCTGCTCAATATTCCGATTGCCGCCTCGCTCAACGGCACGACGCATGACCTCGTCGTCGAGGTGTACTCGCCGGATGGGGGCACTGCGAATCACTCGTTCTTCATCGGCTCGAATGCCACGGCATCGATCAATCCGGCCGGTGCGCCGTCGTACCTGCGCGCTCCGGATTGCTCGGTTACCGAACCGACCCCAACGAGCTCGATCGGCTTCCCGACCATGAACATCGTCATGGTCGTCCATGCCACCACGCTTCCGGTAGGCCTGCAGAGCTTCGGCGTCGACTGATCCGGCACATCCGCTCGGCGTCACCAGCGAAAACGCCCGGCTTGCCGGGCGTTTTCGTCGGTGCTGGCTGCATTCAGAGAGCGCTGGCGCCAACCGGGGCCGATGACTGGTTGACCAAGGCCACGGCCGCCGTCTGTTCCATCGACTGGTGGAAGTGGAAGCCCTGCAGGCGGTCGCTGCCTGCGGACTGGAACCAGGCGAGCTGGGCGGCCGTCTCGATGCCCTCGGCGACGACGTCGAGGCCAAGGCTGTGGGCCAGGGCGAGCATCGCGCGCACGATCGCTGCGTCGCGCGGGTCGACCAGTACGTCGACGACGAAGCTGCGATCGATCTTGATGCCGTCAAACGGCAGCTGGCGCAAGTGCTTCAGTGACGAGAAGCCTGTGCCGAAGTCGTCGAGCACGACGCGCACACCGATGTCGCGCAGGCGGTCGAGGCTGACGATTGCTCGCTCGGGCAATTCGAGTGCGATCGATTCGACGATTTCGAGTTCGAGGCAGGACGGGGCGAGGCCGATGCGCTGCAGCAGTGCGGCGAGGACATCGGGGAAGTCACGGCGCTGGAAGCTGTGCGCCGAAATGTTGACCGCGACCGGTATCGGGTCCCGCCCGGGTTTCTGCCAGGCGAGCGCAGACCGGCAGGCGTGTTCGAGCACCCAGGCATCGAGTGCCTCGATCATGCCGAGCGGCTCGAATTCGTTGATGAACGCGTCGGGCAGCAGGCGTCCGCAGGTCGGGTGCTGCCAGCGCACCAATGCCTCGAAGCCGCAGATTTCCAGGTCCCAACCGCCAAGGATCGGTTGGAACTCGAGGATGAACTCGCCACGCGCGAATGCATTGCGCAGCTCGGACTGCAGGAGCAGGCGCTGTTCGATCTCAGTGTCGATGTCGAGACTGAAGAAGCGGTAGCGCATGGCGCCCTCGCGTTGCGAGCGCGCGCGTGCTTTTTCCGCGCAGGAATAGAGTTGATCCGCGGCCGCCGAATTGGTCGGGGTACTGGCGATGCCTATGCTGGCCTCGAGCGCGATTTCCCGGCCGTTCCAGAACAATGGGCGCGAGAGCAGGTCGAGCACTTCCTCGGCGATGCGACCGGCTCCGGCTTCGATTCCGAAACCCGTGCCATGCAGGGCGAAATGGTCGGAGTCGGGGCGGGCGGCCAGCAGGCCGCGGGTACGTGCGACTTCCTCGATGCGTTCGGCGGCGGTGGTCAGGGCAAGATCGACGCCATCCATGCCGAATGCGGCGGCGACCGTGCCGAGGTTGTCTACCCGCACCAGCAGCAGCGAAGTGCTCTGGCCGGCTTTGATCTGATGGTCGATGTGCTGGAGCAGATTGTGTCGGTTCGGCAAGCCCGTCAACGGATCGAAATGGCGCAGGTGAGCAGCTGCGTCGGTCGCGCGCTCGGCGCGCTCGCGCTCGTCCTCGAGCAGCCAGATGACCAGCCCGAAGCCGATGAAGAGCTGGGTGACCGCGCCGGGTACGGATGTGTACCGCAGCCACGACCACGGCGGTTGGCCGGATGCCTGCGCGACATAGGCGCCGAAGACGTGCAGCAGGTCGAGACCGTAGACGATCAGGGCAATTGCGGTCAGGCGCGACCCGAAGCGGTTCCAGCCCCAGTGCCGCAAGATCGCCACGCCGAGGGCGACCCCGGCGACGCCTGTCAGCAGATAGCGCAGGCCGACGCGCAGGAGCATGCGTTCCTGCGCGGCCGACGGGTCGAAGGCGAAGGCGAAGACACTCAATAGACCCAGGGCGACGGCGAGCGTCAACGCTTGCACGATGCTGGCGCGCGCTGGTGCGCGGTTGCGCCAAATGGTCAGCGTGCCGATCACGAGCAAGGCTATTTGCACGTATGCCGCGCCGAGCGACAGGCTCGACAGCAGCAGGCGCAGGGGGTGACTTGCCGGAAACCTGGCCTGCAGCACGATCGAGGTGCCGGCGGTGGCGAGATAGATCGCCAGGGCGAGGAAGCTCAGCGACCAGAAGCGCAGGTAGTCGTGGCGGAACAGGCCGTGGTAGTGGGCAAAGACCGCACTCTGCACGAGCGCGATCACGGCGCCGGTGCCGTACAGGACGATGTCGAGGACTCCCCAGTCGCTCATGCGGCTGATCCGCAGCGTCGAAGTGACGGCGTATTGAGCCGATGCCGGGGGGCTTTGTCAAAACAACGGGCTCCGGGACGGGCGCGCAGATCAAGTTGCCCGGCTGCAACGACGGCGCGAGTGGCGTGCGCAATAGCAGTGGGGCCTTGCGGATGCCACCCCGCCATTGGGAATCGAAAGGCCGGGGCCGTCCTGTGCGGGCGCAGCACGGCGCTGCGCCGGCTCGACCGACGGCCAGTCTGCCTTCGCCGTCGCGCCTTGATCTGCGCCCGCACAGGACGGTGACGCCGTTGTGGGATTGATCAGATCATCCCTTGGTGCCCTGTTGCCACCGCGCCGGAGTCGCATCGACCGGTGGGGAAGTCTCGCTCTTGCGCCGGGCGCATGCCCCCTACAATCCGCTCATGCGCCGCGCCGACTCACGACCTTCCGCGATCTTCCTGATGGGGCCGACCGCATCGGGCAAGACGGATCTGGCCTGCGCGCTGGCCGCGCGCCGCGGATTCGAACTGGTCAGTGTCGATTCCGCCCTGGTCTACCGCGGCATGGACATCGGCACGGCCAAGCCGGACGAAGCCACGCGCGCACGCCATCCGCACCGCCTGATCGACATCCGCGAACCTGACGAGCCCTATTCGGCCGCCGAATTCCGTGCCGACGCGCTGCGTGAGATGGCGGCAATCACGGCCGCCGGGCGCGTGCCGCTGCTGGTCGGCGGTACCGGGCTTTACTTCCGTGCGCTCGAGCGTGGCCTGTCCGATCTGCCGGCCGCCGATCCCGGCCTGCGTGCGGAGTTCGATGCCCAGGCGCGCGAGCACGGCTGGGAGTATCTGCACGCGCGTCTGCGCGGACTCGATCCGGTCGCCGCCACGCGCATCCGCCCCGGCGATGGCCAGCGCATCCAGCGTGCCCTCGAAGTTATTACGCTAAGCGGCCGAGCGCTGTCGGCCCAGCAGACGGGCGCGCACGAGCGCCTGCCGTATCGCGTGCTCAAGCTCGCCCTGCTGCCGTCCGGGCGCGGCCTCCTGCACGCGCGCATCGCACAGCGTTTCGACGCCATGCTTGCCGCCGGCTTCCTCGACGAGGTGCGCGCCCTGCTTCGTTCGCGCGTGCTGTCGCCCGAGCTGCCGGCGATGCGTGCCGTTGGCTACCGGCAGGCGATCGAGCACCTCGACGGCGTCACCGACGCAGCCACCTTCCGTGATCGCGCGATCTTCGCCACACGCCAGCTCGCCAAGCGCCAGATCACCTGGCTGCGCTCGGAACACGACGCCCGTGCCTTCGAACCCGATGCGCCCGGCTTGGCCGCCGCCGTCGAGGCGGCCGTGGTCGACTTCATCGGCCGGACTGCCATGGCACGCCACGGCTGAAGCCACTTCAGAAGCCGGGAATGGGGAATAGGGAATAGGGAATGGGAAGATCAGGAGCGCGCTTTCCCATTCTCCATTCCCCATTCCCCACTTTTCAGCCGCGATCGTAAAAAACAGTGCGTCCCTGCCGGAATCGTGCGCCGCCGCGCGTTTCCTCGGCCGCGGGCATGGGCTAAGATCGCCCGCATGGACCGGGGCGTCCATGAGCCGGCCTTTGCGGCCGGGCCTGCATGTCACGTCTCTTGACCCGGTCCGCACCGATGTCACACCCGGAGAAGAATAATGTCCAAAGGACAATCGTTGCAGGATCCCTTCCTCAATGCCCTGCGCCGTGAGCGTGTGCCGGTGTCGATCTACCTGGTCAATGGGATCAAGCTGCAGGGCACGATCGAGTCGTTCGACCAGTTCGTCGTGCTCCTGCGCAACACCGTCAGCCAGATGGTCTACAAGCACGCGATCTCCACCGTCGTGCCGAGCCGCAACGTCCGCATTGCGGGCACCGACGGCGCACCGGCCGGCGACGCCGCAGCGAGCGAGTAAACCCCACTGTTCGACCGTTCGCGCAAGGGTGAGCGTGCGCTGCTGCTGCAGGCGTACGAGCCCGGACACCAGGATCCAGCCCTGCTCGAGGAGTTCGCCGAACTCGCGCGTTCGGCCGGCGCGACCGTGGTCGGTACCCTGAGCGCGCGCGTCGAACGTGCGAATCCGCGCTTCTTTGTCGGCAGCGGCAAGGCCGAGGAGCTCAAGCAACACCGCGTTGCCC